>OMBM01001209.1_pt1 | contig 9906 bp, 8 predicted proteins | sample 1644861 | NCBI WGS metagenome assembly OMBM01 (sample SAMEA103958165, study PRJEB25191) | human gut metagenome | biome: human-associated habitat [ENVO:00009003]; feature: intestine environment [ENVO:2100002]; material: feces | place: Germany | collected 2013/2015 | reverse complement strand
ACTCCGGGATGGGCATGGCCTTGTGGTTGAGCTTGTTCTTCTTGATGATGGCGGACTCGATGGGCATACCGTGGTTGTCCCAGCCGGGGATGTACGGGGTGTAGTACCCGCGCATGGCCGCCGAGCGGATCATAAAGTCCTTGATGCACTTGTTGAGCGCGTGGCCCATGTGCAGCGCGCCGTTGGAGAACGGAGGGCCGTCGTGCAGGGCAAAGCGGGGCTTGCCCTCGTTCTTTTTGAGCAGTTCGTTGTAAAGGTCGAGTTCCTGCCAGTGCTTCAGCATATCCGGCTCGCGCATCGGAAGCCCGCCGCGCATCGGAAAGCCCGACTTGTTCATGTTGAGCGTCTGTTTGTATTCCATAATTCCTCCTGCAAAAACAAAACGCCCCGAGCCTTGGCTCAGGGCGATAAATGACCGCGGTACCACCTGAATTCCCGCGCATCAAAACGCGGGCACTCGCCTTCTGTAACGGGAAGTCCCGTCCGGGCTTACTTGCGGTTCAGCCCGGCTGCTCCAAGGGGATCTTCGGAGGCTTCTGCCGCTGCCTTACACCGACCGGCAGCTCTCTTTGCGCGTCAAAACCCCGTACTTGTCCTTTTCATTGCATATATCAGCTACAGTGTACCCATTTATTGTCCCCTTGTCAAGAAAAACCCCGGCAGAAATTCAAAAAATGTTTAAAACTGAACGCCTCTGCCGCGATTGCAAACCGCGTGCGCATGTGGTATGCTTAGGGGACACCAACAATATGGGAGGCAATGACACACATGGACGATAAGACCAATCAGGCGCCGGAGCAATCCGGAATGCCGGACAATGAGGAGTATTCCTCTTATACGCTTCCGACCGAGGATGCTGCCGCGCAGGAGGCGCATACCATTCCGCTCGAAGACGCTGCCGCGCAGGAGTCACGTACCATTCCGCTCGAAGACGAGCGCACGCAGGGCGCGCAGGACAGCGCCGCGCAGCCCGCAAAGAAAAAATCTCCGCTGCCGTGGATCATCGGCGGCGCAGCCGTTGTGATCGCTGCGGCGATCACGCTGATCCTCACGCTGAAGCCGAAAACGGTCAGCCCGGATGCAGAGCAGCCCGGCGATGCGACGATCTCCGAGCCTGCTGATACCCCTGACACTACCCAGCCAGACGATCAGACCCCTGCGGAGGACGGCCAGACCGGCGAACAGACGGACGGCGAGGAAAACGAGCCCGCGGGCAACGGCGTGAGCTACACTGTGAGCGCCGAGGAGCTGACCGAGGACGTTCTGAACCGCGAGATCGCCGTCTGCGGCGACGACCATCTGACGAACCGGGAGCTTCCGTATTACTACTGGCAGCAGTATTATACGCTCATGAGCAACTACGGCAGCTACGCTTCATATTTTATCGACACCAGCACGCCGTTTGACCAGCAGATGTGTATGTTTGACGACACGCGCACCTGGCAGCAGTATTTCCTGCAGGCGGCCATCACGAACTATGAAAACGTCACCGCCATCTGGCAGGAGGCCCGGCTTGCAGGCTTCCAGCTGAGCCAGGAGGATCAGGACTACCTCGACGAGCTTGACGGCCAGATCACCGTAGCCGCCGCAAGCTACAGCTACGGCAGCGCGGACGAATATCTCCAGATGGCCTATGGCCCGGCAGCCACGCTGACGTCGTACCACGCCTTTGTCGAGCGGCAGATCACGGCCTCGGCCTATCTGCAGGTGCTCGTCGACGAGAAGCCCTACACCGAGGACGATATCAGCAAATACTATGACGACAACGCCGATTCCTACGCCGGAAACGGCATTGAAAAATCCGATGTGAAGATGGTGAACGTGCGTCACATCCTCATCCAGCCCGAAGGCAAGAATGACGACGGCACCTACACCGACGAAGCATGGGCAGAGGCCGAGAAGAAGGCCAACGACCTGCTGACCGAGTGGCAGAACGGCGAGCACACCGAGGATTCCTTCGCGTTCATGGCCGCGGAAAACTCGCAGGATCCCGGCAGCGTGGAAAACGGCGGCTTGTACGAGGATATCTATCCCGGCAAGATGGTCGACGAGTTTGACGCCTGGTGCTTCGATCCCGCCCGTCAGCCCGGCGACACCGGCATCGTCAAGACCAGCTACGGCTATCACATCATGTACTTCTCCTCCACGGGCGAACACGCGTACTGGTACGTCCGCGCAGAGGAGGACTATCTGAACGAGCTGTCCGTGAGCGTTCTGCAGGAGGTCGCGGCAAAGTTCGAGGTCAAGGAATCCGAGCAGAACGCGGCCATCGTCGACATCATGCAGCAGAACTGACAAGCTGCCGGGAGGGAGTCCGCACATGAAACGCTTACTGTTTTTCATCAACCCGAACGCGGGCCACGCCGAGATCCGCAGCTCGCTTATGGAGGTGCTGGCGATCTTCTGCAAGGGCGGCTATGAGCCGACCGTACACATGACGACCGGGCCGCGCGATATCACGCGGCAGATCGCCGAACGCGGGACGCAGTATGACCTGATCGTCTGCACCGGCGGCGACGGGACGCTCAACGAGGCCGTCTCCGGCCTCATGGCGCTGCCGTATGAAAAGCGGCCCCCGCTGGGCTACATCCCCGGAGGCACAGTCAACGATGTGGCCTCCACGCTGGGCCTTTCCAAGGACCCCATCCGCGCCGCGCAGGAGATCGTGGGGGGCAGATTATACCCGCTGGACATCGGCTCGTTCGGCCCCGACCGGTACTTTACCTATGTCGCCGCCTTCGGCATCTTTACGGACGTGCCGTATGAGACGCCGCAGGAGGACAAGCGCATCTGGGGCCGGCTTGCGTATATCATGAACGGCGCGGGCGCGCTCGGACGGCTGAAGCCCACGCACGTGCGCGTCTATTATGAAGACCGGAAGGAGGAGGCCGACGTGCTCGTCGGCCTCGTGACCAGCACGACCTCCGTCGGCGGCTTCAAGGCCACGAAGGATCTCGGCATCTCGCTCAACGACGGGCTGTATGAAATGATTCTCGTGCGCGCGACAAAAACGCTCGCAGAGTTCAATCTGGCCGCGACGCGTGCGCTGCGGCTGGATTTTGACAACGATTCGTTTATTTCCACGCAGACCGGCGCGCTGCGCTTTGAGTTCGACGAGCCGGTCTCGTGGACGGTCGACGGCGAATTCGGCGGCAGCGTCACCGAGGTCGAGATCCACAACGAGCACCGCGCGATCGACATCGTAGTTCCGTAAGGGAGGCGGCAGTATGAACCTTCGCTTTGCAGACGAGCACGACGCAGCCGCCTGTCTCGCCATTTACGCACAGTATATCGACACTTCTATCACGTTTGAGACGGCGCTGCCGTCCGAAGACGAGTTTGCCGGACGCATCCGCAGCTACGGCGCGGTCTACCCGTGGCTGGTCGCGGAGGAGGACGGCGAAATCCTCGCCTACGCCTACGCCCACCGCGCACAGGAGCGTGCCGCCTATGACTGGAACGCGGAGCTTTCCGTCTACGTTTCGAAAAACGCAGCGGGAAGGGGCCTCGGCACAAGGCTCTACCGGGCGCTGCTGGCCCTGCTCAAGGAGCAGGGCGTCCGCACGGCCTACGGCGTTGTGACCATGCCGAACGACGCAAGCGCTGCCCTGCACCGGAAGCTGGGCTTCGGGCTGCTGGGGACGTATCACAATACCGGCTACAAAAACGGCCGCTGGCGCGATGTGGTCTGGTTCGAAAAGCACATCGGCTCGTTTGACGGCGTGCCGGAGCCGATCCGCCCCATCGGCCAGCTCGCAGACCGCGAAGCGGTCCTGCGGACGATTTGAAAAACAGCCTCCTGTTCAGCACAGGAGGCTGTGTTTTTTGCGGGACTGCTTTCAGCTGTTACGGCTTCTCCAGATCGTCTGCCAGCTTTTGCAGCGGCAGATGGCGCAGGAGAAGGTTCACGGGATTGAGTTCGGAGGCTGCCGTCTTTGCGCCTGCCGCCATGAACAGGCGCAGCGTGCTGCCCAGCGCGCTGCGCGTGGGCTTGTCCAGCGTCCGGTATTTTTTGAGCATGGCCGCCGCCGTTTTGAGTCCGCCCTCCTTGAGGTCGGTCAGCGTCCCGGCGTCGGTGCAGGTGAGGATGTCGAACAGCGCGTCGGTAAAGGCCACGCGCTGCTCCGGGCTCAGGGAGAGGATGAACGTGCGGATCGTCTCGTCGACGAGCTTGCCGCCCTCGGTGAGATCCGGAAGATGCTCGAATTTCTCCCCGCGCACCTGCCACGAGAAGCCGTCGTGCTGCCACAGACCGCTCTGCGTGCTGCGCACGACCTCATAGCGCTCCTCATGCTCGAGAAGCATTCCGACGACGGACGATTCCGGCAGGATCGTCGTGATCTTATCCGCGACGCGCCTGTGCTCCGGCAGGCCGAGCAGCGACGTGCGGAAGCCGGGGCCGTCGTTATTGTACACGCGCATGAGCTGGTTCTGCACGGCTTCGCCGCAGAACACCGCGCTGTAGACCGCGAGATTGCCGCCCTTGGAGTGTCCGCCCACGCGAAGCGGGTGCGACGGAAGCGCCGCGGCTGCCGCGGCCAGATACTCCGCCGCCATCCTCTGCGCCGGGACGACCGGCAGAAAGGCCAGATTGAAATCCTCCTTCCAGCCGACGATGGTGTCGTCCGTGCCCCGGAAGGCGATATAAGCCGTCTTGTCCGGCAGAAGCGCCGTCAGCGCGGAAAACTGCGTCTGCGTTTCTTCATCGGTACGGCTGACATAGGCGCAGAGCGTCAGATCGGAAAAGCGGCGGCTCGCGGCCATTTTGTGCCCCAGCTCCGGGATCTGCTCCGGCACGAGCACGCCCATCGTCTCCTGCGGCCTTGCCGCGTCGTACTTCTGCATGGCCTCCGGCAGAGAAACGGACGCGGAAAAGTCCGCCGGGACGATACCGGAAAAGTCCAGAAAACAAAGCTCCGCCATCAGCAGATTGTCGACCTCGTTGAACCCGCGCTCGGCAAGCGTCAGATCGCCGCGCCAGTCCAGATAATCCAGAATGTTTGCCATGGAAATACCTCCGGAGTTTAGTGTACCCATCATACACAAATTTTACCGGAAAAACAACCAAATCGGGCAGAAGAAAGCCTTAATTTTTTCTGAATTCGTACAGCCTATAAACCTATTGACTTTATGGGTAATATGTGTTATGCTCAGGGCATAAGAAAGAATTCCCTGCAAAGGAGCTGATATTTGATGCAAGTCTATGCGGACAACGCAGCGACCACCAGAATGCACCAGACGGCCATCGACACGATGACCTATCACCTGAACAACACCTTCGGCAACCCGTCGAGCCTCTACACCATCGGCCAGCAGGCCAAGGAGGTGCTGGAGACGGCGCGGGCCGATATGGCCGCCTGCTTCGGCGCCCAGCCGCGCGAGATCTATTTCACCTCCGGCGGCAGCGAGGCCGACAATCAGGCTATTACCTCCGCCGCCTATCTCGGCGCGCGCAAGGGCAAAAAGCACATCATTTCCACCACGTTTGAGCATCACGCCGTCCTGCATACCCTGAAGCGGCTGGAAAAGCAGGGCTTTGAGGTAACGCTTCTGGACGTGCACGCGGACGGCCTTGTCTCGGCGCAGCAGGTCGCGGAGGCCATCCGCGATGATACCTGCCTCGTGACCATCATGTTCGCCAACAACGAGATCGGCACCATCCAGCCGATCGAGGCAATCGGCGCGGTCTGCCATGAACGCGGCGTGCTGTTCCACACCGACGCGGTGCAGGCGGCGGGCCACGTGAAGATCGACGTGAACGCGATGCATATCGATCTGCTGAGCCTGTCCGCGCACAAGTTCCACGGCCCGAAGGGAGTGGGTATGCTCTACGCGCGGCGCGGCATCATCCTCACGAACCTCATCGAGGGCGGCGCGCAGGAGCGCGGCAAGCGCGGCGGCACGGAGAACACCCCGGCCATCGCCGGCATGGCCGCAGCGCTGCGCGAGGCGGTCGACCACATGTCCGAGAACACGGAGAAAGTCACGCGCCTGCGCGAGACGCTCATCGCCGGCCTCTCGACCATCGAGCACGCCCGGCTCAACGGCGACCGCGACCGGCGTGTGCCCGGTACGGTGAACTTCTGCTTCGAGGGCATCGAGGGCGAGTCGCTGCTGCTCCTGCTCGACCGCAAGGGCATCGCCGCTTCATCCGGCAGCGCCTGCACCTCCGGCTCGCTCGACCCCAGCCATGTGCTGCTGGCCATCGGACGGCCGCACGAGGTCGCGCACGGTTCGCTGCGCCTGACCATCTGCGAGGACAACACCGAAGAGGAAATCGACTATATCCTTGCCGAGCTTCCGCCGATCGTGGACAATCTGCGGAACATGTCGCCGGTCTGGAAGGATCTGATGAGCGGCAAACGGCAGTTTACGCTGTAAGGAGGGCTTTTATCATGGCACTGTATACCGAAACCGTCATGGATCATTTCATGCACCCGCGCAATGTCGGCGAGATCGCAGACGCGGACGGCGTCGGCGAGGTCGGCAACGCCAAGTGCGGCGATATCATGAAGATGTACCTGAAGATCAAGGACAACAAAATCGAGGACGTGAAGTTTGAGACGTTCGGCTGCGGCAGCGCGATCGCCTCAAGCTCCATCGCGACGGAGATGATCAAGGGCCGGATGCTGGAGGACGCGCTGGCGCTGACCAATCAGGAGGTCGTCGACGCGCTGGGCGGCCTGCCTGCGCACAAGCTGCACTGCTCCGTTCTGGCCGAGGAGGCCGTCAAGTCCGCCATTCAGGACTATTACGAGAAAAACCACATCGAGTACGACCACAGCAAATTCCCCAAAAAGGAAGACTGCGAGTCCTGCTGCCGGATGGTATAACGAAACGCACCGGGCGCGGCCATTGGCCGCGCCCGGTGCGCGCTCAATCAGCTTCGTTGACAGGGGCCTCCGCCTCATTTGCCTGCTGGATGGTGATGCTTTCCTGCGGGGCGTCGGAAAATTCGAGCTGAATGACGGCCTGCGGGAAATTGACCGAGCAGGACGCGCGTTTTCCGCGTTCGGCTGCAAGCCGCCCGGCAAGCGCCAGCAGCTGCTGCAGGGTGTCCCGGTTCAGGCCGCCGCCGCGCCAGTGGAACACGAACAGGGGCTGCTTTTTGCGCAGTGCCTGCGCAAGCCGCTTTTCCAGCTCCTCCGGCTTCGTGAACGAGACGCTTCGATAGTAAAAGCGTTTTCCATCCGTGCAGGCGGGGACGGGCAGGACGAGCGGGGTGTGGTCGCGGAAGAGCCTGCCGTCGTCGAGGTTATAATAATCGTACCGCTTTTCGCCCCGCTGGAGCGAGTTGTCAAACGTCGCGTCGAGGTGGTAATACTGCCCGCCGACGCGCACGACATTCCATGTGTGGCGGTATTTGATCCCGCGCGCGGGGTCCGCCTCGCTGAGCGCGACGATGCACCACAGGCCGAGCTGGTCGCACAGCGCCTTGACGGTCTTCGCGATGCCCTCGCACACGCCGACGCCCTGCGTCATGGGGCCGAGAATTTCATGAGAATACGGCTTTTTGAGCTTGTCGTAGCGCACGTTTTCCAGAATGAAATCGTGCACGGCAAGCTCTTTTTCCGCCTCCGTCTTCCCTTCGAGCGGCTTCGTCAGCCGGGCCAGACGTGCACTGACCGCCTGCTGGTGCGTGCGAATTTTTGCTTTGTCAAACAGATACTCCGGCAGAAGCTCCATATGCGCCGCGCCGGTCATCCACCGGCAGCGGTAGCCGGTGACGTAAAAGAGCAGCGGCTCGTCGAGCTTCAGCCGCAGATACACGTCCGCAAGCTGCTTTTCATCCAGCATCGGAATGCGGATGCCGGGCGCAAGCGCGCGAAAGCCGCCCAGAAGCGCGTCATACACGCCCTGCAGCGGCCGGGAAAGCTGTCCGTAATAATATCGCATAGAACCTCAAAACTGCAGCTGCGCGGGCTGCAGATCATCCAGTCCGGACAGCGTCCGCACCGGGACTGCACCGCGCGCGATCAAAGCCTGCGCGCCCTCGGAGCCGTCGTCGCTTACAAACACCGGGCTCCAGCCGTGCCTTAAATTCTCCGTCGTCCCGTCCCACGTGCCGCCTGCTCCGGCGCGGCACTGCGCGACGAGCGTTTTTTCGCCCATGGCGTGGATAAAATGGTTCCGCGACAGCGCCCGCTGTGCGGAAAACGGCAGATCATAGCCCTGCTCGGCCAGATATAAAACGTGCGCCTGCGCCGGGCAGTCCAGAAGCCGCCCGGCCGGGAAAACCACGGCGGAGCCGCCCGCCGTCAAACAGGCCTCCTGCGCCGCGCGGTCCGCACCCATCGCTCCGCCGGAACAGAGTGCGTACCCAGAGCGCGCAATGAGCCGCCCGGCGGCCTCCGCGAACGCGCGTCCGCCCTCCGTCAGCTCCCGCGAGCCGACGACGGAAATGCAGCGCATGGAAAGCGGCGTTTCATCCCCCTTCGCGAACAGCACCGCCGGGCACCGCTGGCCGAGCGTCTGCCGCAGGCGTGCGGGGTAGCGCGGCGACAAGCGCGTGATGGGCACGATCCCGTTCCGCTCTGCCGCGCGCAGATAGCGCTCCAGCTGTGTTTCGCGCGACAACAGCCGCACGATGCGCCCGCACTGCTCCTGCGAATAGCCGAGCCGTTCCAGATCGCGCGCCGTCAGCTCCCGCAGCGGGTTTTCTCCGCCGGGGCCGAGGGCGCGCGCCCGCTTGGCAAGTTCCTGAAACTGCGCCATGGTCAGCGGCCTGTCCTCCGCCTCCGGCAGCGCGCAGCACAGAAGCAGCAGACCCGTCTCCGCCGCCGTCAACGGAAGCGGCGGCGCGGCGGCGCCTTTTTGGGCTTCGGCGGCTCCTCCTCGACGAGGGAGCCGTCCTCCGCGAATTTCACGGGCTGTATGGCATAGTGGGAATATTTCGCGATCTCCGCCAGCTTCGCCTGCTCCGGGAACGTGCCGAGGATGGACACGGCGATGCCCTTTTTCCGGGCACGGCCCGTGCGGCCGATGCGGTGGATATAATACTCGTTCTCCTCCGGCACGTCGTAGTTGATGACGCAGTCCACATCGTCGACGTCGATGCCGCGCGAGGCGACGTCCGTCGCGATCAGGATGGGGAGCTTGCCGTCCTTGAACGTGCGCATGGTCTTCTCGCGCTTCTGCTGCGGGATATCGCCGTGGATGCAGTCGGCGTCGAGGCCCATGCGGACCAGATCGTCGCGCAGGCGCTGGCACATGACCTTCGTGTTGCAGAACACGATCACGCGCTCAAGCGCGCCGGAGCGCAGGATACGCAGCATAGCCTCTTCCTTCTCCAGCCGCGGGACCGTGATAGAATACTGATCGATATCAGGCTTACTCTCCTCCGTCGGGGCAACGGTGATCTCCACCTCGTCGCGCTGGTACATCCAGCTGACAGTCATGACCTCCTGCGAGATCGTCGCGGAGAACAGGCCGAGGTTCGTACGGTTCTTGATGCGGTCGAGAATTTTTGTCACATCGTCGAAGAAGCCCATGTCCAGCATGCGGTCCGCCTCGTCGAGAATGACGGTCTTGATGCGGTCGAGGCGCAGGTTCTTGCGGTTATAGTGGTCCATGAGGCGACCGGGCGTCGCCACGACGATCTGCGGATGCTGCTGCAGGCTGCGGATCTGCGGCTCAAGCCGCTGGCCGCCATAGACGACCGTCACACGGATATCCTTATAAAATGTGAGCAAGCCGCGCAGCTCGTCGGCGATCTGAATGGCCAACTCGCGCGTCGGGGCCAGGATCAGGCCCTGCAGATCGTCGGACTGCGGATCGATGTGCTCGATCATCGGGATGCCGAAGGCAAACGTCTTGCCCGTTCCCGTCGGCGCCTTGGCGATGACGTCTTTCCACTGTAAAAATTCCGGGATCGCCTCGGCCTGGATGCGGGTCGGGTATCCGTAG
>OMBM01001197.1_pt1 | contig 10019 bp, 6 predicted proteins | sample 1644861 | NCBI WGS metagenome assembly OMBM01 (sample SAMEA103958165, study PRJEB25191) | human gut metagenome | biome: human-associated habitat [ENVO:00009003]; feature: intestine environment [ENVO:2100002]; material: feces | place: Germany | collected 2013/2015 | reverse complement strand
CCCGCTTGGGATCAATCTCAATCGCCGCCGTAAAGGCCAGAATGGCCTCTTCATACTTCCCCTCGGACAGGTAGCGCACGCCGAGGTCATATTGGGTCTGCCAGTCGGGCGCTTCGTCCGCCGGTTCGGTCGTCAATTCGGCTACCGGTGTCTTTGCGCACGCGGCAAGCGTCAGCAGAAGAAGAGCTGCCAGAAGGATGCAAAAGAAGCGTTTCATGTCGGTTTCTCCTGTTTATACCAGTTTTCCCGTCCGCGCAGGATCACGCGTACCGGATCTCTACGGATTCTATCATGTAATAAAACGGGATCTCGCCGTCGAGATTTACATTCGGGTTGACCCGCAGCTTTGCCAGCGCGGTCATGTATAGGCCATCCATGGGGAAAGAATAGGACAGCTTGAGCACGGCGCTGCCATCCTCCGAGCGATCGAAGCCGTCCAGCGCCACCTGTACCGCGCCGCGGTCGCCTATGCCGAAATAATAGCATGTATCACTGTCCTTCGGACAATAGCTAGACACATAATCACGCGGCGGCAGCTCTACGATATGTCCATACATCGCATTTGCAACATCCTGCACATTTTGACGGCTATCCATCCGGTAACCTTTGTACATCCAATAATTGACGTCATCGGCATCAAGGTATCCCCTCTGATCGATTTCGTAGTTATAAATTGCCGTCCAGAAGCGGTTGGCATCTGTTTCGTCCGGATAGAAAATTCCCTCGCCCGAATCGGTGCTGTTCAGCATATCTGCGTATGCGTCTACAAGCTTCTGCGCACTGTCGGCAATGGTGTCATATGGCAGCGTATCAATGTAGGTCAGCAAGGCTTTGGTGTTTGCGTCGTCCGCTGCGTCAGATGGCTGTGCTGCGGTTTTCTTTGAAAAATCCGGCGTGCGCGGTTCGCCGCGTATCTCTTTTTCGTAAGCTTCCAGCTCCTCCGCGGTCCAGTAGCGGCGGCTGTAGCGCCACTCTGCCGCGCTTTCGCCGCCGGAGATCCACGATTCGCATTTGAACATCCAGTAGGTATACGGCAGCGTTTCCCGATTCATGATCTCCTCCTTCAGATAGGGCCACCCCGCACTGCTCATATCGGAAACAGCATTTCTGTGCTTTTCATCGTCCCATTCGAGCCAGACCTGATCCCAGCGCCGGTACAGCCTTGCCCCGGTATCATCCAGTATGTATGTCGTTGCATAGTACCCGTTTATTCCCGTATACGCCAGCGAAATGTCGTTCAGATACGCGCAGCAATAGGCGCCCATACGTTCATTGTAATACAGCATCAGCTCCGCGCAGCTGCAATAGTCCAGTCCCAGCTCCATTTGATACGCGGTGTCCTCGATCTGCCCATCCGGCAGCACGCAGTAGCGGTGCAGCGTGAACTCTGACCGCACAAACCGGAACACAGCCGGCGTCACGTCATCCAGCGCAAGAAGCACGCTCCGCGTATATCCCTCCGGCACGACTTCGCAGTAAGGGTCGTCCAGCGAAGGGTCATAAACCACTTCCTCCGCCGTTCCATTGAGCGCAGTTCCCTCTATCGCGCCCGGCTTTTCCAACAAACTGACCTTGACCTGCCATATATACTCCCGCAGGCGCTGGTCGTCCGTCTGTTCCAGACCAGCCTCCAGCGTCTGGAGCGTTTTCGCATAATCCTCCCGCTGTTCGCAGACCTGCGCCAGCTTGAGATACGCGTCCGCATTCCTGGGGTCAATTTCAATCGCGGCTTCAAAGGCCAGAATGGCCTCTTCGTAATTGCCCTCGGACAGATAGCGCACGCCGAGATCATACTGCGTCTGCCAATCGAGTGCTTCATCCACCGGTTCAACTTCCGGTGCTTTTTGACACGCAGCAAGCGTCAGCAGAAGAATTATTGTTAAAAAAACACAAGTGAACTGTTTCATTTCCATTTCTCCTTTTATCATATTCACTGTCCATGCGGCGCGGCATGCAGTGATGAAGCATCACCAAGCACATAAAACTTTCCGCTGCGCGTTTTACATTTTCTGTCCGACATACATGTATTCTCGATTTGGAAGCTACCTCTGACGCGAAGTAGATCGTCATTTAAGTTTGCACCATTTGTGCCGTAACTGTGATTTTCCGCCCCATTCTCCAGCCGTCACCACAACATCGCTCCGCTTTACTCCCGGAGCAGCCATTCTGTCTCGGCAGCCTCAAGCTGCTGCAGCGTGTCGGCATCGACAACGCCCGTTTGGGTAAGTGAATGGTTCTTTTGCCAGCGCATCAGCGCCGCTTCCGTAGCCGGGCCAAAATCGCCGTCGACAACCACGCCATCATAGTTCATGACAACCAACATAGCCTGTACATATTTGACGTCCTCTCCCTGGCTGCCGCGCTCCAAGGTGCGCTCCGGGCGGGGGTAGAGGCTGCGGTCCGCTCTGGTTTCTGCGGTGATGGTATAGGGATCGGCGCCGCTTTGGGCCTTTGCCACGTGCGTGATGATCCACCGGCCATTGCGCTTTTCAAACGAAATGGTCTGGACAGAATCAAACTGCTCAAAGTACAGCAGATCACATTCCGCCTCGCAGGTCGTTTCATCGAAGCTGACGATTTTCAGCGTCTGCGGGTCATAGTTAAATACGCCGTATCCGCGCCCGCCGCGAACCAGATACAGACCGCCATTGAATTCCCAAACGTTATCATTCAGTACGTCTGAAACGGTTGCGTAAGCGTTCTGCATAATGCCCAGACTGTCTACGTCCATATAGTCCCGCAGGGTGTTCAGGATCTGCTCCTTGCTGGAATAGTTCGAGATCGGGGAAAAAGAGCGGTACGCCGGATCGATGGCCTCGTCTTCGGCAAGCGTTTGCTCAATATCCGCGCTGTTTCCCTCCGGTACGAGGCGCTTGATCGCTCCGTACTGGCCGTTTTCATAGGAAACAACAGCCATGCATGACGCGCCCCGGAGCTCAACGAAAAACAGTTCATCCTCGACCGCGTTCAGCCACGCCAGATTCTCCTGCAAAAGCGCCAGAAGCTCCTGCTCGCTCAGCTGCGTCTGTTCCGGCTGCTGGCTGGCCTGTGTGGATCCGCGCAGGTACTTTCTGCAATTGTCCGGCGTGTTGGCAAGGAAGCGCAGCACGTATCCGTCGTCGCCTTCTGTGCAGTCGGCAAGGCGCTCGTAAAAAACAGCCTCGGAAACCTCCACGTCGTCGAGATAATATGCCCGATCGCCGGCCAGGTCCTCGGACTTGGCGTAGCTCCAGAAATCATGATGCTCGATCTGCACGCCGTCCCAGCGGACATACTGCAGCTCGTAACCGGCAGACGTGCCGTGGCCCTCATTGACAATGGCTCCCGCCGTGGTGACGCGGACATCGGGATTGATCCAGGTATCGACAAAGCCGTTGTACAGCTCCATCACCTGATCGTTTTGCCATGTATAGAGCGTATAATCGGTCAGCGCGATCTGCTCAGACTGCCCCTGCGTATCAATTTCGCCGCAGATCAGCTCCGGCGTGCCGTCCTCATCCAGATCGACAAGCGCAAAGCCCATCGTGCCGTCTGTGCCAAGCAGCGCGGCATAGGCGCGCAGCGCCTCCTGCGGCCAAAGCTCGCAGAGCGCCTGCAAATATCGTTCTTCACCCGTCTCGAGATAACGCGCCTGCAGCCGCTTCGCAAGCTCCTTCCCGGTTCCAAGCGCCCGGCTGCATTCGATCAGACGCGCAAGCACATCCTCGTCCTTTTCGAGCAGCTTTTCATAATAGGACTCCGCCTTTTCATAGTCCTGCGCACCGTAGTACGCATCCGCCGCGCGGCGGTACAGCTCGTCCGTCTCGCTCCCCCACTGCATTGCCGATTCGTAATCCTCCGCAGCGCTGCGGTATGCATCCGTCTGTTCGCTGCCCTGCGCGCTCTGCGCCAGCTCCCAGTACGCGTCGCCTCGCTGCTCATACGCCTGCGCGTTCTTCGGGTCGATCTCGATGGCTGCGGTAAAGGCCAGAATCGCCTCTTCATACCTTCCGTCCGACAGATAGCGCACGCCCAGATCGTACCGGGACTGCCACGTCGGCGCGGACTGCTCCTCAGCGTCAACGGAATGCGCGGAACAGGCGCTCAGCAAGCCGAGCAGCGCCAGCAGGAAACACATCATCTTTAATCTTTTCATACTTTTCTCCATTTTTTCCAAATATCTATAACGCAGACAAAAGGGGCAGCGTGGAAGCACTGCCCCTTTGTAATTCTGTCTTAGTTGAAGCTGCTCTGCATGGTCGCCTTCAGGCCCTGATCCGTGTTCTGCAGCTCGCGGGCCGCCGTATCCATCAGCGTTGCGTAGCCCTCCAGCATTTCAGAGAAGCTTGTGAAGCTGCTCTGCATACTCTCAAACTTTGCAACAAACGCAGCCTGTGCCTCGCCCTTCCAGGTCTCGTTCAGCGCAAGGATCAGCGAGCGCAGCCGCGCCATCGTGTCATCGTGCTGACTGCGGAGATTGCGGACCTCTGTCGCCTTGGAATTCAATACCTCGGGTGTTACCTGAATCAATGGAAACGCCCTTCGCGCCGCTGGCAGCCAGTGCCTTGGAAAAGACGCTGCAAAGCGTTCCCGCTGCGCCGGTCACGACCGCGACTTTTCCAGTCAAATCCGTGTTCAAAGGAAGATTCATTATGCTGCCTCCTTATGCGTTGTAGGTGGACGCGGCGGTGTTGCCGCCGTGGCCGGTCCAGTTGGTGTGGAAGAACTCGCCTCTGGGGCTGTCGAGCCGCTCGTAGGTGTGCGCGCCGAAGTAATCGCGCTGCGCCTGCAAAAGGTTTGCGGGCAGGCGGTCGGTGGTGTAGCCGTCGAAATAGCTGAGTGCCGCCGTCATTGCAGGCGCGGGCACACCATACGAAACTGCCGCGGCCGCGACCTTGCGCCACGCGGGAATGAGTTTTTCCATCGTGCTCTTGAAATACGGGTCGAGCAGGAGGTTCGACAGCTCCGGATTTTTGTCATACGCTTCCTTGATCTTGCCGAGGAAGACCGAGCGGATGATGCAGCCGCCGCGCCACATGAGCGCAATGCCGCCATAGTTGAGGTTCCAGCCGTAGGTCTTTGCCGCCGTGCGCATGAGCGTGTAGCCCTGCGCGTAGGAGATGATCTTGGACGCATACAGCGCCTGCCGGATGGCTTCGACCATCTCGGCTTTGTCGCCTGTAAAGGCCGGGATTGTGCGTGCGTATTCCTTCGCTGCCTCGACGCGCTCGTCTTTCATGGCGGACAGGCAGCGCGCAAACACGGCTTCGCCGATGAGCGTCAGCGGAACGCCCTCGTCCAGCGCTGCAATGCCCGTCCACTTGCCCGTGCCCTTCTGACCGGCGGTGTCGAGAATCTTTTCCACGATGGGCTGGCCGTCGGTGTCCTTGTAGGCAAGGATATCGCGAGTAATTTCAATTAAGTAAGAATCCAGTTCCGTCTTGTTCCACGCGGCGAAGACCTCGTGCATCTCATCGTCGGACATCCCAAGAAGATCACGCATGAGCTGGTATGCTTCGCAGATGAGCTGCATATCGCCGTACTCAATGCCGTTATGCACCATCTTGACGAAATGTCCTGCACCGTTTTCGCCGACCCAGTCACAGCATGGCGCGCCATCCTCGACCTTGGCGCAGATGGCTTGGAAAATCGGCTTGACGGACTCCCACGCGGCGGGAGAGCCGCCCGGCATCATGCTGGGGCCCTTGAGCGCCCCTTCCTCGCCGCCGGACACGCCGGTGCCGATGTAAAGCTTGCCCTTGCTTTCCACGTAAGCGGTTCTGCGGATGGTATCGGGGAAGTGGGAGTTGCCGCCGTCAATTAAAATATCGCCATCATCAAGGAGCGGCAGAAGCTGCTCGATCATGTCGTCTACGGCCTGACCGGCTTTGACCATCATAAACACCTTGCGCGGCTTTTCCAGATTGTCAACCAGTTCTTTGAGACTGTGGCAGCCGATGATATTTTTTCCGGCGGCTCTGCCGTTTACAAATTTGTCCACTTTTTCCGTCGTGCGGTTGAACACGGCCACGGTGAAGCCCTTCGACTCCATGTTCATGACCAGGTTTTCACCCATAACGGCAAGGCCGATGAGACCAATATCTGCTTTTTTCATCTCTGCACCCTCGCGTTTCCCTTGTAAATATCCCAGACCTGCTTTTCGTCGGCAGGTTCGGCGTAGTCGTTCAGGCTCGACGCAGCCATTACGCCGGTCGCCCAGCCGAATTGCAGGCACTTTTCCGGCTCCCAGCCGTTCAGCACACCGTACAGGAGGCCACCGGAGAAGCCGTCACCGCCGCCGATGCGGTCGAGCACCTGAATCTCGCGCGGCTCCTCGACATACCACTTGCCGTCCGCCAGCAAAATCGCGCCCCAGAGGTGCTCGTTGGCAGAGATGACCTGCCGCAGCGTCGTGGCAAACATCCTCGCGTTCGGATACTTTTCCTGTACCTGTGAGATCATGGCCTTGAAGGACTTAATTTTGGAAACAAGATCTTTACCGCCCGCTTCGGGGCCTTTAAAACCAAGGCAGAGTTGGAAATCTTCTTCGTTGCCGATGAGCACGTCGGCCAGCGACGCGATCTCGCCGAATGCCTCGGAAAGCGCATCCTCACGGCCTTTCCAGAACGTGGCGCGGTAGTTAAGGTCGAAGGAGACGAGCGTACCGTACTGCTTCGCGGCTTTCGCGAGGGCAAGACAGCACTCGGTCGTCTCATGGCTCATGGCTGCAATCAGGCCGGACAGGTGCAGGATTCCGACGCCCTCCTGACCGAAGATGCGCTCCACGTCAAAATCTTCGATAGAAAGTGTCCGACCAACTTCACCAGTACGGTCATTCCAGAGACGCGGTGCGCGCAGCCCAAAGCCGGAATCCGCAATGTTGAACTGGTGCCGATAGCCCCACGGCCCGCCCTGTTCGATATTCAGCCCCTCAAAGCGGATGTTCCGCGCGCGAAGCTGCCGCTTGATGAAATCCGCAACGGGGCTGCCCTTGACGAATTTCGTAAGTGCAAGGCACTCCCGCCCAAGGCTCGACGCGACGTTCAGCACGTTCGTCTCCGCGCTGGTCGCCTGCATATAAAACAGGTTGCTGTTCTGTACCGCCATCCGCTCCGGCGGTGTGATGCGCACACCCATGCTCGTCGGGCACGCGATGGCATATTGATAGGTTTTCTTCATAGAGTCCTTTCTTTGATTCGGTTGAACCATCAAAGGCCGGGTGCACGCATCCGGCCTTTGTGTATGTTGGGTGTTCGGACTTATTTAGCGTCCGGTTTGCTGATAGTGGCTTTCGATTTAACTGCGATAATACCGAAATAGAATTCCTCGCCCACAAAATCGCTGCTTGTGAGTTCTTTCTCAAAATAGGTCTTGTCATTGATTTTCAGAAGTACCTTGACGGTGCTCTCATTCACATCAATGATGCCAAATTCGATATTGTATGACTGTCCATCGTTCAGACTTGGTACTTCGGACGTTACAAAAACCGCCTGTTTATCCTTGGCGATGCAGCGCAGAACGGCACTGTCTTTGTTGAAATCCACATAAATGCCTCCGGCACCCCAATACACATTGTCCGGTCCAGAGCCGAGTGTGAATCCGTCATAACCGTCGTCGGCATAGCGCGTCCGCGTATATTTGAAGCGGAAAATCGTGTTTTTGTAGGTCTTTCCGTTGTAGCCGCCGACAGAGTAGGTAGAGTTTAGATCACCATCTGCTGTGACACTGCCATTCTCAAATGTAAGCGCCTTATTCCAGCCGGTCGTCCAATTCTTCGTATCCGCCAGCAGTTCCGTCACATCGACCACGTCGTATGTGGGTTCGGGTTCGGGATCCGGAACGACGGCCTTGCCGGTCTTTTCAATGGTCACAGACGCGGTGTTGACGCTGCCGAAGCAGAAGTAGCCCGCAGTATTCGCCAGCTTGGAGTCGGTGTAGACCTCATTGAACCATTCCGCGCCGTCTACCTTGACGATAACGCGAAGCTGGTTTGCCGCGATCTGGCAGACGCTGAGCGAAATGTCATACGTCTTGCCATTGTCCAGCGTCAGACCGCTTGTTGTCTTTGCAATCAATCCCGCATCGCCGCGCGCATAAAGTGTAGCTTTTCCATTTTCAAAGGCAATCATCACGCCGCCGCTGTTCCATGGAAGATTTGTGACACTGTTTTCAAAGCTCCAAATGATCGCGCCGTAGTCGTTGCCCTCGCCCGTCGTTTGGGTGTATTTGAGTTGGAATTCCGTGTTGCGGTATTTTTCCTTCTTGTATCCGGCCAGCGCATAGGCCGTCTCGGTCGTACCGGCAATGGAGACCGTGCCGTCGCCGAACGTCGGAGCAGTCTTAAACCCGGCCCACGAGAAGTCCGTCCAGTTTGCCGTGTCTGCGATCAGCGTGTCCAGCGGAAGCTCCGTTGTCTTGTTATAGTGCTTGTCGTTGCCGGACAGGTCGTTCAGCGTGACCTGCACACCGCCGGGGCAGGCAATCGCGCCGAAATATCCGCCTGCACCGCGGAGCGTTGCGTCGATGATTGTCTCGTCAAACAGCGTCTTGCCGTCCACGGTCACAAAAATGCGCACATCGGTGGAGTTCACGGCCACAATGCCGAAGCTCACGTCATAGATCATGTCGGAGCGGAAAATTTCGCCGGAGGCAATTACACTTTCATAGTTCTTGTCGCCGCGAATCTGAAGCTCCACCTGCTTTTCCTTGATAACGACCAGAACGCCCTTGTCTGCCCACGGCATTGCGACCGGATCGTTCAGATTGAAGTAGAAGCCGCCCCATTTGCCAGCCGTTTCGGGAAGCACCTGCTTATACTTGAAGTTGAACACCTTGCCGGAGAATTTTTCTCCGGTGTAAGCGGCCAGCTCATAGCCTGCGTCGCTGCTCGTGATGGAAAGGCTTCCGTCCTTGAATTCCGGAGCATTTCCCGTGTAGGTCTTCCAGCTGCCTTCACTGCGGACGAGCGTTGCCACGTTAATCTTGTTGCCGAGGCTGCCGAGCTCCACATGGACGCCCTCACCGCTGGCAACCGCGCCGTAATAGCCCTGCATACCAAGAAGCTTGGGATTCGTGACCGTCTCATCGAACAGCGTCACATCGTCTGCCGTCATGACGATGCGTACATCCGTCGAATTCACGTCATACATACCGAACGTCATCCGATAGGTCTTGCCGTTTTCAATCAGGTTCGTCTTGTTCTCCAGAACCGTTGTACTGCTGCCGTCGCGGATCTGCAATTCGATCACGTTCGACTTGATGCAGACAAGCAGACTGGGATTTTGCCATGGAATCGTGCCCGCGCTCTGGGTATTGAAGAACAGGCCGCCCCATTTATCCGACTCGCCAACCGTTGCGGAGAGCTCCTGCTTGTAGGTGAAGTGCAGCACACGGTTGGTATATGCTTCACCTGCGTATCCTGCCTGCGTGTGGCTGCTGCCTTCAAGGATCATCTTGCCCGCGATGAACTTCGGCGCGGCGGAGCCGTTGGAGGTCTGCCAGTGTTCTTCGTCTTCAATCAGACTGTCGATTACAAGCTTTGTACCGACGCTGCCGAGCACCAGACTGTACCCGCTTATCGGCGCAGTCAGCACGCCGAAGTGCCCCTCAGCAGTGTGCAGATATTGATTGTCCATCTCGTGGCTGAATACCGCAGTCCCATCCACGGTCAGGATAAAGCGCACATCGGTGCTGTTGAGATCGTATACGCCGAAGTCAACGCGATACGTTTTGCCGCTCTCAAATACAAAGTTGCTGTCCAGTTGAAGCGCCTCGTTGACGCCGTCGCGGATCTGAAGTTCCGTACCGGTCGTCTTAGTCACGACAAGAACACCCTTTGTTGTCTGATTGAACGGCAGTGCCTCTGCGTCACCCATGTTGAAGTAGAAGCCGCCCCAGCCACTGCCGGACTGCTGATAGGTAAAGCGGAAGGTCTTATTGGTATACGCCTTGCCGGTGTAGCAGGCCGTCTGGTAGGCGGAAGCCGCGGTCAGAGTCAGCTTGCCTCCGGTAAAGGTAGGCTTTCCTGCCTTATTTTCTGC
>OMBM01001193.1_pt1 | contig 10081 bp, 10 predicted proteins | sample 1644861 | NCBI WGS metagenome assembly OMBM01 (sample SAMEA103958165, study PRJEB25191) | human gut metagenome | biome: human-associated habitat [ENVO:00009003]; feature: intestine environment [ENVO:2100002]; material: feces | place: Germany | collected 2013/2015 | reverse complement strand
AACGCTTTGACAGATACTTCCACGACTTTGCCGAAAAGTATCATTTCAATGATATGTATTCAGGCGGCTTTTACCCCTATGATACTTTGGAAGAACATTGGGCGTACTGGAGCCGGTATATTTATATTAACCGCTATCTTGATGCGCCAAAGCCGGTGTATGAGAAGCTGCTCTCTTTGCTTAAAGGTAAAGACTATTTTGTTCTGACAACCAATGTGGATCATTGTTTTCAGAAAGCAGGATTTGATAAGAAAAGACTGTTTTATACGCAAGGAGACTATGGACTCTGGCAATGCAGCGTGCCATGTCACAAAAAAACTTATGACAATGAGAAAATCGTCCGTCAAATGATGGAGCAGCAAAAAGACATGAAAGTCCCATCGGAGTTAATTCCACGCTGCCCTGTCTGTGGTGCGCCTATGACAATGAACCTTCGCGCAGACAATACCTTTGTGGAGGATGAAGGCTGGCACACAGCGTCAGAGCGTTACGCAGACTTCCTCAGACGGCACAAAAAAATGAATACTTTGTTTTTGGAATTAGGCACTGGCATGAATACGCCAGCCATAGTAAAATTTAGCTTCTGGCGTATGGTACATGAGTGGCCGGATGCGGTCTATGCCTGCATAAATTTGAATGAGGCGTATGCACCAAAAGAAATCCAAAATAATTCAATCTGCGTTAGCGCGGATATTGGAGAAGTGTTGAATAAACTGTAAATTGAATAAAAAAGCATTTATGCTGGCTGCCGTGGGCGTTACATCTTTTATGATGGACGTCCTTTTTTCATACCTATTTTTAAGGAGGATCCTATGAATTTATCAGATTCAGAAAAAAGAATATTGTATCAGGCCGATGGCTATGGCAAATCGGAAGTGTTATCCGAACTTCGCTTCGGTATCTCATATATGCCAAAACCGGAACAGAGGGAGGCAGCCAGAAGTCTGATCCACAAGTTAGAAAGTATGCCGGAAAAGGAATGTCTGGAGCTGATTCAAGATATACGGAAAAATTACCGTGTTCCGGGCGGACCGAAAACAATCGGTGAGCTTCTTGCAGAGACCAGACAAAAATCCGGTGCCGAGCGCTTAAAGGGGCATGACATCATGGCTTTGGAACGCTTTGACGATACTACCCGTCACATGATTATTTTTGATGTGCTTTCCCCTGATGCTCCTGTCGGGGATAAAGGTGATAAGATGCGCCTGTTCCTTACTGACGCAGGTTATCAGCGTTTCCTTGAAAGCCAGGAAAAAGGAGAAGTCAAACTCCAAAACCATGCAAAGGTTTCACCGGGCGGCTATCTTCATTATGACAACAGGGATCGTGCCCTGTAATAAATTTTCAGAAAGGAGGCTTTGAAATGGCTGTATTTCGAGTGGAAAAAACAAAGGATTTTACGGTAATGAGCAATCACCACCTGCGCAATGCCAAACTGTCCTTAAAGGCAAAAGGGCTTCTCTCCCTCATGCTGTCGCTGCCGGAGGATTGGGATTATACCACTAAGGGGCTGGCCTGTATCTGCAAGGACGGTGTGGATTCTATCACTACTGCCATGAAGGAACTGGAGCGGCATGGTTATCTCACCAGACAGCGCCTCCGCTATGATAACGGGCAGTTGGGAGACATTGAATATACGATCCATGAGCAGCCTGTAAGTACCGAAAACACAGGGCTTTCACCTAAACGGGAAAATCCAAGACAGGTAAAACCTGAACAGGCAAAACCTAAACAGGCGGAACCTGAACAGGAAAATCCGGCACAATTAAATACTAATCCATTAAAAACAAAAAAATCAAAAAAAGATAAATCAATAACTTATCCATCAATCTATCCGGCAGAGCCGGAAGCGGCAAACCGCACGGATGGGATGGATCGGATAGAGCTGATAGAAGCCTATCGTGAAATCATCAAAGAAAATATTGAATATGACTTACTGGTCTTACGGTATGGCAGGGAACGTTTGGATGAAGCCCTTGAACTTATGCTTGAAGTGATTTTGTCGAAACGCCCTTACATTCGCATTGCCGGAGATGATTTCCCGAGGGAGATCGTCAAGAGCCGGTTCCTGAAGATCAATTCCGGCCACTTAGAGTATGTCTTTGACTGTATCGACAAGAACACAACGAAGGTCGGAAACATCAAAGCGTATCTGCTGGCGGCGCTGTATAATGCCCCGGCTACAATGGACAGCTATTACCGTGCCGAGGTCAATCACGACCTGTACGGCTGTTAGGCACCTTTGGGTGTCTTTTTTCATTTCATCACAGGAAGGAGGCAAAGCACAATGAAAAGAAACACTGTGCCGGTACTATGCCCGGCGTAACCAAAGAACAGATTCAGGCAGCGCGGGAAGCTGACTTGTTTACTTACCTGCAATTCCATGAACCCGGCGTGCTGAAACAGGATGGACCTAATTTCCGGCATAAGGAGCATGACAGTCTGGTATATGTGACCGGGAAAAGGTACTGGTACTGGAACAGCCGCGGACGGAGTATCAATGCGCTGGACTACCTGATCCAGATTCGGGGATATGGTCTTGTGGATGCGGTTCATGCTCTGGTAGGTGGCGAAATCCCACAGGAACCGGCTTACCGAAGTACGGCAGAAATACAGGTATCAAAAGAGCCGGAAAAGAAAACATTCGCTCTCCCCTGGGCCAGACGTTGCGCGACCGCTGCGGTCTCCTATTTGCAGAAACGGGGGATCAGCTCAGAAGTCATTCGCCAGTGTTTACAAGCCGGGATTTTTTACGAAGCCCGGTATCATGGAGAACCGGTTTGTGTGTTTGTTGGGAAAGATGATTCCGGGAAAGCGAAGTTTGCCTGTATGCGCAGTATCAGCGGCAATCTCAAAAAGGATGTCTATGGCAGCGACAAAGGATATAACTTTTGTTATCCCCCGCAAAGTCCGGGCAGCCGGCATGTGGCAGTCTTTGAAGCTCCTATTGATGCGCTTTCCCATGCAACGCTTCAAGAGCTGGAGGGATGGAAATGGAATGGTTACCGCTTGTCTTTGGGAGGTACTTCCCATGTGGCGCTGACTTCTTTTCTGGAACGCCACCCGGAGATCCGGCGTGTTACCCTTTATATGGACCACGATCTTGCCGGATTTGTCAATGCCCGGAAAATCAAGACCATGCTCCACGAGGATAAACGTTTCCGTCATATCCGGGTAAGTGTCAACCCTCCCCGGATGGGAAAAGATTACAATGAAAAATTGCTGGAGGTTCGGGAACAACTGCAAACCAGCCAGCACCAACGCCGCCCAAAAGAGGCGGCTGTTTCAATTTAGGGAGGATTTCAACATGAATGGATCTCAACATATCTGCTTTACAGACAGCGCCGGAAAAGCGCTGTTTTCCATTCCCGACAATGGTTTACTCTGCCTGTTCTATAGAAACGGGGACAGGCACTTTGCTGTTTGTCATCGTCTGGATGACACCCATGCAGAAATTGACGGGGTAAATTATTCGCTGCCGGATTTTGCCAAAAGGATGAAACACAACCAGATCAGCTTTGCCCCGGCATAAGGCTGGAAAACAAATAACAGGAGGATTTGAAAATGAAAAAAATTGAAAATACCGCTTTGCAGATGATTGCCGAGGCTTCCCGGTGTCCAGACTACGGCCCCGATATGGTTAAATCGCTGATGAAAAAGCTGGACATGAACGAAAAGGGCTTTGCGCTTTTGATGAATGTTGCCCCATCCACAGTGCGTCTTTGGACCAGCGGAGCTGCACAGCCTTGCGGCACAGCAAAACGCCTCATGCAGATTTATGAAACCGGTCCGGAGATTGTCGGCAAGATTGCCGGCGGGCAGCTACCGGCAGATGGGAGGGATTGATTAAATGGCGGAGACAGATAGCCAGCCGTTTGCGGAAAATGAGCAGGTCAAAGAGCTGCTTCACATGAAAGGAGGAATTTGATTGAATCAGGAACCACTACCGCAGATTCATTTGATCCGCGATACAGACTTATCCGTCTTTGCGTATGAACTCCATATTTTTGCCGGAGATTTTCTTAGGGAATGCGAATTTAATATGCGTTCTCTGGCGACAAATACCGGGGCTGATTCCATTGCCATCATGGGAAAAAATCACATATGGCTTTCCGACGCTTTGTTTGCTTATTGTTCTACGGCGGATCTTTATCAAATGATCTCAACAACGGAGTTTATCGGAGCGAGGGCTTTCCTGTTTCATACGGATCGCAGAGAGGGCGGTCACTTGTACGGAGATGTCCTGATGATGGATTTAGACACGCTGCGGCAGGATATAAAACGAAATATCCTCTATCCCTGCGGCGTCAATATCGAACGCAAAGATGGTTCAGTGGCTACGGTCAGCCTGAAAGAATGGACTGAAATGGAGCTTTACGAAAAAGATGCTCTGAAAAGTTGGGGGTTTTCTTATGCCCCGAATCAAGTTACGGAATGGCAGTACCACTATTCCACGATGTTCATACAGTGGATGGATCAGGCATTTCGTTATATGCCCCAGGATTTAGAAGAACGCCTGAATATGCAATATATGGAGGCAGCCCAGAACCCGGATATGGATAAGTACCGCATACCACAGGGAACGGCAAAGCAGATGCTTCTTTATGACGAAGCCCCTGTGTATCGCCTTCTTCCATCCGGTTCGGAGAAAATTGCGCCCATCGCGGCAATCTCTACGGGCCTGTGGTATGAAAATTACCGGGAGTTTGCCATTGCACCGGAGGATTTAGGCGCTCTGGACAAACTGATCCGCAGGGAAACTGACCGGCTCACAGGAAACCTCCCACAACTTCACAAAAACGAAGAACGCCGCCCTGCCCCGGAGCGATAAGAATTTTACACTGACTGGAGGTGATGAAGATTGGCAGGAGTGCATGAAGATTTCGGCGAAAAGATCGGCGGTGCGAAAAAAGACCTGTGGAAAGACCGCGGGCTGTATGCAGATGATCTGGAAGCCATGAATGAGCGCGAAGCCGAAAAATTTGTGAAAAAGGATAATGTCTGGAAAAAGCCGGACTATGCAGCCATGCTGGAGGAAGGGATTCCTCTTGGCGTGGTCTATTTTATCAAAAAAGCAAGGGACGGCTTAAACGCCTCTCCTCAGTATTACCGCACGGATGACACCCCGGAAAAACGGACTGCGAGGCAAAAGGAGTATATAAAAACAGTCCGGGAATTGCAGACAGTGCTTTCAGATGTCCGTACTGTGGAGGATGCTGTGAGAGCCTATGACCGCTTTTTCGTTGACAATGGATATTTAGAAAAGGTACAGGGCTGGGGAAGCGGAATCCATTACCGGGCAACGAAAAAGGGACAGGACAATCCCGTGATCACAAACAAATTGTCCAATACCATGCTGATCCGCTCAGCTGAATATTTTGAGCGCAACTTTACTCAGAAAGCAAAAAAGGAACAGTTTTGTGTTTCCAAAGAGCAGAAAATACCGAAAGGTTATGCGATCCACTTCAACGACGGGAAACAGACCTATTCTAAAAATGGGGACTGGAAACCCGGTACCTACTATGTGACAAAAGGCTATTCGATCCTGCGGACCAATTTTGAGACCAAAGAAGCTGCCCTGAAATGGGTGCAGGAACTTGCCAAAGGCAGGAACAAAAACGGAAAGATCCGTTTTGTCCCTCCACAGCTTGCCCATGTCAAACGTACCGGACCGGATTATCGGAATGGCGTGGAGATCACCGGACAGCATTATCTTGATACATTTGGATTCCGCGGCGGCGAGTTTGGAAACTGGATGAACCAGAACGACCGTCAGACCTCCCTTAACATGGGATTTGAAGCACTAAAGGATCTGGCGTCAGCCCTTAAGATCAGCGATAAAGATATTGCTTATCAGGGAACGCTTGCTATCGCTTTTGGTGCAAGAGGCAGCGGCAATGCTGCGGCTCATTATGAACCTTTGCGTACAGTCATCAATCTTACGAAAATGCACGGGGCCGGTTCGCTGGCACATGAATGGTGGCATGGACTTGACGATTATCTTGGTACAAAGATGGGCGCAAAAGGGATGCTGTCAGAACAGCCCCGCCTCTATGCGCCGTTCCAAAAACTCATTGACACCATGAAGTATAAACCGGAAACACCGGAACAGGCAGCAAAGCGCACGGAAGCACAAACAGAACGCACCCGGAAAAATGCGGCAAGCTGGCTGGATTCCTCGGTTCTTGCCTCTCTGAAACGGTATGGCAATGAGGAACAGATGGAAACCTACGCAGTCTTGCGGGAAGCATTTTTGTCCGGCGAACCCGGCTCTGTGGGACAGATCAGCGCATTTAAGAAGAATGTTACCGGCCGGGTAATTCCCAAAAGTGAACGGGAACGGCTGGAAATTTTTGAGCGTATGCTTTCCGGGATGCAGGCGCAGGAAGCTCCGCAGATTGGACGGACGGAAACTGATTTTTACCGTAATTCGGTACGCATGGGAAAAGAATGTGAAAAAGACGGCGGTTATTGGGACAGCAATGTGGAAATGACAGCCAGAGCCTTTGCCTGTTATATCAAGGACAAACTGCCCTACACATCGGATTATCTGGCAGGCCATGCCGACTGTGCCCTTACCCTGGTTTCCGGTAAAGACGGAGAAATGGAGGTATTGAAAGCCTTCCCTGTGGGGGAAGAACGCCGTGCGATCAACGCCGTTTTTGACGAGATCATTCAGGATTTGAAACGGGAACAGCTATTGACCCATGCCGATGTAACGCTTCCCCTCTCTGTTTCTGAACTTCGTGAGGCAGCGGACGGTCAGCTATCCATGTTCGGCGTCGGCCGTCCTTCCGTGATGGATCAGCTTGCGGCAAACAGGCCGGCAGATAAAAAATCACCGGCACAGACGTTTTCCAGAAAAAACCACGAGCCGGAAATATAGCAGGAGGTGAACAGCATTTTGGAAAAAATAAAGATTATCATGCCTACCGGTATGGCGACCACTTGACGCCGGGATCAGAGCTTAAAATTGAACACAGCGTAGTTTGTGAAAATGTGGATATTTCTACTCTGATCACAATGGGAATAGATAGCCTGGAAGCCATGCGCCAGGGAAGTATCGACGGGGAGCAGAAAGCCTATGAAATCGTGGTGGCTGCTGCAAAACAATGGGAACAGCAGGCAGCGGCAACACAGACGATCAACCGGGCTTTGGAATATCTTCGTACACCGGAGATCGAACATACCGGCAACCAGTGGAAAGACACCGATAACTGGAGGGCGGATCAGAAAATCAGCAACCGGGTCTATCAGATGACCTGCAGTATTTGGGAAGATACGAAATATGACAGGGAAACAAAACAGAGTATTCCGGTTGCCTGGTATGTGACATGGGAAGTCCGTATTCATTCCCCGAAGCAGGGATATGGAGCAAAGATTGCCGGACAAAACCAGAAACGATATACAGATAAGAATGCAGCCATAAAATACCTGGACGGGCGAAAGAAAGCCTATTCCCATTTATTCACGGAAATTTCCCCGCCAATCCCGAAAGAATATGAGCACCATTTTATGGTTCACGGTACTCTTTTACCTGGCTATACGGTTGAAGGACTGGAACAGGCCAAAACGGAACATGCCGCCGCCGAGGTTTCGGAGGGCGGTATTTTTACGTCCCAAAACCAGGAGAAGCCTTCCGTCCTGGGGAAGCTCTCTGTGGCAAAAACTCAGGAAAAAACGCCAACCACTCCCGGTACGGCAATGAAAAAGAAGGAGGATATACAATTATGAAAGTGTTAATGGTAGAGCCGGGCAAGTCCCCTTATGCTGCGGAGATCGAAAGTGGTCTGAAATCCTTGCAGGCGGCAGTGGGCGGAGATATTCAGGCGGTCTATCCGTATGAGGACCCGGTGGCTCTGATCTGCAATGAAGAAGGCAAGCTGATGGGGCTGCCTTTGAACCGAGCTCTCTTTGACGATGACGGCCACATCTATGATATTGTGTCCGGGAATTTTCTGATCGTTGGTCTTGGCGAGGAAAATTTTACAGACCTTTCCCCGGACTTGATGGAGAAATACGGGGAGCAGTTCAAGTACCCTGAAAAATTTGCAAGGATTGCCGGCGAGATCATTGCAGTCAAGCAGCCTGCAACCAATGAGCACCGGGAAAAACCGATGATGCACCATTCCGGCCCGGATTTGTAGAAAGAAAGGAGCCAATTATGTTAATGGCAGTAAATGAACCTTATGCCCTTATGGTGCAGCCGGACGATATTCTGATCTCTCCCCGTGAGGTAGATGAACATTTTGGGACGATGGTATGCTTCCATCCCCGCTATGCGCTGGGCGACCATCACAACTATATGGACAAAGACGACTTCCTGCGGGAAATGTATTTAGATACCGTAGGACATGATGAAGCCGGCATGAAACGCTATGAACGGATGGTAAACATTGTAAGCAGCCGTTTCCGGCATGGACCAAAGACAGAGGAACGGGCGATCGATGAAGCAATGCAGAAAGTAATTTCGGAAAAGTATCTGATGCTCCCCCTCTATCTCTACGACCACTCAGGTCTTGCCATGAGTACAGAAAGTTTCTCAGGCAGGGCTCCTCATGCAGAATGGGACAGCGGACAGGTCGGCTGGATCTATGTTTCCAAAGAAGATGCCCTAAAGGAATTTGACGCTGACAAGATGACCGGCGCCATCCGGCAGAAAGCGGACGCACTGATGCGCAGCGAAGTCGCCGCTTATGATTCCTATCTGCGTGGCGAATGTTATGGGTTTGAGCTTTATAAAAACGGGGAGCTGTCGGATAGCCGCTGGGGCTTTATGGGTAACTTTTCCGATGTGTTGAAAGATATGGCGGAATACCTCCCGGATGAGTGCAAAGGGATGGTCGATCATCTGGAGGAACAGGAACGCCCGGCTACGATCATCAAGACGCTTTTGAAACATGCTAAAATTCAGGTCGATCAGGCAGCAAAAGCCTTTGAACACGCTTCCCGACAGCAGGTTCTTGGGGAAAGCCGGTAAAAAGTTATTTCCATATTATAAATACCGATTTTATCAGAAAGGAGGATGCTCTTGCAGGAAGAACTCGAACAACGAACGGTTTCTGTTTCTATACAGGCAGCAAAACTGTCAGGGCGGGTACTGCGTGCGGCTATTGCTGCGGTACTCCAAAAGATGGAACAGGAACGCACAATGCCAAAAGTCGGGCGCAACAGCATGAAGCGGCTGACTTATAAAGACCCCGGAGCCAATACCATTGAAGCAAAATGGCGAGACAGAAATTGCTCAAAATGAAGCCAAACTTGCCGATGCGAGAAAAGAATATGAGGACGGAAAAGAGACGTTTGAGGAAGAAATCGCAAAAGGTGAGAAAAAGCTTGCTGATGCAAAAGAACAGATTAAGAAGATAAAAAATCCAAAATGGTATGTATACGATAGAAGTACACTGGTAGAATATGATGGATTTGGGGAAAATGCAAACCGTATGCGTGCAATCGGAAAAGTATTTCCTGTGATGTTCTTCTTAGTTGCTGCTCTGATCAGTCTGACCGGTATGACCCGTATGGTGGAAGAGCAGAGAATTGAGATCGGTACAATGAAAGCACTAGGATACGGTAATTTTTCTATTGCTTCCAAGTATCTGGGATACGCGTTTCTTGCAACAGCGGGAGGAAGTATTCTGGGAGTGCTGACAGGAGAAAAGATCTTGCCGTATATTATCATTTATGCATATGAGATTATGTATCCGCATATTCCGAAGATTTATGTACCATATCATATGAGTTATGCGGTGATGGCATCGGCCGCTTCGATCGTGTGTACCATGGGAGCGACACTTGCATCCTGCTATAAAGAACTGGCTGCAGAACCGGCTGTGCTGATGCGTCCGCCGGCACCAAAAAAGGGAAGAAGAGTGTTCCTGGAAAGAATCGGATTTATTTGGAAACGAATGAATTTCACATGGAAATCAACAATCCGAAACTTGATGCGTTATAAAAAACGTTTCTTTATGACGATATTCGGAATTGGCGGCTGTATGGCACTGATGCTGGTTGGATATGGGGTAAAGGATTCGGTATATGAGATCGCAGATATTCAGTACGATGAGATCCAACTGTATGA
>OMBM01001191.1_pt1 | contig 10099 bp, 3 predicted proteins | sample 1644861 | NCBI WGS metagenome assembly OMBM01 (sample SAMEA103958165, study PRJEB25191) | human gut metagenome | biome: human-associated habitat [ENVO:00009003]; feature: intestine environment [ENVO:2100002]; material: feces | place: Germany | collected 2013/2015 | reverse complement strand
GCCGTTCGCATAGACGAGATCGACCTGCATACCGGCAGGGTCGAAGACCTCACCGGCCCGATACTGCGTTTTATCCGGCTGACGGGTAATTTCCAGCGTGACCGACGGCCCGAAGGCCATGAGCTTCGCGCTGTCGTTCTTGAAATACATCACGCCATAGGAATCCACGACCGGCGAGCAGATTGCATACTGCGCGTCCTTTCCGCTGGGCGTAAAGAGGACATAGGGCGTATCCATGCCGGATTCCTCCGTGACATAGTCTGCACGCGTCTGCCCTGCCTTGTCCTGCAGGACGCGGAGCTTGCCGGGCGTATAATTGTCGACGAAATAGACATAGACATAGCCGGTCGTCTCTTCATAGGCCGTCGTGAGAATGCCGGAAGTCTGCGGATAGCCCTGCGTCTGGACGCGGTAGGCGATCGTGTGCGACGCAAGATCCACAACTGTAAGACTGTGGCCGCCGTACTCGCTGAACTGCGCCGTACCTCTGACGCCGATGTAGGCACGGCCATTGTACACCACCGGCGTTGAGGTACTCATGGCCTGCGCGGTGCTCGTGCCGTTTTCCAGCTTCAGCGTCCACTTGCTGCCTGTCCGCAGCTGCCAGCCGTCGGACGTTTTCCCGGTTTTTACGCTGCAGAACCAGCCGCCCTTCGTGGTAAAACAGAAGGCATCGGTCGCTTTATCATAGCAGATCGTGCTGCGCACGTCACCGCAGAGACCGTCCCATTTGTCGAGCAGTCGTCCGGTCTTCGCGTCGAGCATCAGAAGGCTCCCGGTCATGGACTTGCTTCCGTCCGCGCCGTCGTCCGTGCCGACCAGAACATAGTCCTCGCAGGCATACGCGCCTGCCCAGTAATAGCCGCCTGGCGTCGTCCAATACCAGCAGGCGGTCTTTTCTTCATCCGTGCGCGCCGGGTCCTCGTCCGTGATGGACAGGCAGACAAAGTTTGCGGGAGATTCCTCGCTGCGCCAGAAGCCGGTGTAGAGATAGTCGCCGCAGACGGTGATCGGGCTGTTCGGCTGGCCCTCGAGCGGGTCATGGTAGATCCAGAGCGATTGCAGCGTTTCGGCGTTGAACGCCTGGATCGTACCGTCGGAAAGTCCGACGAACACCATGCCATTGGCATAGGCCGGAGGCGTGATGGAAAAGCTCGACGCGCGATCCATTTTGGCCTTCGTCAGGATCTCGCCGGAAACCGGGTCGACGCGGCAGATCATATCCCCCGCGCAGACGATCAGAACGCCGTCCACCAGCAGCGGGCAGCCGGTCGAGCCACTGTCTATGCCGCTGCCGATCGCATTCGACCAGTAAAGCGTGGACGCGTCGGCATCCACCGGCATCTGGATAGATACGACGGCGTTGTTGCTGCCTGCGGTGCCGCCGGGCGTGCCATTGGCGTCATAGCTCGTTCCGCGGAAATCGGCCCATTCGGCGGGAAGCTGCCGCAGCGTTTCGTTCTTCTGCGCAGCGCTGAGGGTCATTGCGGCGCGGGCCGCGCCGCCCGTAACGACAACAGCGTCCTCGTCGATTTTCAGAACGAGCGCACCGGATGCGTTGTGCGACGGTTCGATGGTCCCGCTCCGGCCCGCATAGCCGGGGCAGGTCAGCAGGTATTGATAGGTATAGCCGTCAAACAGCTCATACGCGCCGTCTGCATCCGGCCAGACGCGTGTTTTGGAGAGCGTATCGCAGACAAACATCAGCGCGTCCGTGGGCGTCAGCTGCGGCGTGAAGAGAACCGGCTGCGCCTTGCGCACCTGAATCCGGTACTCCGAAGCCGTTTCTTCGCCCGCAAAGTCATTTGTCAGCGTCAGCGTGATAGTCTCCGGCTCCGCCGTGCCGTTCAGCTGCACATCGGCAGCCGCGCCGGGCGTCAGCTCCTGTCCGTCCATCCAGACGCGATAGCCGGTGCTGCCGTTATCGCGGTAGCAGGCGGCATCCGCAGGATAGACCTCTGCGCAGACGGAAAGCGTCTGTGCAGCCGCGGGCACGGTGACGGTATAGTCCCACACCGCAGCAGAATAGCCCGTGCCGCCGCCGTACGTGAGCGTCTGCGCCTGCCCGGCGCAGGCAAGTGAAAGATCGCGCAGCGAGAGCGTGCGCCGGAGCGTGACGATATACTCCTGATAGTAGGTGACGCTCCCGGCGGTGCGCTGGCAGCGGATCGTGAGCGTATTGCCGCGTCCGTTCTGGTTCAGAAGCAGGTTCCGCAGGAACACAGGCGTTCCGAGCTGGGCGGAGGTGATCTGCGTCTCAAGCAGCTGATCGTCCTGCGCGGTGTTGGTGATGGTGCGGTACTGCGCGAGGAAGGCAGTGCTGCCCGTCTGGATATCGCCGTTGATGCAGAGATAGACTGCGGCGGGCGTATCGGCCACAGCCGCCGTATAGGCATGGCTGGCCGGGTCAAAGGTCTGGTCGAGCGGAATATTGCCCTTGCTGGACGTCAGGTTGTCCTTGCTCAGAGCCAGCTCTGTCAGCCAGTCGCCGGTCTGCACAGTGACCTTTGACAGCGGGCCGTCCTTGGCCGTAAAGCTGCCCGTTGCATGATAATACGTATCCTTTGTCGCCGTATAGGTATACTGCATACCGGGAACCAGCGTGAACCGGTACTGATTTGCAGCCGCGACATAGACACCCTTGAAGATCTGTCCGCTTGCATCGCAGACCGTCAGGTCAACATCTGCGGATTCGACCGGAATGCGAACGGTACAGCTGTTTGTTTTTTTCAGAACCAACGTATACTGTGTCGCTTCGTCTCCGGCCCGCACCTCGATGGATACGCTTTTCTCCGTTTCATTGATGGAAAGCGTGTAGCCGCCCGTCTGCGTGACGTCTTCACCGTCGGCAAAGAGCGTATAGCCCTCTGCCGTGGGTGTCAGGGCCAGCGTGACCTGTTCGCTGAGCACCTGCCAGGTATATGTCCGCGTGCTCTCGTCAAACGACTCCAGCGCGGCGGGCGCGCCGGATTCCTCCGTCACGCGCAGCTGCTTCAGCGTCGGGGCACGGCGGATGGTGAGCGTATAGTCCTGATACTGCGTCATGCCCTGCGCGTCCTGCGTGTCGGCGCGGTACACGACGGTATTGCCCTGCATACCGACGGCAAGCACGCCGTCCACGCCGCTGGTTCTGGATTTCAGCGCCTGTTCGGCCTGCTGCGGCTCCGTGCCGCCCGCCGGGGTATAGATTGCGGTCAGCTTCAGCTTGCTTGCATCCGGAAACACACTCGTGTCATACGGCCAGAACGCGTAGAGCGTTCCGGTAAAGCTGTCGTCCAGAACGGCGGTCAATTCACGCGCCGTCTTCTTCTCCACGGGAAGCTTGCTGCCGTCAAACTCCGTTTTGGACGCGGATGAAAGCATGAAGCCGTCCGCTTTGAGCCAGTCGGCCCTGTCAAGCACGGCAGTCACGGAGGTCTGCTCCGGCACTGTGACGCTGCCCGTCACGCCGCCGGACTGCGCCTGCATGGTAAAGGTATAGCTTCCGGCGGGCAGCGAGAGCATTCCGCTGCCGTTCTCGTTCTGATAGACGCGGCCATACTGATTCTGGGCATACAGCGTATCGCCGGACTGCCAGACGCTGTTCCGGTCCGAGAAAGTAACGTTATATTTTGGGCCGTCCAGTGTCTGCTTGTACTGCTCGACCGCGTTATGAAGCGCCGTGTACAAGCTGAGCGCCGCATTATCGTCCGCAGTGACGTATCCGGCGCAAGCGGCGTTATACGCTACCTTTGCAGCCAGCTGCACATCCGGCTCCTCCAGCCGGTAATCGGCCATAGCAGCGATCAGGCTCTGCATGGCATCCGACGGCTGCGCCGTCAGCCTGTCTGTGAAGCAGAGATACCGGATCCCGGCCTGCGCGGCGTTTCGCGTCAGGTCGTGGCTCCCGGTTTCATCACTGCGGATGAAATTGCCCGTTTTGCCATCGATCTGCGTCACGCTGTTCTCGTCCGGCCCAAAGCTGTGGCCGCTGGCGTTCAGCGCTTCAAAAATCGTCTGATCTGCCGTATAGGCGACGCGCTCCGGCGCAATCAGCAGTGTTCCGTTCCAGTCGGCAGCGAGGTAAAACCAGCCGCCCTCCGCTGCCAGCGCCTGCACCGGCAGGCAGCCCAGCAGCATGGCGGCCGCAAGCAGCAGCCCGAACAAACGAAGCTTCTTTTGTTTCATATCTGTCCTCCCCTATCAGTACAGGCATCGAATCCATTTCAGCCACGCGCGGCGCGGCAGCGGTACAGTCTTTTGCAGGCGGTCTATCGTCTGTTTCCAGACCCGGCGGGCGCGCTTCGCCTGTTCGCGCGTCATAGTGTGACTGCTGAAACGGGCCTCGCCGTTCAGCGCAGCAAGGTCACGAACCGCTCCGGCGTATTCCGCATCCGACTCCCGGAGCGATTCGCCGAACGCAAAGACCGAGCCGCCGTCGTAGCCAAGCCCCATCGCGGGCCATAGCGCCGCAAGCGCCCCCGTCACCCAGGCAATAGATTGTGCGGGTGCAGTGCGCTCAAACCGGTAGCGCCATCTGCGGCGGATGAGCGCATAGCGCAGCGCGGCGGCTGCCAGCAGGAAAAGCAGAAGTCCAACTGCCAGCACGATCCAGAGCCAGAGCCGCGCTTTGACTGCGGGGGCGCTCTGCGCGCCGTCATCCGGCTGCTCCTGCGGCGTATCCTCTGTTTCGTCCGCTTCGTCCTCAATCGTTTCCGCCTGCGCGATGGAACCGTCGTCCGTGTGTGCATCTCCGGTCTGGCTGGCAGATTCGGACTGATGCGGGGAAAGAATGTCGGTCAACTCGCCGTAGCCCGGTGTGAGAGCCAGCGGCATCCAGCCGGTGCCGTCCTGATAGACCTCGGCCCAGCCCTGTGCGTCTGCCGCGGTCAGGGTGATCGCAGAACCGGCCTGCGCACGCGCGGCAGTCTCCTGCGTGAGGACGAAGCCCTCGGCATAGCGCGCGGGGATGCCGTAATAACGAAGCGCCAGCACGGTCAGGGTCGCGGTCTGGTAGGTTGTATCCTTTACAAGCTCGTCCAGCGGCAGCACCGTTCCGGCTTCGCGGAGCGCGTCCAGCTGTTCGAGAAAGCGCGCCGTGCAGAGCTGTGCCTGCTCCGGCGTCAGCGAACCGGCAGAGCCGTATTCCCGGCAGAGTTCATCCAGAATTGGGGCAAGCTGCGCGCGCGTCTGCTCAGGAAGCTTCACGTCCTGCTCCTGCACAAATGCGCGGTAGCTGCCCTCTGCGCTGAGATAGGCGTCTGCCTTCTCCGGCTGCTCCCGCAGCGCGTCCAATAACTCCGCTGCGGTCTGCTCCGGGGCAAGGGGCATGGTGAAGCGATACTGCCGCGCTCCGCGCAGGCCGCTGGCCGGGAGTGGGGTGCTTTCCAGACTGTCTGTGCGCAGTGCGCTTTCCTGCGGGAGCGCGGAGAGCGCGTAGGGCGCGTATACATAGGCGCTGCAAGCGCTGGCATTTTCAATCAGGACTGTCTGCGTCTGCTCCTGTCGGTGCAGGCCGCGCGACGCGGCGGCAAGCTGCGTCTGCGGGTAGAAGCCCTCCTTATGCAGCCAGTACAGAAGATCGGTCTGTTCGGCAAGCGTCTGCGCATCAAGCGCCTGCCATGCCGTGCCGGTGAAGGTATCGCCGGTAAAGCCGCGCAGATAGAGCGCCGTCGGCTGCTCCATCGTGACGGTCAGGCATGATGTCTGCTCCGGTGCGGCGGAATAGTTGGAAAACTCCCCTTCCGGCAGCACAGCCTGCCCGGATTCGTACCGGAGCCGGTGCAATGCGGTGCGGGAAGCCGTTCCCCACTCGGAAAACAATGTGCCGCTTCGCAGGCCCGGTACGGCCAGCAGTGCAGCTGCAAGCACGCCTGCCGCTGCCAGCAGCGCGCCATAATTCAAAAGCATTGGAACGGATTCTTTGCGGTCTGCCGCGCCGCCTGCCAGCAGTAGAGCTGCGCAGAGCGGGCACACCGCCATCCAGACCTGCGCTGAATCCGGCCTGAGCAGCGCCAGAAGCGCCGCAGACAGCACCGTCAGCAGCAGACCGCAGACGGTCGGCGACCAACGGACGGCATAGGCACAGAGCGTGCCGAGCAGTGCCGCCGAAACAGCCACAAAAAGTGCCGCATCCGCTCCCACTCCGGCCAGCGGCAGGAGGATATGTCCCGTGGCCTTCGTCAGCGTCTCGCCCGCGGAGCTGCTGACCGTAATGGCTCCCGCGAGGAAGCGCCCGGAGAAGACTGCCGCGCAGATCAGGCAGAGCAGCGGAAGCACAGCGCGGAGCCAGCGGCGCGGGAGTCCAAGCGCCACGCTCTGCCAGACCAGCGCCGCAGCGCCTGCGGCGGCCCAGAGCCAGCCGTAGTTTGTCCAGATCCCGGCGGCTCCCTGTGCCACAGCCAGAAGTCCGGCGAAAAAGAGCGCAGCACGGATTGCACGCACCGCCAGTGCGGGCATTTTTTTCTCCGTATCGCAGCGGATGAGGGAAAACGCGGCAGTATCCTGTTTTTTCATGCCTGTTCCCCCTTAAATTTCGAGTTCGGAAAGCTGCTCGGCATAGTGCTCTGCGTCGAAGGCGATCGCCTCCGGCGCGTCTGCCCCGCAGCTTAATATGGTCAGGCGGCCGAAGCGCCCGATCTCAGCCGCATCCTCCGGGACACGGCCCGTAATGTACAGAATGTGCGACAGAACGGCCTCGCCGCTGCTCCGGCAGAACAGCGCCGCGCCGCTTTCGCCCTGTGCCGTGCCTGCGGAGAGCAGACGCGGCAGAAGGCCCGTCAATTCATCGACACTGCGCACGGGTTGGCTCACGCACTGCTGCTCCTGCGCATCGTTCCAGCAGACGGTGAACTGCACGCCGGATTCCAGCAGCGACCGGCAGGCCGTAATGACAACATCGGCCTGCGCGTCGGACTGCTCCGGCGAGGCGGTCTGCGTCCGCTCCCAGAACACCAGTACAGAACGGCGCACGGGAAGCGACGGCTCCCGGACGACCAGCTTGTCAAGCTTGCTGGATAGCTTCCAGTGCATCTGCCGCAGGCTGTCGCCGGGCGCGTATTCGCGCAGGGCGTAGACCTCGGCCAGATCGTATCCCGTCCGGTCTGGTGCATAATTCTCGCTGTCGTCCGGACAGTTCGCGTCCGGCGAAACATAGACGCTCTGCACGAAGCCCTTTGGCTGCACGGTCATGGCCGCGACCGAAGGCTCACCCAGCCGGATGCCGATGATCCCGAACGGGTCATACAGGCGGCAGCGCTCTGCCGTCAGCTGGATCCTGCCGCAGTGTGCGCTGGAAATGCGGTATTCCGACACGCCGGTTCTTTTGGGCCGGGCCATCAGCCGGTAGTGCTGTACGGCGGTTTGGCCGGTCAGCAGATTCGTCAGCCGCAGCCGCACGCCGAGCAGGCATACAGGCAGTGCACTTGCATTTTCCACGCGGATGCGCAGCGTGCCCGCTTCACCCTTTTCCAGATTGACCGGCGCGTCCAGCCGCACGCGCAGCTTTTTCGCCGCACGCAGATGCAGCAAAGCACAGACCAGCGGCGTCAGCACGAGAAGGGCTGTCGCCGCTGCGCTCAGGATGCTGCCGCAGAACGCGTCCAGCCCCAGAACCGTCAGCAGGAGCAGCGCATATCCGATCCGAAGTACGGTCATACGCCCTCCCGGCTCTTCCGGATCACCGGCATTTCCACGTTTTTCAGGATTTCATCCACGATCTGCTCCGCGCTGCGCTCCATCATGCGGGCCTTTGTGCTCAGCATCAGGCGGTGGCAGCAGACGTCCGGGAAGATCGCCGCGACGTCCTCGGGCATCGCGTAATCCCGGCCCTGCACATAGGCATACGCCTTTGCCATCCGGCAAACGGCCAGCGCGCCGCGCGGGCTGAGGCCCAGCTGCACCAGCGAGTGCACGCGCGTCGCCTCCGCCAGACGCGTGACGTATTCATAAACGCTTGTCTTCATTTCCACAGCTGCCGCACGCTGCTTGAGCGCGTTCAGTTCCTCCGCGCCGACGACGGGGTAGACGCGGTCAAGCGGGTTTTCCGTGTGCCGCTCTTCGAGAATGCTGACCTGGCTTTTGAAGTCCGGGTAGCCCATGGTCAGCTTGACCAGAAAACGGTCAAGCTGCGAGTTCGGCAGCATCTGCGTACCGGCGGAGCCGGCGGGGTTCTGCGTTGCAAGGACGATAAACGGGTCGGGCAGCGGATGCGTTTTGCCGTCGATGCTGACATGGCCCTCTTCCATCGCCTCCAGAAGCGCGGACTGCGTCTTGCTGGAGGTACGGTTGATCTCGTCGGCCAGCAGCAGGTTCGTCATAACCGCGCCGGGTTTGTAGACCAGCTTGCCGGTGTCCTTGTCATAGACGGAAAAGCCGATGATATCCGACGGCATGGTATCGGAGGTGAACTGCACACGACGCGTCTGCAAGCCGAGCACGCGCGCGAACGTCATGGCCGTTGTCGTCTTACCAACGCCCGGCACGTCCTCCATCAGCACATGACCGCCCGCCAGAATCGCCATCAGGATACGCTCCATGACCTCGTTCTTGCCAACGATCACGGTTTCGATCTGGTCTAAAATTTCCTTGATTTTTTCCTGCATCTGTGTTCCTCCTGTTTATTCCTCTGGGCCTTCCTCCGTGCCCGGATCAGGCTCCGGGCCGGGGTCGGGATTTGGATCCGGGTCCGGGTCTGGGCCGGGAGCGACTGGCTCCGGCATACCGCAGAAGCGGCAGAAGCCGTTTTCATAGCTGTGCGGATAGTTCTCGTATGTGCCCGGCTGCTCTGTTTTGTCGCCGCAGTACACGCAGCGCTTTACCTCAAGGCTGCACGTGCATTCGGCCAGGACGATCTCATAGCTGTGCGGGTACTCAAACGCGCCGGGCGCGTCGCGCTCAAACGTTTTGCCGCACAGGCTGCACCGGGTCGTCTCATGGCTGCACGTGCACAGGGCTTCAATCGCCTCCAGCGTTCCATTGCAAAGCTCCGTGTGGGTATAGCCGCAGGTGCAGACCCAATCCCGCAGGCCTTCGTCCCATTCGTAGCGGTGCTCGCCGCGCGTGCCCTCGATCTCCGCGTGACAGATCTCGCATTCCTCCCAGTGCTCCTGTTCGTTGTGCTGGATCACGGGCGTATGGTTGAGCTTCTCAGACGGCTCGTGCTTTTCATAGCCGCAGTCCAGGCACCGGGAGAGCTTCTCGCCCGCCTGCTCACAGGTGGCGGTGTCCTCTATAAATTCAAAGCGATGACCTTCTTCGACCTCTTTTTTGCAGCGGGAGCAGATCTTGCGGTGCTGCTCGTCATTCTGCTCGATCTGCTCGATCTGCCAGTCGTGCGCCTCCGGCTCTGTGACGGATTTCTGGCACTTGAGGCAGAATTCGTAGCACATCGTTCCGTCCTCTGTCTCGCGGTATTCCGTCTGCGGGTGCTCGCACGCGCGGAGCTTGCCGCAGCTGGTGCAGACGGTCTGCTCTGCGCCGTCCGCACCGGTGACGGTCTGCCACTTGTGCGAGACGTTCATCGAACCGTTGAGCATGGACACGCAGAACGCGTTTTCCTGATCGGCGCTGCTGACGTCGCGCTGATAGGCCAGCGTATAGCGCAGCACCAGCACGTCGCCGTCCTGCAATTCGTAATCAGCAAGACTCGTAGTCGGATAATAGGTTCCGCCGCCGATTGAATACAGCCAGCCGGAGCCGTTTGTGAAGTCAAACTCTCCGACGGAGGTGTTATGACAGCCGTTCAGACTGATGCCCGCCAGATAGATGCTGCGCCAGAGCGCGGCATAGGCTGAGTTTTCGCCGAAGACGCCGTCAATGGCGGCAAGGACGGATTCACGGTCCGAGCCGTAGCTGGACCAGCTGCCGCGCAGCGCATTGGAGCGGGCGGCCATATTGGTCCCGTCGCCAAGTCGGGCAATATAAAAGTTATCGTCGTAGCTGCCGGTAAAAGCGGTCTCGGAGCTTGGCCAGCCGAAGGTGTTTGCGGCTGTTCCAAACGGGTCGCCCGCATCATAGCCCCAGACGGCCTTTGCCACGCTGTAGGACGCGGGTTCGCCGGAAAGTACCTCCGCCAGCCGGATGCGGCGGTTGGCGCTCTCCCGGTAGGTGGCTTCGTATA
>OMBM01001186.1_pt1 | contig 10143 bp, 7 predicted proteins | sample 1644861 | NCBI WGS metagenome assembly OMBM01 (sample SAMEA103958165, study PRJEB25191) | human gut metagenome | biome: human-associated habitat [ENVO:00009003]; feature: intestine environment [ENVO:2100002]; material: feces | place: Germany | collected 2013/2015 | reverse complement strand
TTGATATCCGAAATCCGCGCGGAAAGCTCTTTTGCATCGGCTTCGCTGTCATTTTTCCCGCCAACGAGAGAGTACTCAAATGTAATCCGACGGCCTGTTTTTGCAAAGTAATTGCGGCATGCATCGAGAATTTCATCAATGGAATATTTATTGGCAATCGGCATCAGCTCGCGGCGCTTTTCATCGTTCGGCGCATGAAGGGAAAGTGCCAGGGTGATCTGGAGTCCCTCATCTGCCAATTTGTACATATTCGGCACGATTCCGCAGGTGGAAACGGTGATGTTTCTCTGGCTGATGTTGAGTCCTTCCTGGCTCGAAAGCAGCCGCACGAAGCGCACCAGATTGTCGTAGTTGTCCATCGGCTCACCCGTTCCCATGACAACCAGATTGGAGACCCGCTCCCCGGTGTCCTCCCAAATCCGGTAAATCTGGTCGAGCATCTCCGACGGAGTCAGGCACCGCACGAGTCCGCCGATTGTGGACGCGCAGAAGCGGCAGCCCATCCGGCAGCCGACCTGGGATGAGATGCAGACGGAATTTCCGTGGTGGTACTTCATCCAGACGCTCTCGATCACGTTGCCGTCGCTAAGGCGGAACAGGTATTTTCTCGTTCCGTCGATTTTGGACTCCTGCACCTGCACTTTTTCGAGACAGGTAAGCGGATACTGTTCCTTTAATTTTTCCCGGAAGGCAAGCGAGAGATTCGTCATCTCATCGTAGCTGCCCGCCAGACGATGATGCATCCAGTCGTATAACTGTTTGGCACGGAACGGCTTTTCTCCCATCTGCTGGCAGGCGTCCTTTAATTCGTCTAAGGTCATTGATTTAATATCCATCTGTTACGCCCGTCCTTCCTCTGTTTTCCGGAATTTTGCAAGGAAAAATCCGTCTGTCTTGTGTACCCCCGGGATCAGCTGCAGCTGTCCTTTGGCCGTTTCTCCGCTTTTCAGCTCATCCGGCAGCAGTTCATCCAGACTGACTGCTTCAAACGGGAACTGTTCCAGAAACCATGCGGCATTCTCGCTGTTTTCTTTTCTGTTGACGGTACATGTGCTGTACAGCAGTGTGCCGCCCGGCTTTACGTACGATGCGGCATTTGCAAGGATTGCCCGCTGAATCCGTACCAGCTCCTCTTCTTTTTCTTTTGAAGCGTAATATTTGATATCCGGCTTTCTGCCGATGACGCCGTATCCGGTGCACGGCAGGTCCGCAATCACAACGTCCGCTTTTCCGATCCATTCCGCATCGAGCTGTTCCGCATCTTTTACCTTCGGCACGACGCAGGAAACACCTGCTCTCTGCACATTTTCCCGGATCAGATCGACCTTGTATTCAGTGAGATCACGCGCTTCCACGCATCCCTGATTTCTCATTTTATCTGCTGCATGGAGGCTCTTTCCACCCGGTGCCGCGCAGAGATCCAGCACCTGGTCACCCGGCTTTGGATCCGCCAGATGCGCCGCCATCATGGAGCTCACATCCTGAATCTGGAACCGGCCTTCCTGGAAGGCATTCAGTGATGCGATCGTCTCAAAGTTTTTCAGATAGAACGCCTCGCCAAGATACGGCGCTTTTTCCAGCTCTGCCTCCTGGCTTTCCAGGCTTTTCTTCGTCTCCTCGATCGTATTGTTCCAGCGGTTGATACGGATCGTCACCTGTTTTTCTTTCAGGAAATCCGCCATCATCGTTTCTGCCGTTTCTTTTCCGTACTGGGATACGAACTCCTCAACCAGAAATTCCGGCATGGAGTATTTCACGGAAAGATACTGCGTAGTATTGTTCTCCTTCGGTATCGGCAGATGATCCTTCTCCCGCACAATCGTGCGCAGAACACCGTTGACAAAGCCCTTTAAGTTGTAAAAATGCTTCTTTTCCGCCAGTTTCACCGCCTCATTGACGACTGCCGAATCCGGTACTGCGTCAAGAAAACGGATCTGGTACACCGACATCCGTAAGATCGCACGAATCACCGGCTTGCATTTGTTGATCTTGATTTTGGAATACTGATTGATGATGTAGTCATTCTGGATGCCGTATTCCACGGTTCCCTCGCAGACCCGCTTGATAAACGCACGGTCCTGCCGCGGCAGGAACTGGTATTTATCGAGGGCGTCCCTTACAGCAAGATGGCAGGGCGTTTTCTCCCTGTCCATCTCAAGCAGAATGTTCATAATCAGCTCTCTTGTATTGATTGTATCAGTCATCGTTTCTCCTAAATGCTCCGGATAAAACCAGCAGCCGGAGCAGCTGCAGCAGAGAACCGATCACCGCTGCCACGTATGTCATGGCTGCAGCCCAGAGTACTTTCTTGACTCCGTCGTGTTCCGTCTCTGTCACCATACCGCCCTCACTGAGCATTTTTAATGCTCTTCTCGACGCATCGAACTCGACCGGAAGTGTTACCACCTGGAATGCCAGTGCCAGCACAAACAGCCAGATACCGGCTTTCACCAGCATCGGAAGGCTGAAAATCAGTCCGATCAGGAACAGCGGCCAGAAAAGCTGGGATCCAAGGTTCGCTGCCGGAACAATGGCGCTTCTTACTTTCAGCGGCACGTAATCCGTATTGTGCTGTACGGCATGGCCGCACTCATGCGCTGCGACGCCGATCGCTGCGACCGAGGTTGAATCGTAAACCGCATCCGATAAATTCACGGTTTTTGTCCGCGGATCATAGTGGTCGGTCAGTTTACCGGATACGTGGCGGACGGTCACATCGTAGATGCCGGCCTGATGCAGAATGCGCATCGCCGCCTCGCGTCCCGTCATGCCGCTGTACGAGCGGACGGTCTGATATTTGCTGAAAATCGTGTTCATGCGGGCGGATACCGCCATGGAAATCAGTGCGGCAAGAATCACCAGCAGATACGTACTGTCATAAAAAAGTCCCATATCGTTTTTCTCCTTTTTTCTCAGGCACAGCAGCCATCACACCGCTGTGCAGTTCCCCGCCTTAACTTCAGGTTGCTTTTTCTCTTTTATTCGCCAAGTCTGGTACCCGGCTCGATCGCATAGCCGCGCAGGAAATCGGCGGTTTTCATCCGTTTCTTTCCTTCGAGCTGCAGCTCCTCGATCACCAGAATGCCGTCTCCCGTCTTTACATGGAGGCCTGTCTCATCTGCCACCCAGACTTTTCCGGCACTCTTCGTCGGATTCTGTCCCGGAATTTTCGAGAACAGATCGCCGCCGAACATGGCAATGACTTTGGCATCCCAGATTTTCAGGTTCTTTCCGTTTACTTTTGTAAAAGCACTCGGCCACGGGCTCATCGCACGGATCTGACGTTCGATCTCAACGGCACTCTTCGTCCAGTCGATCTTTCCGTCTTCTTTTTTGATCATCCGCGCATACTCTGTGGTGCTTATCTCCGGCTGTTTTTCCGGTGTCACTTCGCCTTTTTCAAGTTTTGGAAGTGTCTCCACCAGAAGTTTTGCTCCGGCTGCGGCGAGCTTGTCAAAGAGACTGCCGCCGGTCTCATCTGCTGCAAGCGGAACTTCCACTTTCGTCAGCATATCGCCTGTGTCGAGGCCTTCATCCATCTTCATAATGGTTACGCCGCTCACTTCATCGCCGTTCATGACAGCCCACTGGATCGGCGCTGCTCCGCGGTAAGCCGGAAGCAGGGAGGCATGAACGTTGATGCATCCGTATTTCGGCATGTCCAAAATCTCTTTTGGAATAATCTGGCCGAATGCAACGACAACGATCACATCCGGCTCCATTTTCCGGATCTCCTCGATCGCCTCTGCATCCCGCACGCGGCGCGGCTGATAGACCGGAAGGCCGTGTTTTTCGGCTGCCTCTTTCACCGGTGTCGGCATCATCTGTTTTCCGCGGCCCTTCGGTTTGTCCGGCTGGGTCACAACGCCTGTGATCTCATAACCGGTCTCCACGAGTGCCTCAAGTGTTCCCACGGAGAAATCCGGGGTTCCCATAAATACCACTTTCATCTGAAGTCATCTCCTTTATTTTAAGACTTACTCTTCGTCCTCGTACTCCTCATACTCATCGTACGTGTTGTCCCAGAGTTCGCCTTCTACTTTTTCTGTATACATATGTCCATCGAGGTGATCACACTCGTGGCAGATGCAGCGGGCAAGAAGTTCGGTTCCCTCCAGTTCAAACGGCTGCATGTCGCGGTCCAGTGCTCTTACCTTTACGTAATTCGGACGGGTTACTGTACCGGATTTTCCCGGAAGGCTTAAGCATCCTTCTGCTCCTGTCTGGCTTCCGGAAGTCTCCAGGATTTCCGGATTGATCAGAAGATGTGGGGTTCCATCCACATCCATGACTACGATTCTTTTTAAGATGCCGACCTGCGGTGCGGCAAGGCCGACACCGTTCGCCTCATACATGGTGTCAAACATGTCGTCGATCAGCTCGCTGATTCTTGGTGTCATCTTCTCCACCGGTCTGCATTTTTTCGTTAATACGCGGTCGCCTACGACTCTGATTTCTCTGATTGCCATAATTCTTTTCCTTTCTTTTGCTCTTCTATTATAAATAATCTATGTGTAAACAGTATGAAAAAACTAATACTTTCTGCTGAAGTCAAACTGTAAATAAACGGTACGGAAGCCTTTGTTAATCTCGATATACCGCTCCAGTTTTTCCCGCAGCTCTGCCAGCACCTCTTCCTGCGGCGCGCGTACATACACGGCTATGCGGTACAGGTCATTGATTTTCGACACTGCCTCACTTGCCGGGCCGATGATCTGGACTTCGCGGTTTCCCCGGATGCGGATAAGATATCTGCGAATGTATTCCATCGCCTGCGTCAGATGCGCTTCATCCTCCCCGGCTCCGTGGATCGCCAGAAGCTCCGCCGCCGGGGGATATCCCATCAGACGGCGGTAGTCCATTTCTTTCTCATAAAATGTCCTGTAATCCTGCTCTGCCGCCGTCTGAATGCTGTAATGTTCGGGATGGTACGTCTGAATGACTGCCATTCCCGGCTTTTCGCCTCTTCCGGCGCGGCCGACTGCCTGCGTCAGCAGCTGGAACGTACGCTCCCCGGCACGGTAATCGACTGCATTCAGGGAGAGATCCGCCGCCAGCGCTCCCACCAGCGTGACATTCGGGAAATCGTGGCCTTTTACGATCATCTGGGTTCCAATCAGGATATCGGCCTCTCCCGCCGCAAATGCGGACAGGATTTCTTCATAACTGTTTTTCGTTTTTGTCGTGTCGCCGTCCATCCTAAGAACGCGTGCCTTTGGAAACAGCTTTTTCACGTTCTGCTCGATCTGCTGTGTGCCGGCACGGAAGCCGCCGATATACGGGGAACCGCACGACGGGCACGCATGTACCTGCGGTGTTTCATAACCGCAGTAATGGCAGACGAGCTTTCCGTTATTGTGTGCTGTCAGTGATACATCGCAGTGCGGACATTTCATCACATGGCCGCATGCACGGCATGAGACGAAGCCCGCATAGCCTCTGCGGTTCAGAAACAGTACAACCTGTTCCTTTTTTTCAAGCCGTTTTTCGATCTCTTCCCGCAGTTTTCCGGACAGAATCGAACGGTTTCCCATCTGTAATTCTTCCCGCATATCCGCGATCCATACGGACGGAAGTGCTGCATTTCCGTACCGCGCATCCATCCGGAACAGCGCGTACGCTCCCGTCTCGCAGGCGTAAGAGGCATCCACCGACGGCGTTGCCGAACCCATCACCACATGGGCATGCTCCAGCCCGGCACGGCGCACGGCGGTCTCCCTTGCATGGTAGCGCGGCGTCACTTCACTTTTATAGGAGGTTTCATGCTCCTCATCAATTACGATCAGCCCCAGATCCGGAAACGGTGCAAAGAGTGCGGAACGCGGACCGATCATAATACTGACCTCCCCGCGCCGCGCGCGCTCCATCTGGTCGGCGCGCTCGGACGGTGTCATCCGCGAGTTGACCACCGTGACCCTTGTTCCAAACCGTGCGCAGAACCGCTCCACGTTCTGATACGTCAGCGCAATCTCCGGGATCAACACGATCACCTGTTTTCCTTCTGAGAGCACTCGCTCCATCAGCTCCATATAGACGAGCGTTTTGCCGCTTCCCGTCACACCGCGGATCAGGCAGGGGCGGTTCTGCCCTTCCCATTCCTTTCGAATGCCGTCCACCACGGCCTGCTGCTGTTCGTTTGGTTTTCCCGCAGTTGTTCTTCCTGCCGCATCAGATACCGGATTTCTCCAGGTGCTCGTACGGCGGATTTCCAACACGCCCTGCTCTTCCATCACGTGCAGCGTATCTGCCGTGATTTTCAGTTCCTTGCTCACAACCGGCCCTGGAAGAACCGGCTGGGCCAGCAACGCGTTTAAGAGACGGATTCTCGCTTTATAATTTTTCTTTCTGTAGTTTTCCAGCAGCTCCTCACACTCTGCGGGATCTGCAAGAAGCGCAATTTCGCGGGTTTCTTTCCCGCGCGCCTTTACTTTGACCGGAAGCACCGTCTTTAACGCCTGGATCATCGTCGATCCGTACGTATGACGCATCCACGCGGCGAGCGCGATGAGTTTCGTCTCTACAGTCGCCGCATCCTTTTGTACCGCAAGGATGGCCTTCATCCGGTCCTGCGGATATTTCGGCTCGTTTCCGACGGAAAGCACATAGCCGGTGATCGTGCGGTTTCCGTTTCCAAACGGAATCTGTACCGCCGTTCCCGGACCGATCTCCCCTGTCAGTTCCGGCGGAACCTTGTACTGAAAAGTCCGGTCCAGTTTTTCATTTGTGATATCTACGATTACATCAGCGTAAACGCTGCTCATACATTCCCCTTACTTTCTTCCAGTATTTCCCGGATCAGCACGCGCTCATCCATTTCGTACCGTTTTCCCTTCCGGATCTGATACGTTTCGTGGCCTTTTCCCGCGAGCACCACGAGATCGCCCGGCTGCCGGTTTTCGATCACATACCGGATCGCCTCCTTACGGTCTGCAATCTCAACGAAAGCGCCTTCTGTTTTCCCGATTCCCGTCCGGATATCGTCCAGAATCGCCTGTGGTTCCTCATCCCGCGGATTGTCCGAGGTGATGACGGTCAGATCCGCCAGACGCCCCGACACCTCTCCCATCTGGAATCTCCGGTCCCGCGCGCGGTTTCCGCCGCAGCCGAAGAGACAGATCAAGCGCTTCGGATGGTATTTCCGCAGTGTCTTTAACAGGCTTTCGAGGCTCATCGCATTGTGTGCGTAGTCAATGAGAAGCGTCATTTCCGGATACACCGGAACTGCCTCACACCGCCCACGGACGCGGACTGCGGAAAGTGCCTCCTGCATCGCCTTTTCCGGGATTCCCATCTGCGCGCAGACCGCAATGGCGGCAAGCGAGTTGGAAACGGAAAACAGACCCGGCAGATCTACCCGTACCGGAAAATCCGCTGCGCCCTGCACCCGGTATGAGACACCGAGCACGCCGGGCGCCTGATCGAGTGCTGCATCTGCCGCCATAAAATCAGCTTTTTCCCTGCATCCGAATGTCACCAGACGGCAGGTGCTCTGCCTTATGATCTCCGGAAACCTTTTGTCATCCCGGTTTACAATTCCGGTTCTGCAGGTGCGAAGCAGCTTCTTTTTGCAGGACAGATATTCTGCAAACGATGCATGCTCCCCGGCGCCGATGTGGTCGTTTCCAATGTTGGTGAACACACCGTAATCAAACGTAAATCCATCACACCGGTGCTGTTTTTCCGCCTGCGAGGAAACCTCCATCACAACATGGGTGCAGCCCTCCCGCATCATTTCAGAAAACAGCTTCTGCAGCACAACAGGCTCCGGCGTTGTATTTTCTGACGGAATGCTTTTTTCCCCGATCCTCGTCTCGATCGTTCCGATGAGTCCTGCGCGGATCCCTGCTTTTCGCAGGATTTCGTAAATCATATATGCAGTCGTCGTCTTTCCCTTCGTGCCGGTCACTCCGATTGTCACAAGGTGCTGCGCCGGATCGTCCTCCCAGGCACAGGAAAGCTGTGCGAGTGCTTCTCTGCTGTCCTTTACTACGAGTACGGTTACCTTTTCCGGAATCCCTTCCAGTTCCCGCTCCGCAACCAGAACAGCAGCGCCCCTCTCGACTGCTTCTTCTGCATATACGTGCCCGTCCATCCTGTTTCCGCGGATGCAGACAAACACGTTCTGCGGCTGTACTTTTCTGCTGTCGCATGTGATTCCTGTAACTTCCGCATCCAGACTGCCCTGCTGGAGCTGATATGCGATCCGCTTTTGTAACGTGCACATGTTTTTCATGCCGGGACCTCCCTTTCACGTTTCAAATCCCTACGACTCAGATACTTTTATAGAATACCATAGTCCGAAAAACATTTCAATGTGCGCAATGTCGGTTTCTTCTTGATTTTTGCTCCCATAAACTTTATAATAGTTCTATATTGATGCCTGGTTTTTTCGTATCAAAATCTATGAACTGCAAAGAGAGGTATCTTCCAATGAAAAGAAAAAAAATAGTTGTTGCACTGGGACACAAAGCTCTTGGAACGACGCTGCCGGAACAGAAAGCAGCCGTAAAACGTTCCGCAAAAGTAATCGCAGATCTCGTTGCTGCCGGTGCTGATGTTGTCATCACCCACAGCAATGCGCCGCAGGTCGGCATGATCCACATGGCGATGAATGAATTCGGCAAAATGCACACCGACTACAGCGCAGCCCCGATGTCTGTCTGCTCCGCTATGAGCGAAGGCTACATCGGCTACGACCTGCAGAACGCCATCCGTGCTGAGCTTCTCCGCAGAGGAATCTTCAAAACCACATCCACGATTCTTACACAGGTTGAAGTAGATCCGTACGACGATGCCTTCAACAATCCGGTCAAACTGATCGGCCGTACGCTTACCAAAGAGGAGGCTGACGCAGAGGAAGAAAAAGGAAACTACGTAACGAAAACCGAGGACGGCTACCGCCGAATCGTTGCTGCTCCGAAGCCGCAGGATATCGTAGAGATCGACTCCATCCGTCTTCTTCTCGATGCCGGACAGGTTGTCATCGCAGCAGGCGGCGGCGGAATCCCGGTTCTCCCGCAGAATGAAGAGTTAAAGGGTGCATCCGCAGTCATCGAAAAAGACCTCACCAGCGGCCTGATGGCAGAAATGCTGAACGCAGACATGCTGATGATCCTGACCAGCGTGGAAAACGTTTCCATCAACTACGGTACCCCGGACGAAAAACCGCTGGAGCACATCACCGTTGCTGACGCGAAGAAATACATCGCAGAAGGCCAGTTCGGAGAAAACTCCATGCTGCCGAAGATGGAAGCAGCTGTTTCTTTCCTCGAGAAAGGCATCGGCCGTACCGCAGTCATCACTTCCATTGATTCCGCACTCGCCGGATTCCAGGGAAAAACAGGTACGATTATCAAGTAATACAAAGTATACAAAAAAAGGATTCCCGCGAGTGGGAATCCTTTTTTTCTACTCTTTTTCCAGACTAAAAAGCCAGATTAGAAAGTAAATTTATCTGCAAAGTAAGCATCGAGATCCTCAATTTTAATTCTCTCCTGCTCCATGGTGTCACGGTCACGGACGGTAACAGCACCATCGGTCTCGGAATCGAAGTCGTAGGTGATGCAGTACGGAGTACCGATCTCATCCTGACGGCGATACCGTTTTCCGATATTTCCACGGTCATCAAACTCGCAGTTGTATTTCTTGGAAAGCTCTGCAAAGACTTTCTCAGCGCCCTCGTTCAGCTTCTTGGAAAGCGGAAGCACACCGATTTTTACCGGTGCCAGTGCCGGATGAAAATGCATCACAGTACGAACATCATTCTTCTCTGCGTCGAGAACTTCCTCGTCATAAGCGCTGCACAGGAATGCCAGAACGACACGGTCAGCACCAAGAGACGGCTCGATAACATACGGGATGTATTTCTCGTTCTTCTCTGGATCGAAATAGGTCATATCCTGTCCGGATACATTCTGATGCTGGGTCAGGTCGTAATCGGTACGGTCTGCGATTCCCCACAGCTCGCCCCATCCGAACGGGAACAGGAACTCGATATCGGTTGTTCCCTTGCTGTAGAAGCACAGCTCTTCCGGAGAATGGTCGCGCGCGCGCATCTCATCCGGCTTGATGCCAAGTGTCTGCAGCCAGTCGATGCAGTGCTGTTTCCAGTATGCAAACCACTCAAGGTCGGTTCCCGGTTCA
>OMBM01001182.1_pt1 | contig 10152 bp, 9 predicted proteins | sample 1644861 | NCBI WGS metagenome assembly OMBM01 (sample SAMEA103958165, study PRJEB25191) | human gut metagenome | biome: human-associated habitat [ENVO:00009003]; feature: intestine environment [ENVO:2100002]; material: feces | place: Germany | collected 2013/2015 | reverse complement strand
TCTCTGGATATTCCTCTCACAAATTCTCTTTCGGAATCCGTCCTTTCAAGATTTGTTTCCACATGATAATTTACTCTGAGACTAATAAAAAGCTGCTGCATATAAACAACACAAAAGATCAGGTTAACACTCAATACCATCGGTAAATTGGTTATTCTGATCAAAATAACCATTGCATTGAAAAGAATCGTCACTGTAGAATAGTTCCAGGAATATGTATAATTTGTAACAAGATTCTCCGGTATTCTTTTATAGTTTTTGCAGTATAATGGCGCAACGTAAGAAATTATGATTGCGATCCATACAAAAACATATGCGATCCAGTCTGATGCTGAATTTTGATTTCCCATAATAAAGAAAAAAATCAAATTGTAAATCAGTAAATAACCACAATAAACCATTGTTCTCATAATCTGTTTTGTACTCATAAAATCACCCGCCCTATTTTACATATTTTCCAGCAACAAATTTCTTTTTGGCATATGGATTCCCTTTCGAAGCACTGCTTCTGTAATATTTTTCTGCAATTTTATGATTCTTTTTGACACCAATTCCCTTTGCATAAATATTGCCCAATTGAAATTCTATCAGCGAAATATTCCAGCTGTCTTTGCAATTCTCAACACATTTTTCCAGCCAGAATATTGCTTCTTCACCTCTCTTTGCAACAGTGGCTTCCTCCTTGTACAACTTTGTAACCTCATTATACATAGACTCCCAATCATCTTTTTCAGCCAAAGTTGCAAAATACGCAAACGCCTGTTTATAATTTCCTTTTTTCATTTCCAGCACTGCTTTTTTTCGAAGTTCTTCATACGGAATTTCACTTGAACGCACATTCCCGAATGACTCCGCGCTTGTTATTTCATTTATCTCTGCAGTATCAATAGAAGCCAAAGCTCGTCCTAATTCCGGATCCTGCAAACCAGATTCCTGTTTCTTCTGTGTCTCACTCTTTCTTTTTTCTTCCTTAACGTGCAATGCTGGTTCGGTTGTATCATTCTGGAAATTCATTTCTCCCAATATCGGCTCTGTTGCATAGTTCTGGAAATTTTCTTTTTGTAGCACGGACTCCGTTGCATAATTTCGTTCTGTAACATTTTGCAACACAGACTCTGTTGCAAAATCCTGTTGTTTTGCTTGCATTACAGATTCTGTTGTATACTCTTGTGTTCTCTCTTGTTGTAGTGTGGACTCTGTTGCATATTCAGAATCTCCTGCAGCATGCAATGCTGATTCTGTCGTAGCACCCTTCTGCTGTTTTGTATCACCTTTCAATGCAGACTCTGTATCCCAGTCAGATACTTCTGCTTTTCTCATTGCCTGATCCGTAGCATAATTTTTCATGTAATGCATCTGGTGCTCTGTCACAAAGTCTGTTTTTGCAATTTTTTCTATTAACTTGCTGTTTGATGGAAAAATTTTCTTTCCGAATTTTTTTAAATCAAATTCCATCTCCTCGCTGCTTTGATATCTGTTCTCGGGCAAATAAGCACATGCTTTCAAAATGATTCTGTTTAGCTCTTGATCAAGATTTTTGATCGGTTCGATTTGGTTTCCCAGCACACGCATTTGCATTGCCACATCATCTGATTGATTTCTGTTTTGGAATGGAAGAATGCCATTATTAGCCAGTCCATATAAGGTCAGACCCAGACTATAAATGTCAACTAAATGCCCATAGCCTGATGTTTCACATCTTTTAAATTGCTCTGGTGCTGCATACATTTTTGTTCCCTGATTCGTCTGTGCAAGCTCGCCATTCTCGAGAATTCTTGAAATGCCAAAATCCCCAAGTAAGTATCTTTCATCATCATAAAATATGTTGCTTGGTTTAATGTCTCTGTGAATAATACCTTTCGCATGACACTGCTGCAATGCTTCACATATATCAATACCTATCTTAACAATATCACACACTGATACTCCATGCGTCTTGAATATAGTATCTAAGTCTGTATAGATATGCATACGAATTAAAAGCTCAACTGTTGTATAGTCCTCTTCTTCTATTTCAGCTATCTTCCAGTCCTGATATGATACAATATTGCTGCAATTCTGCATCATATTCATTAATCGGACTTCATTCATTGCTTTTTCTTTTTTCTCGTCTCTTTGGGATTTATACTTCTCTCTATATTCGTCCGTCATTTTTCTCATGCCAATTTCATCATCCATAATTTTTGCAACTTTTAAAGCATCATGTTCGGACAAATCATAGTTTTCTCTATAAATCTCATATACAACAGTGTTTCCACCAGATCCTCTTCCTAGAAATTTACCTATTTTCCATCCAGGAAATTCTTTTTCATACGCTGATATCTGGCTCTTCTTCTCCATTCCATTACTCCTTAAACATCTATTTTTATACTCGTTGAAGAACAGCAATCGTTACGTTATCTCTTCCTCCACGCTCCAGTGCATGTTGAAGCAATAATTTTGCTGTTTTCTCTACGCTACTGCACTGTGCAAGGCATTTCAAAATTGTATCAGGGGCACACATATCATACAACCCATCGCTGCATATAAGAATTCTGTCATTATCTTCCCATTTAATCCATGAACTCTCATATGGAAGGGAATCTCCGCCTGTATCCATTCCTATGAATTGTGTGAGCTGATGATTTTCTCTCTCTAGCACTTCCTCACTTGTCCGGTAAATACCAATATCCATTTTAAGTTGTGCAAGAGTATGATCTTTTGATACAACATACAAATTCTTATTTCGCTCAATGTAGACTCTGCTATCTCCACGATGAAAAATCCGAAACTGATTTCCATCTGTTGCAATTACAGTTCCTGTTGTCCCGCTTATGCCATTCTTTCTTTTCTCAATGACAGCTTTATTTGCTTTCAAAAAGGTTTTCTCGATCAACACAGTAATTTTATCTTTGTCCAGTATCTGCAAATTCATTGTATTTTCCTGAAAGGTCTGTGCCGCAACACTCGAAGCCACTTCTCCATCTGCTTCACCTCCCATTCCATCAAAAACGCCAACGCAAATCCAATGCCCCGCTGACTGATACAAGTGAGCTTCATTTTCATCCTGGCTTTCCGCATTGATACAGTTTCCAAGCAGATAGTTGTCTTCATTATTTTCTCTTACTTTCCCTTTATTACTGATTACGTAACCAATTATTTTTTTGTTTTCTTCCACATTTCACCCCGAAAATTTCTTTAACCTTTCGTATCCTTGGAAACTCGGTGAAGCAAAATATTTCCAACCAGTAAAAATACTACAATGAATCCAAACAATACCGCCCATACGGTAAGCAGATGTTCCGGCGTAGAATCAAACCTGCTTTCAAACTCATGCGGCACGGTTGGTACGGTCATTTGAATTTTTAACGGAAGATCATTTAAATTGGCAATACTTCCAAGTGCCTCCATTCCCCAACGACTTATCATGACGTAGGAAATGTAATCTGCCATTCCTTCCATTGCGAAAAGAATTCCTGAAAAGATCAATTGCACGATCAAAATATATGGAGCCAGCACGTTCGCTGCCTCTTCTTTTTTCACAAGGCAGGAGATCATAATTCCCATTGCATCCGCGGCATACATTAACAAAAAAATGCTAATATAGAATTCCACCATGGGATAATTGGTCAGAATTCCTGTTTCCGGCAACTCATTCCCATATACTATCGCTACACCCACATAGCTTAATGTTAAAATCGCACTTTGAATAATACATAATACAAACTGCACAAAAGCCCGCGAAGCTGTATAACATCTTATTCTGGCTCCTGCAATATAGTTTCTTTTAATATTTTTTCTATCTTTTACAATAGTCTGAATCGAATTGAATAAACCTCCCCAGATTGCAGCACTTACAATAACAAAACTTCCTGACTTTGTTCCATCATAATGAACAAACATATTTTCTCCGGCAATCCAGATTACAATTGCTGCTGCCAGAACAGGAAACATAAGGGATATCAACAAATCTTTCTTTTTTCCCATAATGACCTGCACATATTCCGTCATGAAAATTTTAAATTCTTTAAATGCGCCGATTCTCTTTGGCTTTTTTTCTAAATTATCATTCATTTGTCCCATCCCCCTTAAAAATGTATTTTCCCGGATTTTTTTCCATAATATCGTAGACATCCTTGATTTCATCCGTTTCAAAATACTTTCTGGCTTCCTGCGGCGTTCCCATAAAAGCTAATCTTCCTACATTATCTACTTTATTCAGCACAAGCATTTGATCAAAAAGATCTATTTCCGAGACATCATGAATAATTGTCAGAATGCTTTTCTCTTCGTTATGTGCCAAATTTCTTAATGTTTCGTATAATTTTTTCTTGTTTCCCGGATCCAGTCCTGCATCTGGTTCATCTAAACACAAAAGCTGTCGGTCTGCCACAAGTTCTATTCCGATATTAACTCTTCTTCTTTCGCCCCCACTACACTTTGCAATTTGATTCTTTCGGACATTTTCTATTCCCAGTTGCTTTAATGTCATGTTAACGCGGTCTGCAATTTCTTTTTTTGAAGTATCTCTCGGTAATTTCATCCCCGCCGCATTTGTAAGTTCCTGCTCGACTGTTAATTCTTCATGAAAAGCATCCCCTTGTTGAACGTTGCCGATCAGATACTTCATACGATTAAAGTCTTTTATTAAATCCACGCCTTTATACTTGATATTTCCCTCAATCCCATTTGTCTCATATCCATTCAGGCAATTCATTACTGTAGATTTTCCAGCGCCAGTTCCTCCAATCAGTGCAACAAGCGTTCCTTCCCGAATTTCTACTTTTATATCTCGAATCAGTTCTTTTTTCCCAAACCCTTGGTTATTTTTCACTTTTTTGCTCTTGATATCTGCTGCTAAAACAACTGGTCTATCCTGCAAGTTATTTTCTTCCATACTATTCTGAGACATTTCTGACATATTGCTCTTATTTTTTCTGATAACAGGTATGTTATAAATAATTTTATTTTCTGTCAGAATCATAGTACAGTCACAAATGGAAATCGTATCTTTTTCTTTCAGCGGAACTTCTCCATGAACTTCTTGTCCATTGACCCAGGTTCCAGCCATGGAATCGCAGTCCATCAAAAAATACTCTGCTTCTTTTTTTCTCACAACCATATGACGTGCCGAGATATAAGAAAGGGGAATTGTGACATCACACTCCGCATTTCTTCCAAAAACAGTTTCTGCCTTACGCAGAGTAATTGTCTTCCACTGATTTCCAATTCCTTCTGTTGTAAATATCAAAAGCACGCCTCTTTCTTCCGGATTCTCCAGATTATCGGAATCAACACGAAGAATATCCCCATTGGAAAGTTTCACTGCTTCATATTCTGAATTTTCGTTCATTGCAATTTTCTTTCCATTATAATAGGTTCCATTCAGGCTTCCGCTTTCCACATAGTACCATTCTCCATCGATATTCTGAATATACCCATGCTTTCTACTGACTATTTTCGACTCCAGTTCAATATCATTTTCTGTCTCCGGATTTTTTCTTCCTATTCTCCAGAGGTTTTTCGCATCCAATGGATAATTTCTTACAAAGCCTCTTTCTAAAACAATAAGACTTGCTGCACTCCGAATTGCAAGATATGGCATTGTTTCCATTTCATGTTCCCTCCCCTTACATTCTACTCAAAACTTCTTTTTTCTTAGTATCGTAGTCTTCTTCCGTGATAAGACCAGCTGCAAGCAATTTTTTCAACTTTTCAAGAACAACAATCGGATCCTCATATGACTGCATGTTCTGCGTCTCCGAAGCATTTTGAAAAACCTGATTCGCCATATTTCCAATTGTACTGCCAACTCCCATAGCCATACCAAGACCTGCTCCCATAGCTGTAATGTTGCCTGCTCCCTCATTTTGAGCCAATGTTTCTATAATAGATGCCCTCTTCATCTTGTCCCAATTGCTACCCAACTGGTTCATGAAAGCATTTTCTCCAATTCCCTGTTTTTCTCTTTTTATTCTTTCAATTTGAGCCTCATCAATGGCATCGTATTTTGTTTGATCCGGCTCCATATACGATATAGCAAAATTCACACAACGTAATCCATATTTTGAAACTGTTTCGTTAATTTGTGGTTGAATTGCTTCTGAAATTTCGCCAGCATATGCACCAATTCCAATGAATTCATTTTCATACAAAAGTAAGAACTTGCTCACACAGGATTTAATCTGCATCAACATCTCATTTTTGAAATATTTATTTAACTCATTCTGATTCAATCCTCTTACATTGTTTCCAATTAATTTTTCCAGAAATAATGCAGGATTTTCAATTCTTACTTTATAAGAACCCCTTGCCTGAACCGAAGTCCTTATCCCATATACCTTATCCCTTACCTGAATTGGATCATCTGTTCCCCATTTGAGTTCCATGCTATCTGCATTTTTTAAAAAATATATTACACAATGAAAAGTACTGATCCCACCAGACAGCGTATTTTTTAATCTGCTGATAAATGGATAATTATTGGTAGTTAACTCATACGTTCCTTCTGAAAACTGTTGAACAATATTTCCACCTTCCACAAAAATTGCTGTCTCCCCAGGCATGACGATCAGTTTGGAATGGGTATTGAAGTCTTCTTCTGGCTGCCGCCAAAACAGGTACGTGTTAGCACCATTGTTTTTTATAACATCAATAAAATGTTTCTTTCCTCCATAATAATCTGCCTCGTTTGGATTTCTCTTAAATAGTGCCATCTTCTTTTCCTCTTTATCGTAATATTCTTTACCAATCATCCATTGTTAAAATGCGAGTTCGTGTGGCATTGTAACCCCAATAATTTTGAACATCTGCTCCGCATCCATTCTGCTCAGATTATTTCTTATTGCCTGATTCAAACATTCTATGTAGTCTGGTTTTGTTCGAAAACTTTTTCTTTTATAATAATCGAACTTAATATATGCCATAAAATAATAATAAACACCTTTACTTTCAATCGAAATCGCATCATTGATAAACGTTTCAATCTGAGTGATCGTGGACTTATTCGATAAAAAGGCTTTTTTCCCTTCTAATAAACAAACCGCCGCATAAAAATAATTTTCAGAATCATCAAAATCATCCAGCATCGCTTTTTGGAAATAATCCTCCGCCTGTTTATACTGTTTAAGTTTCAGATAACACATGGCTATTGATTTATTGATAGCACTGTTATCACCATTTCTGTCAATTTCTCTTTTATAGGAACCCACATATTTATTGAGTTCCGGCATCGACATAGACGCAATGCTGTTAAAATTTTTTATCATGACCGGTTTTCCGCAATATTCGCATTCCGTATCCTTCGTTGATACTGCCGCACCACATCCTGGGCATTTGATTTGAATAAACTCTGATGTCATCTTTTTTCCCCCTGTAATTTATTACTGTACTGGCAACTCAAACCTTGCCAGTAATGTTTATTTGTTATGTTTCTTTCCTGTTTGTTATACAACCATTATATTCCTTCAAATAGACCGCTTTTCATTTCAAGTTACCATCCAAAAACATCTCTTTCACCGTCTTACACTTGAAACTACTTTATTCCTCTTCCGGCAATTCATTTAGAAAAAATTCAACTCCTTCAAATTCAAGCGATAATAGAATTTTTCTCACATACAAACATAAATCATTCGTTCCATCGCAATGTATTTGATCTTCAAGTTTAGCATTCTCCAGCGCATAAATAATGGCATTTTCAAATGGCGTTTTGGCACACAATTTTTCCATTTGCGCCAACTCCAGCATTTCGTTAATCTGATCCACATCCAGGTTTAAATGAATTCCCAATGATATAATTTTATTTCTCTGCGGATACCACTTTTTCTGTGATATTTCGGAAACGCACTGTCGAAGAGATGAGCTCCATTGCTGAGAACTTGCCAGAAGAGAAACATTATCCTCTTCATCTGGCAGAAGATTTTTTTGTATACAATCTTCAATATAACGATATAATCTATAATATTTTTGTTTATACATTTGTGCGTGTTCTTTCACAAAAGAGACCATTTCCTGCAAGGATCTCAGATTCGTTATATCCAGTTCAAGTGCTGAAGTTGTATATTCTTTTCCCTCTGACCTTGGAACATCGTCAAAAATTTCATTTTTTATCATATTAATTACTTTCTCACAGGCCTGATAACTATGTTCGATACAATCCGATGACAATACAAAAATACAGACCGAATCTTCCAGGTATTTCGGATATAATTTATTTACGCAACCATAGCGCTGTAAAAAATAATTCATCTGTTTCAAATTATAATGAGCTGCAAATCCTATTTTAATATAGGTTTCTCTGCTCTTTGGTACGGAACCTTTCAGCCATTTTTGAACAGACTGCCTGCTTACCCCGCACAATTCAGCCATTTTGCTTGCTGATAGTCCTCTTTCTTTCATTATGTCATTTATAATGTACGTCCAATTTTGTTTCTGGTCGGCAAGGCTTTCTAAAATATTTCTGTATTCCTCAAGATTTTCACTTCTGGACACAAAATCGTATAAGGCTCCTGTTGAATAGCTGTCACATATCTTTTCCATATTTTCCCCCTATGCCACAGAATCTTCCCTATGTAAAAAATGCTCCTGCACAATCACATGCAGGAGCATTAGTCTCAAAAACACAACCTCGAATCTAATCCGTTCTACATCAATTTCCTCTGGCATCCCGCTCTGCCTGCAGATTTTCAACATTTCTCATTTCTATATCATTGAACACGCTGGAAGAAAAATCTTCTGGCTTTACCGTTTCTTTATACCAGTCATATTGCTCATAATAGGTTCTCAAGCTTTCATCTTTAAAAATATATCCGTGTCTTGCGTAAATTTCATTAACCGCATATCTCAGATCCTGGTCAGACAATTTCTTAATGTCCTCAGAATTTATTTCTGTTTCAGAACTGTCTGGAAAAATCATGCCATCTTCTGACTCTTGTGCACTCTTATTCTTGCTTTCCTGTTCTGTATTTATACTTTCTGTCGTATTTGCAAGTTTTTCATCTACATTATCTTCGTGGTTATACGATTCCAGCTTAGCAGTCACAGCAGATTTATACAGCGTATCTAATGTTTCATACCCGTCATAATACCACCAGGCATCAGCATAACTTCCATTTCTGGAAAGTTCAACCTCTACACTATGCCCTGGTGTATCATAATTCGTTACATCAACACTTGTAACACCTGTCTCATCTACCACCAGATCATAATAGCTGACATACCAATAGATATCGCTGACCTTATCATAGTTTTTACCATCCTCTGAATACGTGTCTTTTATCTGAGCCTTATAAACAAGATAAAGAATATTGTTACTTCCCCAATAATCCTCATTACTCTTCTTGCTTGTAAGCAGATAATTTCCAAGATAAGAAAGGCTCACTAAAGTTTCATCTTCCGACCAACTTCTTGCCATGTCTGAATGATAAACATCTTCTGCCTGTGACTGCATTTCTTTCAGACTGCTGTCTGATATTTCTGAAATAGATTTCACATAACTTTTCAGACCACTGACAGTATATATTTTTGTTAGTTCTGATGGCACCATTCCATAATTTTGAATACAATATGCTGTTGGATCATCGGCATCTAAATACGCTGTCACCGTCACTTTATCTCCATTTGATAAGCCATCCGTGTTGTCTAATATATAGTTGAACTCCTGCGCTGCACTTTGTGCTGCTTTTCCTTCAATACTTGCATATCCATTCGGTGCAATACCATCAAATTTCACTTCTATTCCATCAAATGGATCAAATGTCTGAGCTTCTTCCAGATTTTTTGCTTTTAAGTTAGTCCGGAGAAAATCAATAAATTCACAGAGGTCAAATAGTCCCTTCTTGGGAATCACCAGTTTGGTTAAATCCTGGAATTTATGTCCGGAGAAATAATCAAGTACTTTGTGCGGCTCGTTGCCGTCCGCGTAAAAGACACCTGCAAGTGCCCCTGCACTTACTCCAGAGATGATTTCCGGTTTAATATCATGCTCTAAAAGAGCTTGCATAACCCCCAAGTGGGCAAATCCTTTAATAAATCCTCCGCTTAGTGCATAGCCAATCTGATATTTCCGGCTATTCCAGTTATTTGTGAATACCTCCATGAATTGCTTTCTTTAGTTCGCCACGAATTTAGTGAATTTATTGAAAGTAGGAGGAATATAATGGATAGTTTTTTTTA
>OMBM01001176.1_pt1 | contig 10206 bp, 7 predicted proteins | sample 1644861 | NCBI WGS metagenome assembly OMBM01 (sample SAMEA103958165, study PRJEB25191) | human gut metagenome | biome: human-associated habitat [ENVO:00009003]; feature: intestine environment [ENVO:2100002]; material: feces | place: Germany | collected 2013/2015 | reverse complement strand
ATTTTTATTCCGGCATTTTAGAAAATTTCATTCTTATATAAGTTTTATATAGCGAAACCGAAGAGTAAAAAGTTTTTATTTATACAAAAAACAGAGCTTCCCGCAGCATTTTATCTGCGCAAAAGCTCCGCCTCATGGTCGCTTATGATTATCTTTTAGTAGAACTGAATTTCGGCGCCGCTTTCCTCTGCAATCTGAATCACTTCATCCACGCATTGGTCCGCTGGATCTTGCCGAAGAAAACCAGGCCTGTCTGATTGGACGAAAATCATCCCACATGTCGAAACTGGATTTATTGCAGTCTGTAATGATTTTTTCATTCGGCACAATGAATTTGAAGGGCAGAGATCGGAAATACGCTGCCTTTGATCAAATCGCCCTATAAGAAATCCCAAAAAGCAGTTTATTATAATTCTATTAGATTTCGATCTATGGATAACAGTGTCATAAACCACCAGATAGAATGCTATGCGTTTTTATAGTAGTTGTTCCTCCCGATCAATTTCTATTTGATTCATAACATCCTGATAAATCACAAAAAGAGGTGTTTTTATGACAATGGCAAAGAAGCTCCCACTTTTAGCACCTTCCATTCATACGTTTGAAGTGAATGGAACGTACACGGATTGCGAAGCGAAGCGTACTGTATTTATGGCAATTCAAAAAATGGTATCCGCTGGAAAATACTATCGGATTCCGTATCATGGCTCCTCGAAAAAAGGCTACTCTTATAAAAGAAAGGATGGCGGTTTGACCATCACATTGGCAGATTATCCAGATTTTAAGAAGCGATACATAACGTTATCTGGTGTGAACCTCGCTCGGATTGCAGGTGATCCATCTCGTTTAAGTTTAACAGACTTATCACCAGAAGGTTTGGTCATGCAAGAGCAGGCATTTCTGGATGAATTGGAGCAGCTTGGACTCCTTGAAATTGAGGAGTCTGTTAAATGGAAAATGCATCGGTTGGATATTACACAAGACTTCTATGTGAAATGCGATCCCTCGCTGATGGTAAAAATTATTCGTTATGCAGGAAGCGTTGACCCGTACAGAAAAGGGCGCGCACTGCACTATAACCAGCACAATGAGATCCGAAGCTGTAAATTTGAAAAAACGTGGTACGATTTTGCACTCTATGACAAGCATCAGCAGCTCTTGAATTGCGAAAAGGAGAGCTATCCGATTTCTCCAGACGATTTGGAGCGCTCAAAAAATCTGGTTCGATATGAAATTCAATTAAAGCGCCCCAGTCTGAAAGAATTTGAACACGATAAGTTGGAATCTTCAAAACTCCGGTTTAGGAATAATGCGCTGTTTCATTATTTTGATAAAATCAGCGATGATATTCCGTTCTTTCTATATCGGTATGCCGTCGATTTTTTTGGCAAGCATTCGTGGTATAACGTTCCAACTGCCCTGAAAGCCGTACAAATGAGCAACCTTGATGACGATACCAAAGAACTTGTCGCTGCGTATATCGCAGCGCAGGATGAGCCGGAACTGACTGATAAGATACATCATAAAAAGAAAATCGCAAAGGCTTTGGAAAAATTAGAGATCAACGACGTGATCATCCCTTGCCGCATCCTGAACGATCGTCAATGCGGCAGATTTCCATGTGCGCCCTTATGCACAAGGATACAAGGGCTTTGAGCGAACAAAAAATGATCCGTGCAAAACAGAACGAAAATTCACCAGAATCACAAGAATGGAGTTTATTATCAATGCTAGACAACTATCCCGATGTCCTGAGCTTCCGGCAGGTCATGGAAATTACACATGTTGGAAGAAATCTACTGCTTCGTCTTCTGAACAGCGGCGAAATTCCCGCCTTCAAGATGGGAAAACTCTGGAAGGTTTACAAACAAGATCTGATCCAGTATATGAGCCAATGTCAGTGAGCCTTATCTTTCGTTTGAGGCAAAAAGAATCCCGTTGGACCCCGCAGCAGGAATCCAGCGGGATTTAATCTTATTGATTTTTAATGCACTTGCTCGTTACTTACACTGCCATCATGGATTTCAAATAGTTCTTTCATGATGTTTCCTCCCATCTCAATGGATGAACAGCTTTTTCAGAATCGCCACTGGAATCAAAATCAATCCCAGCAGCACACCAAGAACAAATCTTGTCAAGAAGATATCCTTTAATGACCCGATCTGAATCTTGTTAGCATAGATTGTCTGCCCAATCGCCCAGTAGCTCAGTACACAATACAAAATAAAGACAATCATTTCCATAGTGTTTTTTCCTTAATTGATGTGCCGCAAATAACCTCCACTTTCTTTTGACCAAAAAGTGGAGGTTATTTCCTATTACTGAGCCGATTTAATGGTAATCACGGGATTATCATTTTCACACAGGTACGACAGCAGTTTTGTCATATCTTTTCCCGAAATCTTGATATCTCCATATCCTGAGTTCATATTACCATTTTCGCCCACACCGTCGATGAATAATGCTGAACCCGCATACGGAGTTGCACTATATGCGCTTAATCCATCTCCGTTGAATCCAAAACAGATGCAGGCATTGGACGAGCCTTTTGAGAATTTCGGATACATATTTTCTGCTCCACCCTTGTCGGCCCAGTCTTTGTACGGATCATTTTTGGATTGAAGAGTATTATAGTAGATAGACTCCGGATCACATACCCAAACGCTGTCTTCCTTAATTATTTTAGAGTACAACATCGTATTTTTTTCTTTAGTTGAGAAGGCAAAGCAGATTGGGAAGGTTCCTTCCGGGGTCATATGGTCGCCTTCCGTTTTATCAGCAGTAAGTCCATTTGCACCAATTGCTGCTGTAGTGCTTAGGTCTTTTTCCCACTGACCATCCCGATACGTCCAAAGGGTTAAAGTTGCATTACTACCTGTGGCCTCTACAAGGATTTTCTGCCATGTGCCGTCTTTCTCGCAGCCAGAAATTTCGGGCGGGATAGCGTCAGATTGAATAGATGCCGCCGTATTACTGTTTTCAGCAGTTGCCGTCTGCGTCGTATTGGCACTGGTATCGGAATCATCCAGAGCAAACAATTCTTCCAAGGAAATCTTATCTGATGCCAGCAACGATGCCGTTGCAAGATTTGAATAGATCAACTCCTCATCAGGTGCTTCATTGTCAAACGTTCCCTTTTTCCGTATTGTACCATCCTGATTATAAAGGATTCCCTTTCCGTTATATTTATCCTTCTTCCACTCACCATCATAGGCAAGCCACCCATCTGATGCATACAGCTTTCCTTTTCCTTCTATAGAACCTTTCTTCATTTCCCCTTCGTATTTGATGTGTGGAATCAAAACTCTCTGGTTAAAATCCACCGTTGTACTGGGGGATTCATATAGATTTACGGTCACAATTAATTTGAGCACTCTTTTTTGGGGAAGAAGAAGATCAATTTGCCTTACCAATTCATCTTCGCTCCATTTTTCGCTCATCTCATCGATGTAATCCCAAAATTTATACAGAAAGAAATTACCAACAGCCTGACAGTCATTGTCGTAATAGGTCGTCATTTTTCCTGTAGCCATATTTTTTTCATAGTTTCCAGCATGGGCTAGGTAATGAACTAAACCATCGTATGTAAACGAAATCCCCTTTCCTTCAATCTTTCCATCCTTAAATTTTCCAACATATTGCAGCGATAGTCCGTTCCGAGTACTATATGCGAACAATGCTCCGTTTCCATTCGGTTTATTTTCTTTCATTCCTCCATAATAAAATAGGATCTCTTCATAATCGCCAATACGATCCTTGGGCAGCGAAGACACTTCCATGTACTGACGTTCCGACTCCATAGTGAGCAGTGTCTTCACAATTCCAGAGTCAGTTTTCACATCCATCCGATAAAAATCACTGTCGCTCATCACATCCTTGCCTTGCAATTTCAGCAGTTTTTCAACAAAAAGCCGTGAAACGTCAGAATCTTTGAGCGCTTGTTCCAACGTCATTTCCGTCACTGTCTGCGAAGTGTTTTCACCATAAATTATATTGATAGCTTCCGCATATTGTGCTACAGAATCTTTATAATAAGGATTTTCCGACTTGCTGTATGTACTGCTGGCTTTTTTAAGGTTTTCCAATGTGTAAACAAGCTCTTCCTCCGGTTTCACTTCTTCTGCTTCCGAAGACGCAACGCTCATTTCCGATGTAGCGGTTACAGATGCCGCATCAGACGAGGACGGTTTCTTATCTGAATCGCTGTCAGACGAAGAGCCTCCAAACAAACCAATCAGGATGAAAAGCACAACAAATACAACCAGACACCCGCAACCAGTCTTTGCACATCCTTTTCCACTTGATGTCTTTTCTTTATCTTCAGGGGTCGGATCAACTGGCGCAGCACTTGTTTGTTCACCTTTCGACTGCGCAGAATATGTTTGAGCACTCTTGGGCGGTTCTGGTGCTGAATAAGAAGTCTTCTGCTCTGTCTTTTCCTGACGATAGTAAATTTGGTCATACTGCCAGCGCTTGTCTTTATCAGACAATATCTCGTATGCCTCATTGACATCTTTCATCTTTTCCTGTGCAGCTTCTTCCTGTCCAGGATTCAGATCTGGATGATATTTCTTTGCCAGTGCCTTATATGCCATTTGAATCACTTCTGTTGATGCATCTGGCGCTACCTGCAATATTTTATAGTAGTCCTTCATAATTTTCTCCATGATACTCATCCCCAAGAATCGTCTGCATTTTTCACAGTATCATCTTATAGTCATTTAGCACTTACGAAATCATAAACACAACTATCAAAGTCACCATAAGGCCGTTTAACACAAGTCCAGCGATCGCTATATTCTTTTTAGTAGATTTCAGCGCTTGAACGCCAAAAACCATTCCAAGTACCATCATAAGCAGCGTTATTATAAGACCCGCCGCCCCCATCATAAATGTTATCCATATCAGAATTCCAAGAATCAAGCTGGCATATGCTTTATATGTAGGATTTGTTTTTCGTTCTTCTTTCTTTCGTTCCTTTTCAAGGCGCTTTGCTTCTGCTGCTTTTTCTTTACGAGCTTCTTCTTCGGCTTTTGCCTGCTTTTCTGCTTCTAGCTTTGCCTTTGCCTCAGCTGCTTCCTGCGCCTGTTTTTCCGCTTCTTCTTTCGCTCTCTGTGCAGCCTCCGCCTTTGCTTTGGCATCAGCCTCCTGTTTTGCTTTCAATTCAGCGTCTTTGGGGTCATTTGACTCAGTCTCTGTTTCTTTAGCCAACTCCTGCTTTTTGCCACATTCATCGCAGAAAAGTGCATCATCTTCCAGTTCAGCACCACAATAAATACATTTTTTGCTCATTTTTCAAACTCCTCTCACATAATTAATCTTCTACTTTTGCTCCACAGGCAGAGCAAAACTTTTTTCCTGGCTTTATCTTATTTCCGCATTTGGGGCAAATACGTTCTTCATTAAATGCAAATCCACACCCCAAACAGAACTTAGCGTTTTTCTTGTTTGCTTTTTTGCAAACTGGACAGTACTTTTCCTCCAGAGTTTTTTCATTGGGAATCTGCTCCGTTTTGGGCGAATTTTTTTGCGTCATGCTTCGCTCTGCGACTTTGTGTATAGCGTTCTCTGTTTCTTGCCCTACTTTTCTTTTCTGACCATTCTCTTCTTGTTGAATCTGTCTCACCAATTCACTGCCTTCCCCTACTGGAATTCGGCTCAGTTCACGAAGGTTCAACAAAAACTGGCAAAGTATATCCTCCATCGCAGGAAAAACAACAACATAGTCGCCAATGCGGACTCCATCCTGAATATAAATGTCTTCATCGCAGAACTCATCCCATGAAATAAAGCCGATCTTCCATACATCTCGAAGATAAATTCCCTCTGTTCCAATAGCCAAGCCTCTCATATTCTTTTTAAAATGACCCAAAAGATTTGCTGCCAAAACAAAGTAAATTTTTTCAGAAGATGGAATCTCAAAGGATTCTCTTGCAAAATTCAGTTCCTGGCTTGGTGCAAGTTCTTTGCCACCGTTCATTAGAACATCCCTTGGCCATGTTGTCAGTTTTGTGCTGTAATGTACGAAAAGCGACCACGGAAAAGAAATCATCTTAATTTTGCCATCGTCCACAAAAGCAGTCTCTTTATTTAGAATATGAGCCCCGCCCAAATCGATTGTGGCATAGCCAAGGTTATACTGTTTATTTATGGCAAGAGCCTCTCTTTCCTGTGCATACACTGCAAGTTTCAGGTAATTACCCGCCTTGTCCGGATTCTTCTCAATTCCTTCTTGGCCTCCTTTTAGTAGGTATTTTCCATAACATGTCATTGCATCTGGTGCACATTTTTCAGCCGCATATATTAAATATTTCACTCCCTTTTCGTTTGGTTCATCGCCAACCAGCATTGTAAGGAATCTTCCTGCTGTCGCAACCGCAGAAATACATGCATTTTCTTTTTCTGCTAACCTAATAATGTCGTGTCCTGCACCATATCTTGGAGTTCTATCATGAGCCGCATCTAGTTCATATTTTAAATAGCTCTTCAGGTACTCGGCATAATCCATTTTATCACCAAATTTATCCACTTCCAGAAGCACCCTGTCAAAAACTTCTCGCTTATCCTTATCAATAGTATTTTCTAGGACATCATAGCGATAATATTGCGTAAGAGCAAACTGTGCAATTGGATCATTGGCGTTAGCTGCCTTCCAAAGATAACCCAATTCTCCTTGCATAGCATAAATTCGATAGCATGCATACGTCTGCTTAAACTCTTCCTCGCTTTTTGGAGATTTTATATCGGTAACCACCGAACTGTTTAAAAGAGCTTTATTATTTGCATTTTCTTCAATCAGTGAATCTTTACACAGCTTTTGCAAATCCTCCATAAAATCCATAAGAGTTACTTCTTGTTCCTGATCAATGAAAGTATACTCCCCGATATGCAATCCTCCCTCTTGATAAATTTTCAGCTTAACAAATTTTTTCCACGGAATACATCCTGCTGTAAGGAAACCACTTTTCGCATAAAAGCCTGCAGCACCAATGGCAAAACCGGTCATCCCATCTTTGAAATGAGAAAAAATATCCATAGAATATGCCATGTAAACCTTTTCCTGCGCTGGAATCTTACATGATTTTCTAACATTAGACAGCTGTGTGCTCTGCAAAAGTTCATTGCATTCATTCAAAAGAAGATCTATTCCTCTTAAGTTGCCTCTATATTTATTTATTACAACCTTCGGAAAAGCCGTCATCTGTATAGTTTCACCATTTGTAACAAAGCATTTTTCTGTTGTAATCTGCTTATATTTTCCCAAAGTGCTATCAAGCATTATATTTACCGGATAACCCAAATTATATTTTTTATTAAGGTTTAATGCCTTTACTTCTCCCGCAAATGTAGCCGAACGCAAATAACAATATCCTTTTTCACTTGCAACTCGATCATCTTTCGCTTTTAAATACAATGCTTCTCCACAAATCGCCATTGCTACCGGATCATGTTGTTCTGCCGCCAACTTTAAATACGGCATAGCAGAATTCAATGAATTTCCTTCAAGATAATATGTTCCAATCCTCCTTACTGCTGCAATGCATGGTTTTCTCTTATCAGCCAAATTTCGAATTGCTGCCATGGCACTATTTGCTTTATCTCTAGCATCCGCATCAATTATAGTAACTTCTGGTTTTATAAACATCTCAAAGCGAAACAAAAATTCCAAATACAGTCTGAAGTCGCTTTCATTGGTTCTTTCTTCTGTCAAATAAAACATTACACCACGCAAAAATTTTTCATCGCAGTATTTGATTGCATCTGAAAGAATGACTTCTCGACAATATTTTTCCAATACATATTGAGCTGCTGCATTGTTAAGGTCTGCCGCTTTGAGCACTTCTGCCATCTTTCCCTGCATAACTTGATCTGTATAAAACGAATACTCATCACAGAACTCTGTATATTCCAAAATCTGCTCTTTGCAGCATTCAGCATATTCCATAAAATCAGCAGCATTAAAAAACGGCATATCTGCCTTGATTTTATTCAAAATCTGAATCAGCTGTGGGTACAATGTTAATATCTGATCCGGTGATTTATGGACTTCATCTAGCTTTAGGTTCAGCCACGCCATCGCACATTGATTAAGTTCATCATTGAAATCAGCCAAATCAAAAAGAGGGTTATCTTCTTTAACTTCATTCGCAATCTGAAGCATTTGCTGATATAGCATCGGAGCTTTATCAGGCGATTGATAAAGTTCTTCCAACTTTTTCTTCAGCTGATTCCTTGCTATTTGGTTAATCGCGTCTTCACACGATTCCCGCACTTCAAAGAAATCTATAGCTTTAAATAGATCTTGCAAAAGCTGTGCATTTGTACCCTCGTAGTTTTTCAGTATTTTTCCAATACTATAAATTTCAGCATAATAAAGTGCCTTGAAGGGATTTGCTTGAATCCCTTCAATATCTGCGTTTAATACATCTTCATATGCCTTCTGAATTTCCTGATCTGTGTGTTCTCGATTACATACTGAATCAAATACACTCTTGATGTTCTCTCGGCGCGTATCGATTTTTACTGTATCAAAATTGTATTCCTTCAGCAATCCGTGCTCCACTAAAATCCGTGCCTCAATCATTTTCAAGATATATGCATGGTCTTTTAATGCTTCTTCAAAGCACATCATCGTATTAACAGGATTGGCAAGCTTTTCCTTTCCTGTCCGTCCGCCCTGAAGATAATCCCTTCTATACTCAGAATAGAATTTCAGCGGTTCTTTTCCTTTCAGAGATGTATGCTGAATCTTTCCGTAGTAATCTGATTCTCTAATATCATAAATTTTTCTTGACAGCAAGCGTTGAAAGGCAATTCTGTTTGTCTGTTCCACCAAATTGTCGTAAAAAGGATAAACTTTCTTCATCACGTCTTCCATTACGGCAATTTGTGCGTTCTGATAGAATTTTCTGAATTTTTCTCCATTGGCATTTCCTATGTCATTATAATAACTGGTCATTGCAATTTTATCTTTGATTTCTTCTGAAAATTCCAGATTTCGATTGCCCAGTTTCAATACTACTTTTTCCTCTGGTTGAATAAGATTTTCCTTCGGAGCCATAGGCGTCTTTTGCGCCTTGGAAGCCTGCTCATTCTGACCCGTCTCCTGAACGGACCTTGGTTCTACTGAAGCTGTTTCCTCATGCGCTGATGTATCAATCAAAACTTTTGCTCCACATTGAAAACAGAACTTTGCGTTATCCGGCAATTTTGCACCGCACTGCATACAAAACATAAAAGTGCCTCCATCCTCTAATATATTCATTTATTTTTATCAAGAAAGACAAATTAACTGCCCTGTATTACGATTTATCTTGTTAAAATTATACGATTTATAGAATTACATGTCAAGCTATCCGCCCTTAAAATCGTAAGTGACACTACGATTTATCCAAGGAGGTCTATGACATGGAACGCGAGAAGCCAAACTTTGACATTCTGGGAAGGATCGACCGGGAGCGGTTGGCTCGTGGATGGTCTGAATACACCCTTGCCGAGAACTCTGGTCTAACGCAATCCACCTTATCAACGTGGCGCAGACGAAACCTTCAGCCTAATGTGACCTCAATTGAAAAAATATGTCACGGCCTTGGTATCACACTCTCGCAATTTTTTGAAGAGGACACTGCCGTTCACCATTTGACAGAGGAGCAGAAATCCCTTTTGACCATCTGGGATAGACTTTCGCCCTCGCAAAGAATCGCTATTTTGGATTTGATTCGGGCATTTCTGCCTGAATAAAGCAAACCCTTACAAAAAAGAAGGATGCCGGCGACCATTGCGTCACCTGGCATCCTTCTTCATTAGATAAAGGACTTCAGAACTTTTTTCAGTGCTTCACGCTGTTCCGGGGTTATGCGATTCAACAAATTCAAAAATTCCTGTTGTTCCTCCTTTGTAAATTCGCTATGGGGTTCATCTTTTACACATTTTTCGTTTTGCATAACAACTCTTCCTTTTTAAGTTTTCCCTCGTCAGTCAACTCAGCCCGAATCTGCCGCTTATATTTATAATAGGTATTCCGGGCAAGCCCAGTCAATTTCATGCACTCCATGTCATCCAATGTGCCGCCAAAGGTCTTGCAGTGGGTGCGGATGATCTGCTTGGCTTCTCTGGATTTTTTCGTTTCAAAGCCAACACCCTTTTTGCGGCCAACCTGCTTGCCGTTCAGCCGGGCGGTCAAAAGGCCCTCACGGGTGCGCTGGT
>OMBM01001173.1_pt1 | contig 10219 bp, 7 predicted proteins | sample 1644861 | NCBI WGS metagenome assembly OMBM01 (sample SAMEA103958165, study PRJEB25191) | human gut metagenome | biome: human-associated habitat [ENVO:00009003]; feature: intestine environment [ENVO:2100002]; material: feces | place: Germany | collected 2013/2015 | reverse complement strand
ACGCCGCGCCGATCCTCTGGCAGTACGGCGCGCTGGCCCGCCTCAAAAAGGGCGAACCCATCGACAAGCTGCTCTACGGCGGATATTCGACGATTTCCCTCGGCTACGCGGGACTTTATGAGTGCGTCAAGTACATGACCGGCAAGTCCCACACCGACCCGGCCGCCACGCCGTTCGCGCTCGATATCATGCACCACCTCAACGACGCGTGCGCCAAGTGGAAGGCCGAGACGGACATCGATTTCTCGCTCTACGGCACGCCGCTGGAATCCACGACGTATAAATTCGCCAAATGCCTGCAAAAGCGCTTCGGCATCGTCCCCGGCATCACGGATAAGAACTATATCACAAATTCCTATCACATCCATGTGACCGAGCATATCAACGCCTTTGATAAGCTGGCCTTTGAGTCGCAGTTCCAGGCGCTCTCCCCCGGCGGCGCGATCAGCTATGTCGAGGTCCCGAATATGCAGCAGAATCTCGACGCCGTGCTGGAGGTCATGAAGTTCATCTATGACCACATCATGTACGCCGAGCTCAACACGAAGTCCGATTACTGTCAGGTCTGCGGCTACGACGGCGAGATCGAGATCAAGGAGGACGAGGACGGCAAGCTCATCTGGGTCTGCCCGCAGTGCGGCAACACCGACCAGTCCAAGATGAACGTCGCCCGCCGCACCTGCGGCTACATCGGCACCCAGTACTGGAACCAGGGCCGCACCCAGGAGATCCGCGACCGCGTGCTGCATCTGTAATTCTGAAATTCGATCTGCAATAAGACATTTTCGTTAAAAAACAGCCCTGCTTGGCACCTTTGCAGTGTCAAGCAGGGCTGTTTTCTGAAATATGTGTGCAGCATCGGCTGCTGTGCCGCCTCCGGGGCATCCTGTTATTTTGTCAGGTATCGGTGCAGCAGGACGGCGACCTCGGCACGGTTCGCGCCGGTCTGGGGGTTCAGCTTCGCGCCGCTTCCCTTGAGATAGCCGCAGCCGACAGCCCAGCGCATCGCATCGACAGCGTAGGCGCTGACATCGGAGGCGTCCGTATAGCTGCGCAGGCTTGCGGACACGGCGGGTTTTCCGGAAAGCCGGTAGAGGATGGAAGCCAGCTGCTCGCGCGTGACGGCCTGCTTCATGCAGAATTCCGTCTCGCTCACGCCGCCCGCAACGCCGTTTTTCCAGGCCCAGACGACCGCGTCATAGGCGTAATCCGATTCCGAAACGTCCGTGAACGGGAGGCTTCCTCCGGAAACGGCGGGAGAACCGGCACTCCGGTACAAAATCAAAATCAGATCGCCGCGCGTCATGCTGCCGCGCCAATTGAAGGTCGACGCGTCTGCGCCCTGAATCAGCCCGTAGCCGTTCATGAAATCAACGGCGTCCGCCGCCCATGCGCACGTCCCGGCGTTCACATCCGAGAAGACGGCGGAGGACTGCTTCGACGTGACGCGGACGGTCAGCTCACCCGTGCCGAGCTGCGTGCCGCCGCTGTCATAGGCGGTATAGACGAGCTTCAGCTGCGAGGCGCAGTCTGCTGCCGGGAGGAAGTAGAGCGCGTCCAGAAGCGGCTCCGATTTCCCGTCGTCCGTCAGATAGAACCAGTCCTCCGGATAGCGGACGGCGGTATACGCGCTGCCCGCCACGCTGCGGAAGTCCTTCAGCAGCCGTCCCGCGCTCGTCTCCGGCTGCTGGAAGCTGACGCAGAGCGCATCCGGATATTGCTGCGCGATATGACCGGCGGCGTCCAGCGTCTTCAAGAACGCGCCGGATGCCGTGATGGTGCTGTCTCCGGAGACGGTGACGACGGCGCTGCCCTCGCAGCGCGTTCCGGCGGTGCCGACGGCGGTAAAGGGGATGCAGACGGTATACCGTGTGCGGTACGAGCCGGTCAGATACGCCGCCGTGTCGAGATCGAGCTGGGAAAAGCTCGCCTGATAATAGCACGCGTCCGTATCGGCCAGCGCCTGTCCGTCCTCCGCAGCCGTATAAAGCGCACCGAACATGGACGCGCTGCCGGAGGCGCTCAGGTCGTAGCTCCTGCCGCCCGTCTCAGCCGTCGCGCGGGACACCGCAAACAGCACGTAGTCCAGCGTTTCGCCGGGCTTGCCCCGACCGGAAAATGCCTTGCTGAAATCAGCCTCGGAAAAGCGGACGCTGCCGCCGAAGCCGGCTGCGTACTCCACGCTGAGGCCCGGCACGGAAGCCGCGGCCGGCGTGATCGTGATAAACGCACCGGAGGCGGAATATGTTTTCCCCCCGACCGTCACGCTGACGCTCAGCGGCAGCTGCACGGCAGAGCCGGTCACGCCGCCCGCTTTGGTCAGCAGCTCAAGGCTCGACGAGGAAGAGCCTGCGTTCAGCGCCGTCGTGACGGGCTTGTCCGCGTCCTCGCCCCGGAACGCGGCAACTCCCGCGCGGTACGCCTGCCACGTGATGACGGCCCCGCCGCCAAGATATTCGCTCCATTCGCCGTCCGTCTCGCTCCGGCTGTAGACCGTGGCGGAAACCGTCGCGGAGCCGCCCGCCGTTACAACGGCGGGGACAGCGCTGACGGCGATCCTGTATGTATCCGCGCCGCCATCCGCCAGCGCAGCCGGAGCCAGCGCAGCCAGCACCGCGCATACCACCAGCAGCGCGGAGATCCGTTTCCAAACCCGTTTCATATCGTGACACCTCTTTCCGCAGCCGAGTGCCGCAGTGTTTGTTTTCTACTTCCAGTTTACCGTATCATTTCGGAATTGCAACACTTTTGTAAATAATTCAGGATTTCTTCACAACTTGCTGCCGCGCAATACGCCCCCTCCATGCGCGGCAGCGGCTCAGATGAAAAACAAAAAGATTTTATAGTTCCCTTGTAAGTTGTTTCCTTTTGTGATAAACTGGTTATGCGGCGCAGCCCGCGAAATGTCTGCTTTTTATTTTCAGGAAGAAACAGGAGAGATGGATATGGATGCAACAATGACAGGAACGGGGAAGCGAAGTTCCACAACGGCGTTTGCGATTATTGCAGGGGTGTTCTGCCTGCTGCACCTGCTGCCGGCGTATCTTTCCAGCTGGCTATGGATCGCAGGCTTCGTGATCCTTGCGCTTTCCATGTTTTTGCGGATGAAAAATGTGCTCCCCGCAATCGGGTTCGCAGTGCTTGCTGTTGATCGTGTGGTTTGTATGGCCGTATACGGAGTCATTGATGTGATCTCGATTCTGTGGACGCTGATATTCCTGCTTGCAGCTGTGATCTGTTTCGCAAGCCTGACGAATATCATGCCGATGCAGCGTGAGGCATTCAGAAGGCTCTGGTTTCTCCCGGCGGTTTTGTCTGCTGTCAAATGGGTGATTGCGATTGTATGGACCCTTCATAGAGACAGCAGGCGCATTTTATCGTATGGTTTTGCAGAGTATCTGTCCAGCTCAGGGATTATCAGCACGCTGCTGCAGGGGGCGTTTATAACGGCCCTCATGCTGTTTGCGCTCCTGTGGGCAGCTAACCCGGACGGCGATCCGAGCAAGGGCACATCAAAAGCATACTGCAACATGGCGCTGCATATCCTGCTGCTGTTGTTCTCCTGCGGGATCTGGTACTGGATCTGGAATTATCGGATGACGCAGGACACCAACGCAGTGCGGGACGAGGCGGAGCGCAATCCGGTGACCAAGCTGCTGCTGTGTATGTTTATCCCGTTCTATAGAATTTACTGGACATACAAGACGGCACAGCGCATCGACAAAATGGCGTGGGACCGGAATATTCCGTCGAGCACGGCTGCACTGTGCCTGATCATGGAATTTTTCCTTCCCATTGTTCCGCCGATCGTGATGCAGGACAAGATGAACGCCGTCGCAGCGGCGCGTGACCCACAGCCGGTATTTTACCGGCAGCCTGCTGCGCAGCCGCAGGCTGCTGAGGCGCGGCAGTATCCGCAGAGCCAGCAGTATGCCACGCAGGCACAGCAGTACCCGCAAAGCCAGCCGTATGCCACGCAGGCACAGCAGTACCCGCAAAGCCAGCCGCAGCCCGTGCAGGCGCCGGGATACCCGCAAAACCAGCCGTCTGCGGCGGCGCAGGATATCGCGGAGAAGCTTCGGACATACAAGGCGCTGCTGGATGTAGGTGCGATCTCGCAGAAGGAATTCGAAGAGAAAAGGAGGCAGCTCCTTGGACTTTGAGCATGAATGAAACCGCTTACCTCTCAAAAGGACTGCCAAAAATCTCGCTCCCTGTTTCGATTTGCAGCTTCAATTTCGCCGAGGATTTTCGGTGACTTGGTGTATCCTGCCGGATGCGCCAATCCCCCGCAGGATGAATAGTCTGCGGGGGAATTTTTTGTGGAAACTGACAGTTTTAACAAACGCGTGTACTTTTTCTTGATTTCTTTTGACAGTTGTGCTATACTGTCAAATGTAAGAGGACACTAACAATCAAAAAAACGCCCGGAGTATTGAGCATGGGGACAAGCGGACAAATCGTGCCGCGTGTTTGCTGTGCTTTTTTTGCATCTGGCAAAAGCCAGAATATGGAGGGAGGCGGAATGAAATTTGGAACAACGACTTTATGAAGCCCTGCAGCGCAACCCCATTATCGCCGCTGTGCGCGACGACGAGGGGTTGGCGCAGTGCCTGCGCACCGATATCCAGACCGTATTCGTGCTTTACGGCGATATCTGCAATATCTCTGAGATCGTCCGGCAGATCAAGGACGCCGGAAAGATCGCCATCGTCCACGCCGATTTGATCAGCGGTCTGGCTGCGAAGGAGATCTCCGTCGATTTTCTCCGCCGCAGCACGCAGGCGGACGGCGTGATCTCCACCCGCGCGAACATGATCCAGCGGGCAAAGGAACTGAATATGATCGCGATCCTGCGGGTCTTTCTGATCGATTCCATGGCGCTCGATTCGGCGCTGAGCGCGAAGAATCTCAAGCCGGACGCCATCGACATCCTGCCCGGGCTGATGCCGTCGATGCTGCGCAAGGTGCGGCAGCTGACGGGGCTGCCGATCCTGACGGGCGGACTCATCACGGAAAAGAAAGAGGTCATGCAGGCGCTCGAGGCGGGCGCGCTCGCCATTTCCAGTACGGCCCCCGCCGTATGGCAGATGTGAGGAGGAACCGCATATGTGCACCGATACAAAGGGCAGAATCGCCGAGGCTGTTGAGCAGATGCTGCAGACAAGGCCGGTCTGCAAGATCACGGTGCAGCGCGTGATGGAGCAGGCGCAGATGAAGCGGCAGAGCTTCTATTATCACTATCAGGATATCTACAGCGTGCTGGAATGGATCGTGGAGACGCAGCTGTGCGCCCCGCTGCAGTATGACGGCGCACAGGCCCCCGGCGAATGGTGTTTGCAGGCGCTGACGCTGCTACGGGAAAAGCAGCCGCTGCTGCGCAAGATCTCGCATGCACTCGGTCAGGAAACGATGTACCGGCTCACAGGGAAGGTCATTCGCCCGCAGCTCGCCCGGCTCCTGCCGGATCCGGCCGCGGTGGACGGCGCAACGCAGTCGCTTGCGCTGGATATGCTCTGTCATGCCGCGTTCTGCACCGTCGACAGTCTCGTCGCTCGGCGGACGCCGCTCGACGCGGAAGCGTTTATGCACCAGCTTCAGGCGCTGTTCCTGACCGTGCAGCAGATTTGATTCTTTATTTTTGAAGCCCTTCTATTCTCTGGCTTTGCGCATAGAATGTTGTGTGCATATACGCTATAAATCAATCGATAAAATTTTATTTTTTGTTGATTTTGACATTATTCCAAGCTTGTCTAATGACAGCGGCACAGGTTTCCTGTATACTGACAGTTAGAAGATACCACCATAGAGTGATTCATTTTAATCTGCAAGAAAGATAAGGAGGACGTATTCATGGCAAAATACATCATGGCCCTGGACGCCGGCACGACTTCCAATCGCTGCATTCTCTTCAATGAGAGCGGCGAAATGTGCAGCGTCTCGCAGCGCGAATTCCCCCAATACTTTCCGAAGCCCGGCTGGGTCGAGCACGACGCAAATGAGATCTGGGCTACGCAGCTTGGCGTAGCCGTCGAGGCCATGCAGAAGATCGGCGCAACTGCCGCCGACATCGCGGCCATCGGCATCACCAACCAGCGCGAAACCGCCATCGTCTGGGATAAGGTCACAGGCGAGCCCATCCACCACGCTATCGTCTGGCAGTGCCGCCGCACGAGCGAATACTGCGACAGCCTGAAGGCCAAGGGCCTGACGGACAGCTTCCGGGCCAAGACCGGCCTCGTCATCGACGCCTATTTCTCCGGCACGAAGGTACACTGGCTGCTTGAAAACGTCCCCGGCGCACGCGAGCGCGCAGAGCGCGGCGAGCTGCTGTTCGGCACAGTCGAAACGTGGCTCATCTGGAAGCTGACGGGCGGCAAGGTCCATGTCACCGACTACTCCAACGCCTCCCGCACGATGCTCTTCAACATCAACACACTGCAGTGGGACGATGAGATCCTGAAGGAGCTGAACATCCCCAGATGCATGCTCCCGACCCCGATGCCCTCCAGCTGCATCTACGGCGAGACGGATCCGGCGCTGCTCGGCGGCCCGATCAAGATCGCAGGCGCTGCGGGCGACCAGCAGTCGGCTCTGTTCGGCCAGGCCTGCTATCATCCCGGCGAAGCCAAGAACACCTACGGCACCGGCGCGTTCCTGCTGATGAACACCGGTGAAAAGCCCGTCTTCTCCAAGAACGGCCTCGTCACCACCATCGCGTGGGGCCTGAACGGCAAGGTCGAATACGCGCTCGAAGGCTCCGTCTTCGTTGCGGGCGCCGCGATCCAGTGGCTGCGCGACGAGCTGAAGATCATCGAGTCCGCACCTGACTCCGAATACTATGCCGGCAAGGTCAAGGACACCAACGGCTGCTATGTCGTCCCGGCGTTCACCGGCCTCGGCGCACCGCACTGGGATCAATACGCGCGCGGCACCATCGTCGGCATCACCCGCGGCGTCAACAAGAACCACATCATCCGCGCAACAATGGAATCCCTCGCCTATCAGGTCAACGACATCCTCGTCGCCATGCAGGCCGATTCCGGCATCAAGCTGGCCGCGCTGAACGTTGACGGCGGCGCGTCTGCCAACAACCTGCTGATGCAGATGCAGTCCGATATTTCCGGCGCTCCGGTCCAGCGTCCGACCTGTGTCGAGACGACCGCGATGGGCGCTGCGTATCTGGCTGGTCTTGCCGTCGGCTACTGGGCCAGCAAGGAGGACGTCGTCCGCAACCGCGCCATTGACCGTGTATTCCATCCGGAGATCACCGCAGAAGAGCGCGCAGCCAAGGTAAAGGGCTGGAGCAAGGCTGTCAAGTGCTCCTACGGCTGGGCGAAGGACGAATAAAAAGCTTTTTCAGGAGAAGAAACGGAAAACAACCAAATATTGATGTATGACAGGGAGGAGTATTCATGTTCTTAAAGTACTTATGTGAGTTCCTTGGCACAATGATGCTGATCCTGCTCGGCGACGGCGTCGTTGCAAACGTGACCCTCAACAAGTCCGGCATGAAGGGCGCAGGCTCCATCCAGATCACCCTTGCATGGGGCCTTGCGGTCATGGTTCCCGCGTTCATCTTCGGCGAAGCCTCCGGCGCGAGCTTCAACCCCGCGCTGACCATCGCGCTGGCTGTCGGCGGCATGTTCGACTGGGCGCTGGTTCCCGGCTATGTCATCGCGCAGATCCTCGGCGGTATCGTCGGCGGCGTTCTGGTCTACATCCTCTTCAAAGATCACTTTGACGCGACGGAAGACCCCGGCACCAAGCTCGGCGTCTTCTCCACCGGCCCGTCCATCCCCAACACCGGCCGCAACATCGTGCAGGAAGCCATCGCGACCTTCGTTCTGGTTTTCGCGATCTGCGGTCTGAACCAGGTCCCGCAGCTGGCTGCCGGCGTCGGCAAGCTTCTGGTCTTCGGCATCATCGTCTCGATCGGTATGTCCCTTGGCGGTCTGACCGGCTATGCGCTGAACCCGGCACGTGACCTCGGCCCGCGTATCGCGCACGCCATTCTCCCCATCAAGGGCAAGGGCTCCAGCAACTTCAAATACGGCCTGATCGTCCCCATCTTTGGGCCCATCATCGGCGGTATTGTCGCTGTCCTGCTCTACAACGTCATTCCCTGGTAAGCACATCTGAATACACTCTGCTCTAAGTGAATGTGTCGGGCAGTCCAACCCTCCCACCGGAAGGCTTATTTGGGCTGCCCGACTTTCTTTGGCAGATGAAGGAGGAATCTTTTTGTACGACATCATCATTATCGGCGCAGGCGTTACCGGCTGCGCGGTCGCGCGGTACTTGTCCCGCTATGAGGGACGGATGCTGGTGCTGGAAAAGGCAGAGGATGTGTGCTGCGGCACCTCCAAGGCCAACAGCGCCATTGTCCACGCAGGGTTCGACGCCGCGCACGGAAGCCTGATGGCAAAAATGAATCTCGAAGGCAATCTCATGATGCCGCAGCTTGCGAAGGATCTTGATTTTGCGTTCAAAATGAACGGCTCGCTTGTTGTGTGTATGTCCGAGGAGGACCTGCCGAAGCTGCGCGCGCTGTATGAAAACGGCGTAAAAAACGGCGTAAAGGAGCTGGAGATCGTAGACGCGAAGCGTCTGCACGAGCTGGAGCCGAACGTGTCGAAAAACGCCGTCGCCGCGCTCTGGGCGCCGACCGGCGGCATTGTCTGCCCGTTCAATCTGACCATTGCGCTGGCAGAGAATGCCTTTGACAACGGCGTGGAGTTCCAGTTCAATACCGAAGTCACCGGCTTTACATGGAACGACGGCTATTGGACCATCCACACCAACCACGGCGAGTTTGAAACGCGCTATGTCATCAACGCCGCAGGCGTCTATTCGGATGTGCTGCACAACATGGTCTCGACCCGCAAGCTGCACATCACACCGCGACGCGGCGATTACTGCCTGCTGGACAAGAACACCGGCGCTTTCGTCTCGCACACCATCTTCCAGCTGCCCGGCAAGCTCGGCAAGGGCGTTCTGGTCAGCCCGACTGTCCACGGCAACACCATCGTCGGCCCGACGGCGATCGACATCGAAGACCGCGAGGGCACGAACACCACCGCCGAGGGTCTGAACGATTTGATCGAAAAAGCGGGCGCAACGGTCGAGAACCTCCCCATCCGCCAGACCATCACGAGCTTCGCGGGTCTGCGCGCGCATGAGGATCACCACGAATTCGTCATCGGCGAGGCCGAGGGCGCGCAGCAGTTTATCGACTGCGCGGGCATCGAATCACCCGGTCTGACCTCCTCCCCCGCCATCGGCCTGCACGTGTCGGAGCTGATGCGCGATCTGATGGGCCTGCGGGAAAAGGAGCACTTCATCGCCACGCGCAGGGGCGTGCTCGACCCGAAGACGCTCTCCAAAGAGGACTATCAGAAGCTCATCCACGAAAAGCCCGCCTACGGCCAGATCATCTGCCGCTGCGAGCAGGTCACGGAGGGTGAAATCCTCGACGCCATCCACCGCCCCCTCGGTGCGAAGAGCCTCGACGGCGTCAAGCGCCGCACCCGTGCGGGCATGGGCCGCTGCCAGGCGGGCTTCTGCAGCCCGCGCGTGATGGAAATTCTGGCACGTGAGCTGCACGTTGATCAGAGTGAGATCACCAAATGCGGCGGCGCGTCCCGGCTGATCGTCGGCACAAACAAGGACAAGCTTGAGGAGGTGCAGGACAAATGAAATATGACATTGTCGTCATCGGCGGCGGCCCCGCCGGTCTGTCGGCGGCTATCGCGGCATATGACGCAGGCTGCCAGAGCATCCTGATCCTTGAGCGCGACGTGCAGCTGGGCGGCATCCTGAACCAGTGCATCCACAACGGCTTCGGCCTGCACACCTTCGGCGAAGAGCTGACCGGCCCGGAATACGCTGCGCGTTACATCACGCAGGCGCTTGAACGCAAGATCGAATATAAACTCAACACGATGGTACTGTCCATCAGCGCAGATAAGCATATTACGGCGGTCAACCGCGAGGAAGGACTGATCGAGATCGACGCACGCGCGATCATCCTGACCATGGGCTGCCGGGAAAGAAGCCGCGGCGCGCTGAACATCCCCGGCTACCGCCCGGCGGGCATCTACTCGGCCGGTACGGCGCAGCGGCTGGTCAATATGGAGGGCTATATGCCCGGCCGCCGGGTCGTGATCCTCGGCAGCGGCGATATCGGCCTGATCATGGCACGCCGCATGACCCTTGA
>OMBM01001158.1_pt1 | contig 10298 bp, 4 predicted proteins | sample 1644861 | NCBI WGS metagenome assembly OMBM01 (sample SAMEA103958165, study PRJEB25191) | human gut metagenome | biome: human-associated habitat [ENVO:00009003]; feature: intestine environment [ENVO:2100002]; material: feces | place: Germany | collected 2013/2015 | reverse complement strand
GTTGGGATTGAAAAGATGCTGAAAGTCCACAGATAAAAAATCGGCGGCCCAAAGGAAATATCCTTGGAAGCCGCCGATATGCTTGCGTGCGTCGCGCTACGGGCTCAAGCGAGTACACAGCGTGCTACGCAGACCGTGAGCAACACAGACCGCGCGCTACACAGAATCGCAAGCTACAAACTCAGGAACAGCTCGTGGATGCGGGTGTCGTCGGTGAGCTCGGGATGGAACGCCGTGGCGAGGATCTTGCCTTGGCGCAAGCCGACCACATTGCCGTCCACCGACGTTTCGACGGTGGCGGCCGGTCCGACTTCGGCCACGAACGGCCCGCGGATGAACACCAGCGGGAAATCTTTGAGCACGATGTCGGCCGGGGCGTCCTGCGGAACATGCTCGCCCGGTGCGACCACGACGGCGGAATCACCGGAAGAGGAGCCGAAATCGGCGGTGGCGGCGAACGAGCCAAGCTGGCGGCCGTATGCGTTGCGCCGCACGACGGCGTCAAGCGCGCCGAAGTAGACGTTGTCGTCGTTATCGAGCTTGCGGGCCAGCAGAATCATGCCGGCGCAGGTACCGAACACCGGCTTTCCAGCGGCGATATGCGCTGCGATCGGCTCGAACAAGCCGGTCGAACGCAACAACTTGCCCTGCGTGGTGCTTTCGCCGCCAGGCAGAATCACGCGATCGATCGAATCATCGAAATCCTCGGCGGCACGCAGCAGTTTCCACGGCGCGCCCAGACGATCCAGCATCGCGGCATGCTCAGCGAACGCGCCTTGCACCGCGAGAATGCCAGTCACGCCATGCTGCGCGGAAGCCGCACCTTCGGCAACGTCGGCCGATTCTTCCTTCGAAATGTATTCAACGGCAACAACCATCGGATCTCCTTACCCAAACCATCGAGACCATCACAAATCATGCGAAATGCAATCACACGAAACGGGCGGCATAAGGCGGCCGATAGTCACACCCCATCCGCTCGCAATACGTGAAATCACAGCACAATCACAGCGAGATCATTCGCCACGGGCGGCCATGATGGTCTGGATTTCGTCCTCGTTGATGCCGACCATGGCCTCACCGAGGTTCTCGGACAGGCGTGCGAGCAGGTCGGCGTCCTGCCAATTGGCGGTGGCCTGCACGATGGCGGCGGCACGCTTGGCCGGGTCGCCCGACTTGAAGATGCCGGAGCCGACGAACACGCCTTCCGCACCAAGCTCCATCATGAGGGCTGCGTCGGCCGGGGTGGCCACACCGCCGGCGGCGAAGTTGACGACCGGCAGACGGCCGTTGTCGTGCACGTACTTGGCGAGATCGTACGGCACGGCCAGCTGCTTGGCGGCCTCGTACACCTCGTCGTCGCGCAGGGAGACGAGCTCGCGGATCTGCTTGTTCATGGTGCGCATGTGACGCACGGCCTGGATGACATCGCCCGTGCCCGGCTCGCCCTTGGTGCGGATCATGGACGCACCTTCGGCGACACGGCGCAGTGCTTCGCCCAGGTTCTTCGCGCCGCACACGAACGGCACGTCGAACTGGTTCTTGTCGATGTGGTACACGTCGTCGGCGGGGCTGAGCACTTCGGATTCGTCGATGTAATCGATTTCAATGGCCTGCAGAATGCGGGCTTCGGCGATGTGGCCGATACGCACCTTGGCCATGACCGGGATGGACACGGCTTCCTGAATGCCCTTGATCATGGCCGGATCGCTCATGCGGGAGACGCCGCCGGCAGCGCGGATGTCGGCCGGGATACGCTCGAGCGCCATCACCGCGCATGCGCCCGCGTCCTGCGCGATCTTAGCCTGCTCCGGAGTGGTGACGTCCATGATCACGCCACCCTTGAGCATCTGCGCCAGATTCTTGTTCAGTTCGTTCCTGTTGTTGGCCATCGCCAGCCTTTCGTCGAAAATAATCGTTTGCTATCGATACTAACGATTTCCCATTTCGATTTCACGCGAACTGAATCTTATAACCTACCAAAAAGTCGGTTTTACTAAATTTGCAACCTTATTTTCATGATTGTTTCATTGGCTTATGATTTCGATTCCGCCGACATTTCGTCGGTTTCGTCCGTTTTTCTCGCTTTACCTGCGACCATGGCTTTCGATTCGTCCGCTTCCGTACGCCGTCGCGCGCGCTATAGGAAACACGAATGACATGCGATTTTCATACGACCACATTGCGGACGTGCGACGCGTCCGTATGCGGCCGCATGGGCATGGGCACCTCACCAGGCCCCGCATTACGCCGATTCACACACTAGTTCGTACGCATCGGCTCGCCGCATCAGTTCGCAATCCGCACGCGCCAGCTCACATGCGCACGATGCGGTCCGCGATGCGCATGGTGGAATCGCGGTGCGAGACGAGCAGCACCGCGCTCCCCTGCTGCGCCAACGCGTCAATCGATTGCAGAATCACGGATTCGTTGTAGGCGTCGAGGCGACTCGTCGGCTCGTCGAACAACACCAGCGACGCGTTGCGCAGGAAGACGCGAGCCAGGCCGATGCGTTGCCGTTCACCCTCTGAAAGCCGCCCGCCCAACTCGCCGACGGGGGTATCAAGGCCCTGCGGGAGCGAGTCGACCAGTTCAAGCGCGGAAGCCTTGGCAAGCGCGGCGCGCAGCACGTCATCACCGACAGAAGGGGTCGACCGGGTGGAAAGCGCGGAATCAGCGGCATTCCACGAAACGGGAGGAGCGGGCGGGGTAAGGAGCGCTCTGCCGGAAGTCGCGGAATCGTCCGGATCGCCAGCATTACCAGCCCTATCCGCATCGCCCCTGTCGCAGGCCATAAGCAGGTTTTCACGGATAGTGCCGTCGAACAGGTAGGTTTCCTGCCCCATCATCGTTTGCACGCGACGGCGATGATGCGCGTCGATCTGCGGCAGTGGCACCTCGGACAGGGCGACTAAGCCGGATTGCGGGTCCCAGTAACGCATGAGCAGCTTCAGCAGGGTCGATTTGCCGCGGCCGGACGGGCCTTGGATGCCGAGGATGCCGTGTTGTGGTATGTCGAACGAGACGTGGCTGAGGATTGGCTCGGCGGACGACTCGGGGGCATCCGCATCGCTTCCGGAAGTTGGAGCCTCGCCCGAATTGCCGTAGCCGAACGTGACGTCGTGCATGGACATGCCGTGGTAGCGCGGCAGGAAATCGCCCCGCTCCTCCACTGCGGGGGTTTCGTCCATCAGCGCAAACAGGCGGCGGGCGGCGGCAAACGTTTGCGTGAGATTGGCCGGCAGCGCGCTCAACGCGAGCGTCGGACCGAACGAGCTGGCCAGCAGCACGAAAGCGGCGGTCAGGCGGGCGGCGGGCGCGGAAATGACGGTCTGGATGGTCGCAGCGGCAGCGGAAGCGGCGGAAGCGATGGGCATCGTCGTACCGGACGTGACCATCGCCAGCAATGCCGCGATGGCAGTGAACAGTACGACCAGCACCGCGCCGAAGCCTGCGAAATCGCCATTCTTGGCACTCAGCCGGGCACGGCGGCTCCAGAGCGAGCGCGTGCGTGACGCGATGCCGGCAAGCCGCGCATGGCCTTGGCCGAATCGGATGATTTCGTCGAGACCGCGCATATCGTCGAGCATTTCGTCATCAAGTTGGGCGGATTCGCGGCGAATATCCCCACCGAGACCGCCTACCGCCGTGGCGAAGAGTTTCGGCAGCACGATGCCGACGGTCAGGTGCGCGATGACCAGCGTGACAGCGATCGCAGGGCTCAACGTAAGCAATGCGACCGTGTAAAGCACGGTGGTCGCGATGGCGATGACAACCGGCGAAATGGTGTGCGCAAAGAAGATTTCCAGCAGTTCGACGTCGGTGGTGACCAGCGCGATCAGGTCGCCTTTGCCTTTGCCGGACAGTTTGGCGGGCGCGAGGCGACGCAGCGCGGCAAACGTTTTCGACCGAAACAGCGCGAGCAGGCGGAAGGCGACATTGTGGTTCATGTACTGTTCGGCGTAGCGCATGCCGCCGCGGATCAGTGCGCAGATAATCATGGCTGCGATTGCCGCGGGAAGGCTGAGATTCCAGACTTTTGCGCCAGCTGCGGCGAACAGCGCGGCGACGCCGAAAACCGGCAGGAACGTGGCGGCGAGGTGGCCGAGGATGCCGCACGCGCAGGCGATGGCCATGGGTTTGCGCAGTGGGCCGACTTCGCGCAGCAAGCGGGCGACGACTTGGGTTGTTGGCATGTCCGATTTGACGCCACTGGCGTTCGATTCGGCGGAACCAGACATCCGAGACACGGCAAACGCACCAGACGCATGAGTCATACGCGATACGCGCGGCGCGACGCGACCAGACAATCCCACCCGTTCCACGCTTTCCTGCGCCCGGAACAGCTTGGCATACGTGCCGTCCGCGGCCATGAGATCGTCATGCGCGCCCTGCTCGACGACGACACCCCCATCAAACACTACGACATGGTCCGCGTCGGCCGCGTTCGCCATGCGGTGCGTGACCATCAGCACGGTTGCGCCGGCGTCGGCGAGCGCGCGAATCGTTTGCAAAATCAACGTTTCGCTGTCCGCGTCGACGCTGCTGGTCGCCTCGTCGAAAATATAGACGGCCGACCTGCGCAACAGTACACGGGCGATCGCAATGCGCTGTTTCTGCCCGCCGGACAGATTCGCGCCGTCCTGCGTGATCGGCATATCGAGTCCTCGCGATTGCGCGCGCACGAAATCGTCGATATGCGCAGCTTCCAGCGTCTGCCACAGCTCGTTGTCGGTGGCGTCGGCCTGGGCCATGAGCAGGTTGTCGCGCAGGGTGCCGGCGAACAGGTGGCTGTGCGCGGAGACGATGGAGATTTCGCGGGTGAGCGATGCTGCGGTGAGGTCGCGGATTTGGTGCGATTTCAGGGTTTCACTGTCATCCGGCGCCGCACTGCTTAACATAGCGCCCAGCACTTCGTCCTGCATTCCGGATGGCATTTCGGACAGCAGCACATCGCCTTCATATCCGACAAGCGTGCCGGCAAGCAGCTGGACGGCTGTGGATTTCCCGGAACCGGATGGCCCGACGATCGCAGTGACTTCGCCGGGCAGCGCACGGAGGGCCACGTTGCGCAAGGCGTAGCGCGTTTCGCGCGCGTCACCCGCGCCGCCGCCCTCATCAACGCTGTCCACATCCGCGTTCCGCATATCGGAATGCGATGTGGACGATATACGACGGGGACTCACAACACCGGCACCCGCAGACCCGGCAGCGTCAGGCCCCGCACCAGCAGCATCCACATCCGCGTCCGCATACCGGTACGAAACACCACGAAACTCCACGCCGACACCACGCCCGGAAGCCCCGAATTCCGGCAGTTCCTTGCTGCCATGCTCCGGTTCGGGCGCGTCGAGCAGCGCGAAAATACGTTTCGTGGACGTCATGCCGTTCATCGCAACGTGGAAATACGAGCCGAGCTGTCGCAGCGGAATGAAGAAATCGGCGGCTAGCAGAATCGTCAGCAATACCGCGGCGATCGGCGTCAAACCAAGCGGCAGCACGCCGGACAGCGCGAAAACGCCAGACGGCGAGAGCGAGCCGGATACGAATCGCCATACCGCAACGCCGATGCCGGCGGCCGCGCCACCGTATGCCACGGCATCCATCGCCGTGAGCGAACGCAGTTGGATTTGCAGCACGTTCATGGTCATCACGCGGAACTGTTCGGCCTTCTCGTCCATGACTCGTGCGGCGCGCTCGTCCGCGTCGAAGGTTTTCAGCGTCTCAAGTCCCTGCAGATTGTCGAGGAACGCGGCGCCCATATCCGTGTATTTGCCCCAGTATTTCTTGAATACGCGGGCAGCACGCATCGCCACCATGCCGACGATGAGCACGATGAGCGGCGCGCAGGCGAGCAGCGTCGCGGCGGTGGGCAGGTCGATCGGCGCAAGCACGGCGAACAGCGTGATGGGGGCGAGCACGGCGTAGCACAGTTGCGGCAGGAACAGTTCGAAGAAGCTTTGGATTTGTTCGATGCCTTCGCCCGCGGACTGCACCACGCCGGCGGTGCGCACGCGCTGCGCGTAGGACGGGCCGAGCGCGAGCATCTTATTGAACAGTTTCTCACGCAGCGCGAGTTTGACGCGTTCGGCGGCCTCGCTACCGAAACGTGCGGCGGCGCGAATGGTGACGAATCGCACGACCGCGGCAATAAGAATAATGGCGATGCAGGGCGCGGTGGCGGACGGTACGGGCGCGAACAGCGGTTGCAGCATACGCACCACGGCCACGACGAAGGCGATGTTGGCCACGAGGCCCAGCCATTGGCAGGCGACTTTCGCCGCGATCAATCGACCGACGCCGTCAGCCAAGGAAAACAGCCGCTTGTCGAACATCATGCCCCTTTTCCAATCGTTTGCAATCCCGCCATCCGCTCCAAGCGTATCGGGCATACCGACGAAAGGCAATGACGGAACGGCAATCGCAGAAAATCGTCGGAAAAATCTAGAAAACCATCAGAACTCGCAAGCAAATGCACAACAGCAAAACCACAGAAAACCAAGGGAACGGCGAAAAGTGAGGCGGCTGAATGTTCGCCGTTGAGCAAACAGCCTAGGCGCAAGGGGTAGTTGCGCCAAACTTGAGTGTACACGGAACATGTTGTGGTTCGCAACGTCACTCCGCCCAGTTTTGCCGCATTTTCCACCGTTTTCGCCCGTAAGGGCCACCCCTCTCGAACCCGTCGCGCAACCCGTTGGACACCCTGCGATCGAACGCGTCAAACCTTTTTTCGAGATGATGCATCCGTGTACCAATCCCCCGTTCCGTTGACGTTTCGTGCCACTTTGTCAGTTCAAACAAACCCGTCGCCATATTTCTTGTTGTTTCTTACAATGCGGACTTACGTCACCGTAACTTACGATATGCGAGGCGCGACACAGGACGCGAAAAGCACGTCACCGATCACCGCAATCGCAGCGATCGCATATATCGCAAAACCCACGAAAACCGCGGAAACGCAAGAAAAGAGAACACTTCATGCTCACCGAGTACACGACCCCGGGCGCATCCGTCGAAGTACGCGACGACGAATCCATCTACTCCCTGCTTACCGAACGCATCAAGCGCACCGGCGAAGACACCGTGATCGCGGAACGCAAAACCGCTCCGGGCCAGTGGACCAAGGTGACGACCGGCGAATTCCACAAGAACGTGCTCTCCGCGGCCAAAGGCCTGATCGCGTTCGGCATCGGCAAGGGGGATGCCGTCACCCTCTTCTCCACCACCCGTTACGAGTGGGGCGTGCTTGATTTCGCACTGGCCGCAATCGGCGCGGTCAATGTGCCGATCTATGACACCGATTCCGCGGCGCAGGCCGAACGCATTCTCAACGATTCCAACGTGAAGCTCGCCATCGCCGACGATCGCGAACGCTTCGACCGTCTTGATTCCGTGATTGGCCGCTGCCCGTCTCTGAAGCATATTCTGATGCTCGACGCCAATGCCATGGGCGCGCTGGAGGGATTGGGCGTCACCGTGTCCGACGAAGAGCTGGACGAGCGTATCGCGTCGGTGCGTGCCGACGATCTGGCCACCATCGTGTACACGTCCGGTTCCACGGGGGCACCGAAGGGTGCCGAGCTGTCGCATCGCAATTTCGTATCGATCACGCGTGCCGGCAGCCTTGCGCTGCACGAGATGATTCTTGAAGACCATCCGCGTCTGCTGCTGTTCCTGCCGCTCGCCCACTGCTTCGCGCGCTTCATCCAGTACGCGTCGATCGCTTCCGATGACGGCGTGGTCGGCTATCTGCCGGACACCAAGACGCTGCTGCCGGATGTGCGTTCGTTCGAGCCGACGTACCTGCTGGGCGTGCCGCGCGTGTTCGAGAAGGTGTACAACGCGGCTTCCCGCAAGGCCGGCATGGGTTGGAAGGGCCGCCTGTTCCTCAAGGCCGCCGAGTCCGCGCGCGACTGGTCGCGCATGCAGCAGGCTGGCGAGAAACCGACCATGAAGCAGACCGCCGAACACCTGTCGTATGAGGCGTCCGTATACCACACCGTGCGTGGCGCGTTGGGCCCGCGTATCCGTTATGTGGCGTGCGGTGGCGCTCCGCTGGACGCGTCGCTGGCGCATTTCTTCAATGGCATCGGCCTGCCGATGATCCAGGGCTACGGTATGACGGAAACCGCGGCGCCGTTTGCCGCGACCCGCGTCACGGACAATGTGATCGGTACCGTCGGACAGCCTGCGCCGGGATCGTCCGTGCGTATTTCCGACGATGGCGAGCTGCAGGTCAAGGGACCGAACGTGTTCATGGGTTACCACAATCTGCCGGAGAAAACGGCCGAGGTGTTCACCGAGGACGGTTGGCTGCGCACCGGCGATCTTGCGTCGATCGACGATGAGGGTCGTATTACGATTACGGGCCGCAAGAAGGACATCATCATCACCGCCGGCGGCAAGAACGTGTCGCCGATTCCGATGGAGCAGGAGATTGCGAAGTGTCCGATTGTGGAGCATGCCGTGGTGGTGGGCGATAATCGTCCGTTCATCGGCGCGCTGGTCACGCTCGATCCGGAAGGATTGGCGGCCTGGCTGCCGTCCGTGGGCCTGTCCGCGGATACGCCGCTTGACCGCGTGGCGGCTACCGCCGCCGTTCATGACGAGATTCAGAAGTATGTGGACAAGGCGAACGCGACGGTTTCGCGCGCCGAATCCGTGCGTAAGTTCGTGGTGCTGGATGCGCAGTTCACGCAGGAGAACAAGTGCCTGACGCCGTCGCTGAAGGTGGTGCGTCCGGCAGTGAACCGCGTGTTCGCCGACGTGATCGACCGCCAGCTGTACGCCGGCAAGCGCTGAGCCGCACATAGGTAAACAAAAACAGCACGGCGGGGAACGCTGCGTACAAAAGTACGTCAACTTCCCCGCCGTGCTGTTTTTTAAGTGCACCCCGTATCGCTGAGATAACGCGTGCGGTAACAGTGCGGCAGGAAACGCCGGCGTACGAAGGTACGTCAAGTTTCCTGCCGTGCTGTTAACGCTCCGTTATTTCAGTGACGGTTGTTGAGGCGGTGGTACATTTCGCTCAGCTCCAGCTCCTTCTCGAACTGGCGGGCGTTGGTGTTCTCGTCGATGACGGCGAGTTCGACGCCGGCGATGCGGGCGAAGTCCTCCCAAGCCTCACGACCGACGGACGTGGTCATGCAGGTGTGGTGGGAGCCACCGGCGGTGATCCAGCACTGCACGGCGGTCTTCAGGTCCGGCTTCGGCTTCCACACGGCGCGGGCGCACGGCAGGTTCTTCAGGGAGCCCTGCGGTTCGACGATGGTGACCTCGTCCATGAGCAGGCGGAAGCGTTCGCGCTCGTCGGCCATGGAGACCACGACGGCGTCGGCCGGCTTGCCGGAGAACACCAGACGGACCGGGTCGGACTTGCCGCCGATGCCCAGCGGGTAGATGGCCAGCTTCGGCTTGGCGATGGTGCCGATGGACGGGGAGACTTCCAGCATGTGGGAGCCCATGTCGAACTCGTTGCCCGGCACGAAGTTGTAGGAGTAGTCCTCCATCAGGGAGGCGCCACCCTCAAGGCCGTAGCCCATCACGGCGCCGATGCGCACCAGCACGGAGGTCTTCCAATCGCCTTCGGCGGAGAAGCCCCAGCCGTACTCGGACGGGAAGCGCTGCGGGCCGACGCCCGGCAGCTGCGGCAGGGTGCCGAGGTCTTCGAAGTTGTCGACGCCGGCGGTGCAACCGTTCTCACGCATCATGTTGACCATGGCGGCCTCTTCCTTGGCTGCGATGAACAGCTCATCGTAGCGGGAATCAAGCAGCTCGGGGGCCACGTCGTACTTGGCCTTGTAGTCTTCGATGAGGTCCTTGACCTGGCTGTCCTTGACCTTCTCGTAGGCGGCGACGAGGTCGTTGACGGCCCAGGTGTTGATCGAAGCGCCGAACACGCGTTCGGCTTCGGTCTTGTCGCCTTCGGTGACGGCCACGTTGCGCATGTTGTCGCCCCAACGCATGACCTTCATGTTCTGGGAGGCATCCCAGCCGGCGCAGGCGCGAGCCCAGGTGCCGACCTTTTCGGCGACTTCCGGATCGGTGTAGTGGCCGACGACGATCTTGCGCGGAATGCCGAGACGGGACACGATGTAGCCGAACTCACGGTCGCCGTGGGCGGCCTGGTTCAGGTTCATGAAGTCCATGTCGATGGTCTCCCACGGGATTTCCTTGTGGTGCTGGGTGGCCAGCTGCAGCAGCGGCTTGGTCAGCACTTCGAGGCCGCGGATCCACATCTTGGCCGGGGAGAAGGTGTGGCACCAGGTGATCACGCCGATGACGTTCGGGTTGGCGGA
>OMBM01001154.1_pt1 | contig 10333 bp, 10 predicted proteins | sample 1644861 | NCBI WGS metagenome assembly OMBM01 (sample SAMEA103958165, study PRJEB25191) | human gut metagenome | biome: human-associated habitat [ENVO:00009003]; feature: intestine environment [ENVO:2100002]; material: feces | place: Germany | collected 2013/2015 | reverse complement strand
GACGCTTACTATTCCCGCAGCCAGCGTGGTTTCAAGATGGGTGGGAAAGCCCCTTACGGCTTCCATACAGAGCCGATTAAGATGGACGGTATCAACACAAAAAAGCTGGTGGTAAATCCAGACGAAGCGGCAAATATCCGGCTGATGTTTGAGATGTATGCTCAGCCCACAACCTCCTACGGGGACATTACCCGGTACTTTGCCGAACAGGGGATTTTGTTCCATGGCAAAGAGCTGATACGCCCCACGCTGGCGCAGATGTTACGCAATCCTGTCTATGTGCAGGCAGACCTTGATGTGTACGAATTTTTCAAAAGTCAAGGGACGGTCATTGTCAATGACGCTGCCGATTTTACTGGCATGAACGGCTGCTATCTGTATCAAGGGCGGGATGTGAAGCCCAGCAAAAAGAACGACTTGAAAGACCAAATGCTGGTACTGGCTCCCCATGAGGGCATTGTCCCCTCCGACATCTGGCTGACCTGCCGCAAGAAGCTGATGAACAACATGAAAATCCAGTCTGCCCGGAAAGCCACCCACACATGGCTGGCAGGAAAAATCAAGTGCGGGAATTGCGGGTATGCTCTTATGAGTATCTACAATCCCTCCGGCAAACAGTATCTCCGCTGCACGAAACGGCTGGACAATAAAAGCTGTCCTGGCTGTGGGAAAATCATCACTTCGGAACTGGAAGCGGTTGTTTATCAGCAGATGGTAAAGAAGCTGGCAAGCTACAAGACGCTGACAGGAAAAAAGAAAGCGGCAAAGGCAAACCCGAAAATCACCGCCCTGCAAGTGGAACTTGCCCATGTAGACAGCGAGATTGAAAAGCTGGTGGACAGTCTGACGGGGGCAAACAATGTCCTGTTCTCCTATGTGAATGTGAAGATAGCGGAACTGGACGGGCGCAAGCAGGAACTTCTGGCAAGGATAGCGGAGTTGACTGTGGAGGCCATCAGCCCGGAACAGGTCAGCCAGATTTCCGGCTACCTCGATACCTGGGAGAATGTATCTTTTGATGACAAGCGGCGTGTGGTGGATTTGATGATCACCACCATAGCCGCCACAAGCGACAGCTTGAACATCACATGGAAAATCTGACTGGCGGCACCCCTCCCGTCAGATACCTACCCTGTGTAGTCCCTTGTAAACTGTACTTTACTGGTTTTAAGCGGAGCAATCACTTTGGCGTTTGCGTTGTTTGCAGCATTACCAGCAGCCAGATCAGCCGCAAGGGTATCTCCCATTATGGCGATGTCTGGAACAAATCTAAAAATTCGGCGCAGAAAGCGTAAAACAAAGAAAATCCATAATTTTGAAGCATATTATGCCCGCCTGAACTTAAAGAGAAATAAAGGCCGTACTGCAATTACAATTTTGTCCCTTGTTATGAGTATCACGGTTTTTATTGCCCTGCAAGGGTTTTCCTCTCTCCTGAACGCTGCAAGCGCCCTGCAAGATAATCATGTAGGAGATTATCAGATCACAAATGAAAGTATTGGATTTACCACAGATGATCTGAACACTTTGCGGAAAAATGAAGCTGTGCAAAGTGTAGCCGCCATACAATTTTCGCTTTACGAACAAAATGAAAATGGGCTGCTCGATGAAATCAGTCTTGAATTTCAACTGAAACCCGGCGAAACTTTTCAGGTTGTCGGATTGAACGATGAATATTGGGATTATTTTATGGGGGATCAATTACCAGAAGAACAGCTTGGACAACTGAAATCAGGGAACGCCTGTATAGTAAGGAATCCTATTCCCATGAGCTACGGCGAAGATGTTCTTGAATTTACAAATATAGAGGCCGGAGAAAGCATCTGTGTTGCGGGAATGGAGCTGAATGTTTTGAAAACCTTGGATGGCTATGACGGTTATCTTGGTATTGGAAATGGCGGTTTCACAAATGGTGTTCAAGTGATCGTTGATGATGCTATCTATGAACGCCTGACGGGAAAAGATACCTATTCAGAGTTTTTGCCTACACTGAACGAGGGTGCTGACAGGGAAAACTTTGATACATTTATCGAGGCGTTTTGTAACAGAATACCGGGGACAACATTCTTGTCATATGAAGAAACCGACCAGCAACTAAAAGAGAGCTTTGCACAAATTCAAATGCTGGCATGGGGGCTGATTCTTTTCGTTGGCCTGATTGGTATTCTTAATATCATCAATACCGTTTACACAAATATTCACACCAGAGTAACAGAAATCGGTATGCAACGGGCCATTGGAATGAGCGCCGGTAGCCTCTATAAAACTTTTCTTTGGGAAGGTGCATATTACGGGATTATTGCCTCTGTGATTGGAAGCGTGCTGGGATATGTTTGTACGATTTTCATTGAGGCGGCCACGAGCGACACCATCCAGCTTGTTGCAATCCCTGTCATGCCCATTCTTGAAGCAACCCTCTTGGCAGTAGGAGCTTGCTTGCTGGCAACAGCAATTCCGCTACGGAAAATTTCAAAAATGAATATTGTGGATTCGATTGAAACGGTTGAGTAGAACACTATTTTTTGAAATGTCCGAGCGTTGTAACAATTCAGCCTGTTTTTCTGTCGAAATCAAAGGCACCTCGGACATTTGTGTAACATTTGTAGTTTATGCTTGTGGTAAATCAATATTGGGGGTGAGGACACATGAAAAAGATACTGCTGATCGACGACAGCGACACCTATACATGGTGCCTGCAAAAATACTTACAGCACCGGGGCTACCCGGTAAAAACGGCTTGTACGCTGAAAGAAGCGCGGACCGCCATCCAAGAGGAAATGCCGCTGGTGGTCTGCTGTGATCTCGACCTGCCGGACGGTTCCGGCATGGACTTTCTGGACGAGGTGCGGGCCGCAGACAAGGAGCTGCCTTTTATTCTGGCGTCCTGTCATGACAAGGACGACTACGAACAGGAAGCTATGCGCCGGGGCGCGACGCTGTGCATGGACAAAATGAAAGGACTGCTACTACAAGATAAGCTGGTGGAATACGCCTACCGGCAGTTATCCGGCGAAAAGGCCCCGACTTTTCACAAGCTGCTCTTTGTCTATGCAGAAGATACCAGCGCCGAAGTGCTGCGGGCTGCTATGCTACAAAAGGGCTTTGACCTGATTCTGGTTTCCTCGATTTGGGAAGCCAAGCGCCGGATTTTTGAGGATAAGGAAATTGAACTGATCCTGTGCGATCTGGAACTGCCGGACGGCACAGCAATGGAGCTGTTTCATACGCTGCGGCGGGTGGCTGGGATGTTCCAAGTGAAGAATCCCCCTGTCCGGCTTCTGCCGTTCTTTATCCTCACCGAGAACAACGACCCTGCCACGGAATATGAATACCGGCATGAGGGCGTGAACGACTATATCACCGCCCCGGTCAATATCCCGGAGCTGATCCGGCGAGTTTTGTTCTTTGTGGAATGAAGCTTTTTTATTCGGCGGCTTTGTTAAGCAAGGCCGCCATTTTTAATTCATTTATCTTCAATGTTTGTTCTGAATATCGTATAATGTAGGGGAACGGCTGTGGTTTCATAGAGTGGTGAGGTGTTTATATTATGAATGAACGAGAAAAAACAATCCGATTATGGTTTGATATGTGGCTCAATCAGCAGGATATGGGGATTGATGATATATTTACAGAAGATGTGATTTATACAGAAAGCTGGAGTCCCCAGTATAACAACCGAAAAACAGTAAAGCATTGGTTTCAGGAATGGAATACCCGTGGCAAGGTGGTTATTTGGGAAATCAAGCAATTTTTTCATAAGGGGGATCAAACGGTTGTAGAGTGGTATTTCAAAAATGAAATGAATAATGGGGATATAGAGGAATTTGATGGAATCTCGCTGGTTGAGTGGACAGAGGATAATAAAATAAAGGCATTAAAAGAATTTGGGTGTAATCGCAATACCTATAATCCATACCAGGAAGGCGATACCCCTCAATTCAAAGCAGAAAAAGCGAATTGGTTTTGATGGAGTGCTTATAATGTTAGCGGCTGTGGTTTCATAGAAAGTTGAGGGATTTTTGAGATTTTTGATATATCATATAAAGAATGGAGGTGCATGATTTTGAATCCTAAATTACTGGTCGTTGATGATGAACGCGGTATTGTTGATATGATACAGAGTTATTTTCAAACACGATATGATATTCTGACCGCTTATAGCGGCCAAGAAGCACTCAAAAAAGTAGCCTACAAACCAGATTTAATTTTATTAGACATCAATATGCCTGGAATGGATGGCCTGACTGTATGCCAGAAGATACGGGAACACATAGCCTGTCCCATTCTTTTTTTGACTGCTCGTATTGAATCCAGCGATAAGATTATTGGATTTCAGGCCGGGGCGGATGATTATATCGTCAAGCCCTTTGATTTGGATGAATTGGGGGCGCGTATTGCTGCACATTTGCGCCGTGAGCAGCGACGCCAAAATAATTCGGCAGTGCGCTTCTTTGGTGAATTGATACTGGATTATTCCGCCCGAACAGTTACAATCAATAATCAGAACATCCCGCTATCTAAGAGGGAGTTTGAGATTGTAGAACTTTTATCCCTCAATGCAGGACAGGTTTTTGATCGTGAGCGGATTTATGAGCGTGTGTGGGGATTAGATGGGGACGGAAACAGCGATACAATTATGGAGCATATCCGGAAAATACGCGCTAAATTTGCAGCACATACATTGCACAATTACATTGAAACAGTTTGGGGGTGTGGGTATCGGTGGAACGCCTAAAAAATATGGGACTAAAGAAATCTTTCCTGTTATTATCCCTCTCCTGTTTAGCGGTGGCATTTCTCCTGCTTGGTGCGGTTATCTTTCTTTGCCGTGGCATTGAAAACTATTATCCTTTAGGCGGTGTAGAAATCCTATCGGATGGTTCAATCGTACCCCTGCCATCTCCTACGGCGTCACAACAGCGCATTTTGGCTATCCTAAATATTGTGCAGACGCTTTCCTGTATTCTTTTCCCGGTAGGTGGATTGATTGTTTCAGTCTTTCTTTTTTATTATCTCAAATTGAAGCAGCCTATTTCCTGCCTGCAAAATGGCATTATGCGGATTCAGAATAATGATCTGGATTTTTCGCTGCCGATTTTGTCTAATGATGAAATGGGACAGCTATGTGCTGCCTTTGAAGAAATGCGGAGTGAACTTTTGAAATCGAATCGGCTGTTGTGGCAACAGGCCGAGGAACGCAAACGGCTCAATGCCGCATTTTCCCATGATCTGCGTAACCCGATTACGGTCTTAAAAGGAAGTGTAAAACTTTTGCGGCAAGGTATTCAGGATGAACAGACCATAGACCGGCTGGAAAGTTACACTTTACGGATCGAGCAGTATGTAGAAGCTATGAGCAGTGTTCAAAAATTGGAACAACTCTCTGTTAAGCCAAAAGAAATCAGACTATCAGTTTTGCAGAGTGAATTGCAGGAAACAGCACGGCTGTTAGCACTATCCAAAAAAGTTTCTGTTTTAGTACCATCAGGTGGAACAGTTTGTATAGATCACGGGCTATTTCTTACCGTAGCAGAAAATCTGATTGGAAATGCGGCGCGATTTGCAGAAAAAGCAATCTCTATTCAAATAACGCTGCAAAATGATTCTTTGGTCTTGAAAGTAGAGGATGACGGTGCGGGGTATCCGCTGTCTCTCGTGCAGAATGGGCCAAATCCCTTTGAAACGACAAGTAGCAATTCCTCACATTTCGGAATGGGACTTTACAGCAGCAGAATTTTATGTGAAAAACATGGTGGACGATTGATTTTGGGAAATCAGGCCGGGGGCGGTGCATCCGCAACTGCCATTTTTCATTTCGTGTAATCCTTGAGCAATTTTTGAGATTTATCATTTACACTCTCCTTATACCACAAATAAGGAGAGTGTTTTTTATGAATATTGAGGCAAAGAATTTATCAAAGATTTATGGTGATGGTGAAAACCGAGTGGTGGCTTTGGATCATGCGAATCTCGAAATTGTATCCAGCGATTTTATTTCTATCATGGGGCCATCGGGAAGCGGAAAAAGTACCCTGCTGCATTTGCTTTCCGGCTTGGATAAGCCATCTTCCGGCTCGCTGACCTACGATGGTAAAGATATTTACAGTTACAGCGATAAGGAGTTGTCGGCATTCCGCCGGAAACGGATCGGATTTATTTTTCAACAATTTAATCTGCTTCCGGTTCTGACGGCGAAAGAAAATATTATCATGCCTCTTTTGCTGGATAAGCAAAAACCGAATGAAGCATACCTGAAACAGCTTACAGAACTGCTTGGCATTCAGGGCCGCTTGGAACATCTGCCCCATGAGTTATCCGGCGGCCAGCAGCAGCGTGTAGCCATTGCCCGCGCTTTGATTGCAAAGCCGGATGTAATTTTTGCGGATGAGCCTACGGGAAATCTGGACAGCAAAAGCGGCGGCGAAGTCATGGAACTGCTTCAAAATGTATGGAAAAAGATGGGGAAAGCTCTCGTTGTCATTACCCATGACAGCCGTATTGCGCGAATGGCAGACCGCCAGTTTCAGATCGTAGATGGTGTGCTTGCGGAGGTGACAGCGAAATGAAATCTTATCGTACATTAGCATTGAAAGAACTGCTGTCCCAAAAAGTCACTTCTATTCTTATTTTGATTGCCGTTGTGCTGTCTACTATGATGACAACCATTGTAGGACAATCCATTGGCGTACTTAGTGCAATGCGGGAACAGCAGGCCATCGCTATCGGAGGAAACCGATATGCCACTTTTTTGCAGATGAATGCAGATCAGCTTCACGCACTGGAACAGGATGAGCGTCTTTCCTATGTAGGGAAATCTATTTATATGGGAAGTTTAGAACTCTCCCCATCTCTCACCCTTGGTTTGATGGAATATTTGGATGATACTGCCGCTATCTATCCATCCAGTACCAGTGTAGAAGAAGGTCGTCTGCCGGAAGCCCCGATGGAAATAGCTCTTTCGGAAGATATTCTGAAATATCTTGGCTTTGAGGGCGGTATTGGAGATAAGATTACACTTTCACTGCAAAAAAATCTTCGCCACAACATTGCGGACAGCTATTCCTATACAGCAGAATTTGTTCTTACAGGGATATTGAAAAATAACTACTTGGGATATACAAGCGGCACTGTTACGGGAGTTGTAGGGGAAGGAACTGCTGAACAACTTCTACCGGAATCTTATATTTATTACAATGTCGATATTCAGACTGCCGATAAAAAGAGTTTTCAAGCAGTTGTCGATGACTTCAATAAGGAATTGAACATCCATGAGCTTGATACCAGCTACAATATTGTATATTTGAACGCTTTGGGAATTTCCTATACTGCAAATTCCGAGGATGCCAATGATAAGGGATTCTCTTTTATGACAGTCGCAGGGATATTAGTGGGCAGTTTAATTTTGCTGGCTGCTGGCCTTGTGATTTACAACATTCTGAAAATATCTGTATCAAAACGGATAAAGGGATATGGAACACTTCGGGCTATTGGAGGCGAAAAAGGACAGCTTTATCAGATCATTGTAATTGAAGTAATCCTATTGTGCCTGATGGGGATTCCTATTGGTATGCTTCTTGGTTTCCTGAGTGCCAGAGGAATTTTAGAGGCAGCTACCGGCCTGGTTTCCCCTGAATTGTTCTTGGTTCAGGATGCTTCTGAATTGAAAACTCTAATAGCAGAGAACAGTTCTTTGAATGGAACCTTAGGTCAGTTTACAAGGAACTACACGCAGACCGTGAAACGGGCTGCTGACAACAAACGGCGCTATGCTCCCGGCTGGGTGCATAGCACCTGTTTGTTGCGGGGGTTTCCAAAGGGGGCAGCGCCCCATTTGGCACACGACTTTGCGAAGCAAAGTGTAGTGTGTTATACGCTCTGTCGGCGTTGCCGTGAAAATGCCGTTGCCGCCGGGGAGGGCAAGGGCATTTGACGCGGCAGGAAAGCAGGGCTTTGTTTGGGGCTGGTAAGCCGGAAACAAAGGGCTGATTTCAGCAGCAGACAGGGCGTATTATGAAAGCCCCCGTCCCTCGTCCTCCGCCCCCGGCCTATGGGACAAAAAGTCCCAAAGCTCTGGACACCGTGACCAGATGTGTGGCCACACTCCGGGAAAAGTAGCAGGACGGCAGGAAACCGTCAAGGCTGAAATGAATGGGCTGACGCCCGGCCTTGACCGTTCCCCGCCGCCCCGCTGGATGGGTGGACAAGGTGGCCAATCCCTAAAAGTGTTTGGCCGCACTCGTTCATTTTGGGGCCTTTCTTCTCCCAAAATTGAAATGGGCGGGAAAGCCCTAAAATGGCTTTCCCGCCTTGATTACCCATTAGCAAAGACGGGCGGGACTGTCAACGGCGGCGCATGAAATGCGCCGTTCATCTTGACCGTTGACTGGCTTTGCTATTTCTCTGATAAATGAAATTTCGATTTTTAGAAATCGTTTAAGATAGCAATGCGGCTCCACTTGAAATTTTTTCTTTTACTGCAAAAACAGCCTCTTGGATAGAATAGGTTGTCGTTTCTATAACATTCGATTCATATATCCCCAAATTACAAAATTGCTCCCACATTGTTTCTACTAATTCAACATTTGTTTTTCTGTCTAATTTTGAACGTTCCACAGCTCGTTTCATAGTTTCTTCTTTACTGGCTCTTAAAACAATATAGTGTACTTCATAATCTTCTCGAACAAGGGCTCTCCATGGTTCTAAAAACCACGGCCCGACAATTCCATCTACAATTACATCATATCCGCCGCGGGCATAGCGCTTTGCAGCTTCTAAAAAGGCTTCAATGACAACTAAATTTTGTTCGTTGGACTCTGGTAAATGCGGCGGTATTGCTCCTTTGCTTAAATAATGAAAAAAGTCGTCTGTGTGCATATGCACAGATTTATCCATGTTCGATTCTTTTGCGACAATCGACGCAGTTGTTGTCTTTCCTGTTCCCGGCGAACCTGTAATCACAATAATTCTTCCTTGATTCATCTGTATTTTCCCTCACAATTCAAATTTATCACTTTGTTCCTGCCTGCTCAATCATCTTCTTCGCCAACTGCTGGAACAGGTCGGCAGTTTCTTCATCCATCGGCGTAAGCTGTCCGATCTGTCCGGCAACCATCGCCGCTACATCGTCAATGGAAAGCGGGTTTTGCTTCTGTTCCGCCAATGCGTCCCGCATGGCTTGGAACATAGCGGCGGTCACAGCTTCTCCCGGCTGTTCCCCGTTGTCAATGTCTTTCTTAATATCCCGCAGGATAGCAAGGAACACATTTTTGATTTTCTCAATCTCCGCCTCATGTTCCCCCATCTTCTGGGCGTTCAAAAGCTGTAAATCCTGCTTTGCTTCCGCCCGGTGTTCCGGGTGTTCTTTCATCAGGTCGGACAGGGAAGCCGTTGCCATCTCGATAAGCTGGTTTCGTGCCATTATCCCCTTTGCCGCCGTGTCCTGAAAATAAATCCGTATCAAATCTATCAGCTTGGGAAAATTCCTGTGTTCCAGTAAGCGATTGAGTATTTGCACATCAACAGCACCCGTCACAAGCCCCCTCACGGCTCCCTCGGACAAGCCTAATTCAGAAATATCGTAGCTTTTACGGACGCTCACGGTAGACAAGCCCAGTATGTAGTCTGTCGATACCTTAAATTCCTTTGCCACACCTATGAGAATATCACTGCTGACCGTTCTCGTTTCGCCGCTGACAATGCGGCTCAACTGGGAAGCGGAAACGCCTATCTTCTCCGCAAGTTCCTTTTGTGTGATGTGGTTCCCGTTGCATAAATCGGAAATCCGCTGTCCGGGTGTTCCGGGTAAAGCCATAAACACGCACCTCCTCCGCATACTTCCATTATACAGAATGATTGCAAAAATGCAATTTCCAAAGTGTAAACTTCATCAAAATGCAATTCTCGCAAAATTCCGGGGATTGCATTTTTTTCGTGTAGACTTAGGGTAGTTCATCGATGGACAGCACCTTGAAAACAGAATGACCGTCCGAAAAGGAATACCCCGGCTGGGGAAGCACCGCAAGGAGCCGGACTTCGGGACAAAATGTCCCGAAGCTGCGGGGAGCGTGCCAACGCCGGAACACGCCGCAGGAATGGGGCAGGAAACCTTTTCGGGGAGAACGGCAACAAGGGCATGGAGGAACGTATGAAAGAAAATTTGTACAAACGATTGCCGCCCATAGAGCGCAAGTCGGACGGCTCCCCCTACCGCATGACCCCGGCGCAGAGAAAACAGGCAAATGCGTTTATCCGCCGGGAGTGCTGTAACTACGAGGACGGGAACTGTATGCTCCTTGACGATGGGGATACCCACACCTGCCCCCAGACCATTTCT
>OMBM01001153.1_pt1 | contig 10346 bp, 8 predicted proteins | sample 1644861 | NCBI WGS metagenome assembly OMBM01 (sample SAMEA103958165, study PRJEB25191) | human gut metagenome | biome: human-associated habitat [ENVO:00009003]; feature: intestine environment [ENVO:2100002]; material: feces | place: Germany | collected 2013/2015 | reverse complement strand
GGCCCCCCGCCGCATCTGGGACGACTTCACCCCGCCGGATTTCGACTACCGTAACCGCTGGGTCGGCAAGGGCGGCAAAAAAGCTGTTGGGTACGACTTCTACGATCTGACCAGTGAAGATCTCGCGCTTGAAAACGCGCGCGGCTACGCCGAGTTTTTCAATGATCGGATGGGCGGTGCCTCCGGCAAGAACTACTACAGCGCCTGTGCGGCGCTCTGCTGGACGGACTCTGCCCAGCATGGCCGCCAGTCCTACAGCGAAAATGCCCGCATGAGCGGCCGCGTCGATCCCTGCCGAACCAAAAAGCAGAGCTTTGACTGCTTCCGCGTTATGCAGAGCGAGGCCCCCGCCGTCAAGATCATCGGCCACTGGAACTACCCCGCCCCCACCGCTGCCAACTATCGCTATGAAGAAAAGCGCTTTAACGGCACCTATTGGGAGGGCACCAGCGTCTGGCACACCCGCGACCCGCACCATAAGACGGTGTATGTGGTGGCAAGCTACCCTGTTGCCGCGGTCGAGCTGCTCGTCAACGGGCGCCGTGTCGGTCGGTGCGACAAGCCGCAAAACACCTTTGTGTTCGCCTTCCCCGGTGTGGATGTGACCCAATCCGGCTGGGTCGAGGCCGTGGGCTACGGCTATGACGGCACACCCTCCGCGTCCGACCGGCTGGAAACCGCCGACAGCCCCGCCGCCCTGCGGCTGACGCTGCACACCGCACCGGGCGGCCTTGCTGCTGACGGGGCCGACATCGCCTATGTCGATATTGCCGTGCAGGACAGCGCCGGGCGGGTCTGCCCGCTCTGCGATGCGCGCATTGACTTCGCATTGGACGGCCCCGCGCAGTTTTTGGGCGGCTACAACAGCGGCCGCTTTGCGGGCTACGGCCATGACGACAGCGTCATCCACCAAAACCATGTCTATGCTGAGTGCGGCACCAACCGTGTATTTCTGCGCGCGGGCACAGCGCCCGGCACCATCCGCCTGACCGCCGTGATGGGCAGCCTCCGCAATGTCATCACGCTGCAGAGCAAGCCTGCCGACCTCGCACCGCTGACAGCCGCACCGCTGCCCTGCCGCCTGCCGGACTATGCCGCCTGTGCGCCGCAGCACCGCGATGCGTTCGTCCCCATCCCGCAGGCCGATGCAGCAAAATACCAGCCGGAGGACAAGTGCTACACCAAGATCCTCGTCAACGGGCAGGAGCCGGACACCCGCGGCGTGCGCAGCGTCAACGAAAACGGCCGCGTCTGGGGCGCGGTGCTCTGCATTTTGGAGCGGCTGCAGACGGTCATCCCCGATGCCTTCCGCTATGATTGGAACGCCGCCGGGGGCTGCCTGACGCTGCACAGCGGCGGGCACACCGTGACCGCGCAGGTCGGCGTCACCCACCTGCTGGTTGACGGCAAGGAAAACCTGATGGACGGCCAGCCCTATCTGACCGCCGAGGGCGCGCTGGTCATCATGCCGTATTACCTCATCCCGCACAAGAGAGCCGTCGTAAACCACTTCAAGAAGCTCCGCGAGGCTGTCGGCGATGATTTCGATATCATCCTTTACAACAACCCCCGTTTCTGCGGCTATCAGTTCGAGCCGATCGAGCTGAAGGAGCTGGCAGAGCAGGGCATCATCAACGGCGTGAAGCTGGCTGACGGCCGCGCCAGCTACATCCAGGGCATGAAGCACTACTGCCCGGACGGCATCACCGCCCTCTATGGCCATGACTACGAGCCGCTGCCCGCCTTCTTCGCTGGCGCTGACGGCTGGCTGTCCGGCCTGCCCGGCATCTTCCCGAAGTTCTGCGTCGACCTGTTCAACCTCATCCCCGGACATTGCAACGTACGTGGGTTCGGACCTCCATGGAGCTTTACCTCCACTTCATCCTGGACATGGCTAGGTCACCTGGTTTCGGGTCTATGGCAACTGACTTCACGCGCTCTTCACACTCGGTTTCCCTTCGCCTCCGGTACTGAATACCTTAAGCTCGCCAGTTACTATAACTCGCCGGACCGTTCTACAAAAAGTACGACACCACCCTTTAACGGGCTATGTCTGCTTGTAAGCACAAGGTTTCAGGTACTATTTCACTCCCCTCCCGGGGTGCTTTTCACCTTTCCCTCACGGTACTGCTCCTCTATCGGTCATCAGGTAGTATTTTGGCTTGGAGGGTGGTCCCCCCGGCTTCCCACGGGATTCCTCGTGCCCCGCGGTACTCTGGATCCGGCTACGTTCACTTCATTTTCGACTACGTGGCTCTCACACTCTTTGACTGGCCTTCCCAGACCATTCGTCTAACGAAGCTTACCGACATTGCCGTCCACAACCCCGCACATATTGCTACGTACGGTTTGGCCTCTTCCGATTTCGCTCGCCACTACTTTCGGAATCTCGGTTGATTACTTTTCCTCGCCCTACTTAGATGTTTCAGTTCAGGCGGTTCCCCACGCATGGCTATTTGATTCACCATGCGTTACCTGAGGTTTGCTCAGGTGGGTTTCCCCATTCGGACATCTCCGGATCAATGCTTATTTGCAGCTCCCCGAAGCTTTTCGCAGCTTATCACGTCCTTCATCGGCTCCTGATGCCAAGGCATTCCCCTTGCGCTCTTGTTCGCTTGACCAACCGCATTCCCTCTCGGGAACGCTTACAAGCTAGTGTAGAATTTCCAGTTTCTGGTTTCTCACTATTTCTTATCAGAATTATGCAGGCTCATAAAGAAGTTTTTCTTTAGCTGAAATTGTAAACAATTACCCTAAATTTTTGTTTCCTTACTGTTGCCTTCTCATAACTTGCTTCTTCATTCACTCTTTGTTCAGTTTTCAAGGTGCATCCGGCAGATCGCTCTGCCATTTGAGCTTCCTCTCAGCCTTCCGGCTGCTTGAATGCTCAACGAAACCCTCTGCAAGCGGGACGCCGTGTGTGCCGACGAATTCGACCGCGGCACGCGGCAGCTGCTGAACCTCGGCCACACGGCCGGGCACGCCATCGAGGCGCTCAGCGGCTACCGTATTTCCCACGGCCATGCCGTGGCCATCGGCCTTGCCATGATGGCGCGGGCCTTCTGCCGCGACGCCGCACAGATCGAGGCCGCGCTCACGAAGCTCGGCCTGCCCACCCGAACGGAGTTTTCGCCGGAGCGGCTGGCACAGGCCGCGCTGGCGGACAAAAAGCGCGCGGGAGAGCGCATCACGCTCGTCATTCCCCGTGCCATCGGCGACTGCGTGCTCCGGGAGGTCCCGGTGGACACGCTGCCGGATATTTTTGAAAGAGGAATGTGACATGGAGCTGTTCCTGCCGCACGGCCCGCTCGGCGGGCGCGTGGACGCCATTGCGTCAAAATCGCAGCTGCAGCGGCTGCTGCTGTGCGCCTATCTGGGCATCGACGCGCAGGCGCTCCTGCGCGAAGCGCCGTATGTACGCGTGCTGGCGCTCGATGAAATGGGCCGCGCCGTTCTGCGGCAGGCAAAAAAGACGGGCGGCCTCCCGCTTGTAAACGCAGGCCAGACCCCGCCGGACACAGCGTATGGCGCGCTGGAGCGCCGCTGCGCGGCGCTCTACGGTCTGTTTGCCGCGCAGCCGGAGCTTTGCCCCGAACAAATCGCGCGCGTTTACCGGAAATGAAAAAACCGCCCGTCCGGGCGGTTTTTCTCGTTATATTTCCTGCCGGCCTTCCAGTGCGCGCAGAAGCGTGACCTCGTCGGCATATTCCAGCTGGCTCCCGACCGGGATGCCGTAGGCCAGACGCGTGACCTTTACGCCCATCGGGCGAAGCAGACGCGACAGGTACATGGCCGTGGCCTCGCCCTCGGTGTCCGGGTTCGTGGCCATGATGACCTCACGCACAGAGCCGTCTGCGACGCGGTTCAGCAGCTCGCGGATGCGCAGATCGTCCGGCCCGACGTGGCTCAGGGGCGAAATGACGCCGTGCAGCACATGGTACACGCCATGGTATTCCCGCGCCCGCTCCATGGCGATCACATCCTTCGGCTCTGCCACAACGCAGATGAGACTGTGGTCGCGCTCGGGGTCGGCGCAGATCGCGCACAGCTCCTGATCGGTCAGGTTCTGGCAGACCGGGCAGAGGCGAACGCTGTCCTTCGCGTCCAGAATGGCCTGCACAAAGCTCTGCGCCTCATCCTTCGGCAGCGACAGGACATAAAACGCCAGCCGCTGCGCCGACTTCATGCCGATGCCGGGCAGACGCGCAAATTGTTCGGTCAGCCGCTCAAGCGCGGCGGGAAACGCGCGCATCAGAACAGGCCGCCCAGATTCAGGCCGCCCGTCAGCTTGGCCATATTCGCGGACTGGTCGGCCTCGGCCTTGCGCATGGCCTCGTTGACCGCCGCAACGATCATATCCTGCAGCATTTCCACATCCTCCGGATCGACCGCTTCAGGGTCGATGGTGATGGACTTGAGCTCGCGGTTGCCTCCGCATACGGCTGTGATCACACCGCCGCCCGCCGTCGCCTCGTATTCCTTTGCCTGCAGCTCCTCCTGCATCTTCATGAGGTTTTCCTGCATCTTCTGGGCCTGCTTCATCATCTGCATCTGATTCATGCCGCCCATCGGCATACCGCCGCGATATCCGCCTTTTGCCATGTTTGTTCTCCTTCTATCGTAAATAAATTATTTGATCGTAAAAATGTCGCTGTGCTGCTGTCCAAACTGAACAAGCGCGTCCATCGGGTCGTCTCCCAGCCGTGAAAGCCGGTTTTTAAGTGCAAAGCGCACCGAAACCGGTTTTCCCAATATTGCCGACGCCTTTTCCCGGACAAGTGCCTCCGTATCAGGCGTTTTTTTAACCTGATTCAGCACAAAATCTGAATCCACCGCCATGATAAGCACTTCTCCCTGCAAAACCGGGTGAATGGGGCCGTTCACGGCAAAGAAGCCGCTGATCTTAGCCGGAAGCGCCGCACGCAGCTTTTCAGACAGCGCGGGCCAGAAGCCGGCAGGCGTTTCGGCCTGCGGCGCGGCAGACGACTGCTCCTGCGTCTGCGCCGGAGGCGCGCTCCCGCGTTCCGGATCATCCGCATCGTCCGGGAAGGGCGGGCGGTCGTCATCAAATGCATCCCCGCCGCTGGCTTTGGGCGCGCTTTTCACCAGCACGCCGGAGGCCAGCTGCTCCTCCACGCGCGAGATGCGTGCGTCCAGCGCCTGCGCGTCCAGCCGCAAGGACGGCTCGCACAGCTGCATCAGAAGCAGCTCCGCCGCTACGCGCACGTCGGTGTTCTTGCCGAACGAGACGCGGGTTTTCTGCGTTTCCGTCAGTACGCGCATCAGTTCGCCCGGAGAGAAGACCGATTGCAGCGCCAGCGCCTGCTGCTCTGTCGCAATGCCGGAGAGCATGGAAAGCCCGCTCTTCGGGGCCGTGCGCAGCACGAGCAGATCGCGGCAGAGCGCGCACATCTCGCCCAGCAGCGCACTCACATCCTTGCCCGCGGAATAAAGCGCGGAAAAGATCGTCAGCGCCTTTGCCGTATCCTGCTCTGCGATGGCCTGCATTAGCTCCGCCGTGCGCTTTTCGCCCGCAAGGCCGAGCGACGCATAGACGCTTTCCAGCGTCACGGGGCCGTTTGCCGCAGACGCGCACTGGTCGAGCAGGCTCACGCCGTCGCGCATGCCGCCGTCAGCCAGCCGGGCCAGAAGATTGATCGCCTCCGGCTCAATTTCGATATGCTCCTGATAGGCGATGAAATTCAGCCGGGAGGCAATTTCATCAGGCCGCAGACGCTTGAACGCAAACCGCTGGCAGCGGGACAAAATCGTCGCGGGAACCTTCTGCAGTTCAGTCGTCGCCAGAATGAATAACAGATGCGCGGGCGGCTCTTCAATAATTTTCAGCAGCGCGTTGAATGCCGCCGTCGAGAGCATATGTACCTCGTCGATGATATACACGCGCATTTTGACCGTGCCGGGCGTATAAATTGCGTCGTCACGCAGAACGCGGACGGAATCGACGCCGTTGTTCGAGGCCGCGTCGATCTCCAGCACGTCCATGCAGCTGCCCTCGTCGATGGCGTGGCACGACGGGCACAGCCCGCAGGGGTCGCCATGATTCGGGTTTTCACAGTTGACGGCCTTGGCCAGAATCTTGGCGCAGGACGTCTTGCCGGTGCCGCGCGTACCGGTAAACAGATACGCATGGCTGAGCTTGCCCGTTTCGAGCTGTGCGCGCAGTGTGTCGGTCACGCTCTTCTGACCGACTACATCCGAAAATGTCTGCGGCCGGTATTTGCGGTATAACGCCTGATACATATCCGTTCACCTCCGGAGCTTCTATTATACACAAAAACTGCGCAGAAGGAAAGCCTCTGCGCAGTTTTTTATGATTCCGGCAGATCGATCTTCCGTGCAGATATGACGCTGCCCTACAGATGGGTACACTTCAGCCCAAAGCGGCGAAAGAGTTCCGTGTTCAGGTTCGGTGCGGCGGCGGTGTCGAATTCTGGCTGATAGGAAAGGCCGACCATCTCGTATTTCGCACCCGCCGTCACGTGGTACGGCAGCAGCTCGACCTGCTCCAGATCATCCGCGTCCAGAAGGCGGCGGGCCGCGGCGCCGAAATTCTCCTCCGAATCGTTGACGCCGGGGATGACCGGAATGCGGATGCGGAACGGCCTGCCGCTTTTCTTGAGCCGTTCGAGGTTTTCCAGAATCGGCTCATTGGATACGCCTGTATAGTGCCGGTGCTGCTCCGGGTCCATCAGCTTCAGATCCATCATGACATACTCGACCCGCGCCAGCACGGCTTCAAATACGCTCCCGCTGCAATAGCCGCTCGTTTCGATCGCGCGGTGCATCCCCGCGACGCGGTCCAGCGTTTCCAGCAGGAACTCCGGCTGCCCCGTCGGTTCACCGCCGGAAAAGGTCACGCCGCCCGACATTGCGGCAAGATAGTCCTTGTCGCGCAGAATCTTCCAGGCCAGCTCCTGCGCCGTATAGCGCTTCCCGCAGAGCTTGCGCAGGCCCTGCGGGCAGGCGCGGATACACTGGCCGCAGGCTGTGCAGCTTTTCCCGCCGTTCGGGCAGGCTCTGACGCAGGCCCCGCAGTGCAGGCAGTTGTTTGACGACACCATCAGCTGCGGCTGATAGGAAAGCCCCTCCGGGTTGTGACACCACATGCAGCGCAGGGGGCAGCCCTTCAAAAACACCGTCGTGCGGATGCCGGGGCCGTCGTAGACGGCAAGCTGCTTGATGTCGAATACGGTTCCGACTGCCGACGCGTTATCCACGGGCATGGCGGACCTCAAAGTCGCGCAGTTCTTTATAAAGTGCGAACTGCTTTTCATAATACGCGTGCCGCTGCGCGTCGGGCATCGCTGTCTGGCCGTAGCGGACGAAGCGGGCGGCAAGGGCTGTCCGGTCCTTTTCGCCGGTTGCGGCGGCAAGACCGAGGATCGCGCTGCCGAGCGCACCGGCCTCGTCGGCCAGCGTGGGCCGAATTTCAGCGCCCAAGATATCTGCCTTGATCTGCCGCCAGACGGGTGACTTCGCGCCGCCGCCCGCAGCGAAGAGCGTCGTCGGACGAATGTCGTATTTGGCAAGCTTTTCGAGGTTATAACGCATTTCGAAGGTCAGGCCCTCAAGAATGGCGCGGTAGAGATCGGCGGGCGAGGTGTGCATTGTGAGGCCGTAGATCGTGCCGCGCGCACCGGTCAGCACGTCCGGCGTGCCGCCCATACCCTGCAAAAACGGCAGAACGATCAGCCCCGTCGGCTCCGGCGGGCAGGTCTCGTTCAGAAGGTCGTAGACCGAGCACCCGCGCTCCTTCGCGGCCTGCTTGAGATAAAACGCCAGCGAATCGCGGTACCAGCGCACGACCGCGCCGCCGGAGATATTATAGGCGTAGGTCACATAGCCCCGCCCGTCCAGATACGGGACGCAGGCGTAATTTTCACGTTCAAAGTCCAGCGTTTCGGGGATGGATGCGAACAGCGGGCAGATGCATTCGACCGTGCCGGTCGTATCGACGGCTTCGCCGGGGTTCGCCACGCCGCAGCCAAGGGCGTTGACGATCTGGTCATGCGAGCCGATGACAACCTTGACGCTCTGCGGCAGGCCGAGCGCGGAGGCCGCCTCCGCCGTGAGCGTTCCGGCGCACGCGCCGGTCGGCAGGACGGCAGGGAGCGTGTCGGGGTCAATGCCGCAGGCGCCTGTCAGTTCGTCCGACCAGCAGAGCCTCCGCACGTCAAAGAGAATGCTGCGGCAGGCAAGGGAATAATCCGCCACCGTCTCACCAGACAGGCAGAAGCAGATATAGCTTGCAATGAACAGGAACTTCCACACCGGACGCGGAGCCGTGCGGAGCGTATAGAGCATTTTCGCCAGCGAATACGACGCGTCCGGCAGGACGCAGGTGATGCGCATGAATTTTTCCACGCCGACCGACTCGATCAGACGGGAAAATTCTCCGCTTTCGGTGTTGGCAAAATAGAGAATAATATCGCTCAGCGGCTGACCGCTGCGGTCAACGGGAACGAAGGACTCGCCGAAGGAGGAGACGGTGATGGCCGCGACCTGCTTTGCGTCGTCCAGCTTTTTGACGCAGTCGGAGATCACGAAAAACACGCTCTCGCGCAGTGCCAGCGCATTCAGGTTCACCTCGCCGGGCTTCGTGGGGTATTCGCGGTAGGACATGGCGATCTGCTCGCCGGTATCGCGGAAGGCGACGCATTTGCAGCCGGTTCCGCCGATGTCAATTCCAAGGCTGATCATAGATGGGCCTCACTTTCTCACGCAGAAGCGGTAAATGGTCGTCTCGTGCAGCGGCTCACCCTGATGAAGAACCGGGGACGGGAATGCAGGCTGGTTGACCGCATCGGGATAGTGCTGCGTTTCGAGGCAGAATCCGCCATAGGACGCGTAGCGCGCGCCATTCTTGCCTACGCGGTCGGAGATGAAATTGCCGGTATAAAGCTGCACGCCCTCAAGCGTCGTTTCCACCTCCATCACAATACCGGTCTTGTCGCCCTCGGCCCGTCCAATCTTACGAAGGCCCTTTCCATCGAGGCAAAAATTCGTGTCGTAGCCGCGGAAGGGTGCGAGCGCCGCATCATGGATATCGCGGCCAATGGGCTTCGCGGTGCGGAAGTCCATGCAGGTGCCGTCCACGGGGGCGATCTCGCCGGTCGGCAGCGTTGCGGCGTTGGCTGGCGTATAGGCCGAGGCGTTCAGCTGGAGCAGATGGCCCAGCACGTCGCCGCTGCCTTGTCCGTTGAGATTGAAATAGGCATGGTTGGTGAAGTTCGCGACGGTATCCGCGCTGCTGACGGCGCGGTAGTCGATGCGCAGCGCGTTGTCGTCCGTCAGGGTAAACGTAATGGACACGTCAAGCCTGCCGGGGTAGCCCTCCTCACCATCAGCCAGAACCGTCGTGAATTCGACGCTGTTTTCGCGGCAGTTGTAATTCCAGAGCTTCTTGTCGAAGCCGCACAGACCGCCGTGGAGCTGGTTCTTGCCCTCGTTGGCCGTGAGGTGGAAGCGCTGGCCGTTCAGCGTGAAAGCCGCGCCCGCGATGCGGTTGCCGTTTCGGCCGATGCACGCGCCAAGATAGCCGTCATTTTCTTCATATTCCTTTACCGTCTCATAGCCGAGCAGCACGTCGGTCAGAACGCCGTTCTGGTCGGGAACGACAATAGACTGGATCGTTGCGCCGTAGGACAGGAGCGTCACGCGCATATGATTGCTGTTTTCCAGCGTAATGGCGACAGGCGCGCCCTTCGAGCACAGGGGGAGCTTTTGAATGGTCAGCATAAAAAACGTCCTTTCGTAAAAAGTGCGGTGAGACTGTCAAAAAATACAGATAGCAGTTAGATGATAGAGTAGCAGGGGAAGAGTGAAGGGGGCAAAGAGCCCCCTTCGCGTTCAATCAACTAAGTTTTCGAACTTTGAAAAAGTTCGAAAACTTGCCTCAGCGTGGCGAAAAGACCTTTTCGACACGCTGAGGCGCGCTGCAGCAGCAACGCGCCTCATGAAGATCTGCTGCGATTGCGTTCATTCTATCAGAACGCAGTGGCTTTGAAAAGCCGCAGCGCAATTATTTCTTTGCAACGTACTTCTGCACGTCGATGGCGACGGCGATGATGATGATCGCGCCGCGGATGATGTACTGGAGGTATGCGTTGACGCCGAGGAAATACAGGCCGTAGTTGATCGCCTGCAGGATGATCGAGCCGATCACGACGCCGGGGACGGTGCCGATGCCGCCGTTGAAGGAAACGCCGCCGATGACGCAGCCCGCGATGGCGTCAAGCTCGTAGTTGATGCCGGTTGCAGTACCGACGGACTGGATACGGGCGCCCTCGAGGAAGGAGGCGATGCCGTACATCAGACCGGCGTAC
>OMBM01001123.1_pt1 | contig 10590 bp, 9 predicted proteins | sample 1644861 | NCBI WGS metagenome assembly OMBM01 (sample SAMEA103958165, study PRJEB25191) | human gut metagenome | biome: human-associated habitat [ENVO:00009003]; feature: intestine environment [ENVO:2100002]; material: feces | place: Germany | collected 2013/2015 | reverse complement strand
CCCCCGGTCGGGGGAAGCTGTCACCGCAGGTGACTGATGAGGGCGCAGACAAGCAGCAGTTTACGGAAAATCACCCCTCATCCGGCGCTACGCGCCACCTTCCCCCCAAGGGGTGAAGGCTTCAGCGGTGGCGGCAAGGTTTCGACTAAAAATAAAAGCATCCGCAACGAAAGCGCTATTTTTCTGAAATGCAGAAAGCGCTGTTTGCAGATGCTTTTTTGTTTTGTATAAAAGGGGATTACTTACCCTCAAAATCGTCCACATAGGGCAGATCGCTCATGACGAACCAGAAGGTGGTGCCCTTGCCTACGGTGCTTTGTACGCCGAAGCGGAAGCTGTGCTGCTGGAAGATGGCCTTGGTGATGGAAAGCCCCAGACCGGTGCCCTGCTTGCCTGCGTCCGAGCGGGAGCGGTAGTACCGGTCAAAGATGTAGGGCAGGTCGGCGGCGGCAATGCCCGGGCCGTGGTCCTCCACCTCTACCCGCACGCCCTCAGAGCAGCGGAAGGCGCGCAGGATAAAAATGCCGTCCTTGCCGATGTGGTGCATGGCGTTGCCCAGCAGATTGTGCAGCGCCCGCTGCATCATGTCCGGGTCGGCGTAGACCGGCAACTCCTCTTCCGGCAGCTCCAGCTGCAATTGCCAGCCGTTCTGGGCGCAGACTGCGTCGTAGCGCTCGCTTACTTCGTCGCACAGCTGCCCCATGTCAAAGTGCACCCGCTCGCACTTATAGGTGCCGCTGGTCACCTTGCTCAGCTCCATCACACTGGACACCAGTGCGGTCAGGCGGTCGGCCTCGTCCACGATGATGTTCATTTGCTCGTCCCGGTGGGCCTTGTCGTCGCCGGTCAGATCGCGCACCGTCTCGGCGTAGCCCTTGATGAGGGTCAGCGGGGTGCGCAGGTCGTGGGAGACGTTGGCCAGCAGATCGCGCTGCATCTGCACCGCGTGCTGCACCTCCTCGGCCATGTGGTTAAAGTCCCGGGCAAGGTCGCCCAGCTCGTCGTTGCGGCGGTTGTCCACCTGCACGGCGTAGTTGCCCAGCGCCATCTGCCGCGCGGCGCTGGAAAGCTGGCGCAGCGGCTTTGTGAACCACTCGCTAAATAGCCACGCCGCCGACATGGCAAAAATGAAGATCAGCGCCGCCGCCAGCGGCAGCAGAGTGCTGAGCACCTTGCTGGCTTCGGCAACGTGCACAAGGCTGGTGGTCACCAGCACGGTGTAGCTGCCGTCTGCTGTGGTGCGCCCTACCAACAGCTGCGCCGAGCCGGAGAGCCGGGGCGGGTTGAGCGTCTGCACAAAGCTGCCCACGCTGCGGCATTTGCGCCGCATGGCAAGGGCGGTGGCAATGATCTTATCGTTGTTGGCAGAATCCGAAAGATAGGTGCCGTGCAGGTTGCAGAAGGACTGGTTCTCGATCTTATAAATGGTGTGCAGGGTAGTGTCCGAGATATCCACGCAGAAGCTGTTCAAGGTGCCCTTGGTGTACAGTTCCAGCGTGAGTTTATCAAAAAAATCGCTGTTGACCGACAGCTGCCCGAAGGACCAGCTGGACAGCACCTTGCCCTCGGCAATAGCATCGTCCAGCCGCTCCACGATGCTGTCAGCCTGATTGGTGAGCTGGGTCTCGATGTGCTTGGTGTACAAAGGCTCCAGCAGCTGGGTGGACAGCAGCCAGAACAGCCCCAGCAGAAACAGGCAGATGAAGCACAAAAACCACATCAGCTGCCCGCGGATGCCAAGGGTATGCCGTGCTTTGGTGGTTTGCCGCATGCTCCGCACGCTCCTTCAGTCAACGGGCGGCATCGGGGTCGAACTTATAGCCGATGCCCCATACCGTAGCAATATAGCTGCGGCATTTGCCCAGATGGCCGCGCAGCATCTTTACATGGGTGTCCACGGTGCGGTCCTCGCCGAAGTAGTCGTAGTTCCACACCTTCTGCAAGATCTTTTCCCGGCTCAGGGCAATGCCCTTGTTGGAGGCCAGAAATACCAGCAGGTCAAACTCCTTGGGGGTCAGGGCCACTTCCTCGCCGGACACCCGCACGGTATGGCTGGCAGTGTCGATGGTCAGCTCGCCAAAGGTCATGGTGTCGGCGGCCTCGGTGGGGCGGGGCATGGTGCGGTTCAGCACCGCGCGCACCCGCGCCACCAGCTCCCGGGGGGAGAAGGGCTTTACCACATAGTCGTCTGCGCCGCTTTCCAGCCCGGCCAGCTTGTCGTATTCCTCGCCCCGGGCGGTCAGGATGATGACCGGGGTGTTGATGTGGCGGGCGCGCATCTCCCGCAGGCAGGTCATGCCGTCCATAAAGGGCATCATCAGGTCTAAGATCACCAGATCAAACCCGCCACCGGACAGCTGTGCCAGCGCCGCAGAGCCGTCCCCGGCTTCCTCGCAGATATACCCGGAATATTGCAGATGCTCGTGGATAAGCTCCCGGATGCGGGGCTCATCGTCAACGATCAGGATCTTTGCCATAAAACAGGACTCCTCCTATCATAGATCAGTATACGACTTTATTTTAATGCAAGAATTGGAAAAAGCTGTGAATTTTAAGTGAATGGTTTGGAAAAACAAAACCGTCTGCACCCAGTATACCACACCGGGCGGCGGGGCGGCAATCTTTTTACAGGGAGACACGGAAAAATACGCTGGGGAAACTTGACAAGAAAATGCGGACTTTTGTAAAATAAGGTCGTAATGATCAGGAAATTTGCGGAGAAAAAGGAGAAGCGTCCATGAGCATCCCCAAGATCATCCATTACTGCTGGTTCGGCGGCGGGACTATCAGCCCGGAGAACCGGAAATGTATGGAAAGCTGGAAGAAATACTGCCCGGATTACAAGATCATCGAATGGAACGAGCAGAATTTTGATATCAGCAAAAACCGCTATGTGCAGCAGGCCTACGAGGCAAAGAAATATGCCTTTGTATCGGACTATGCGCGGCTGGCGGTGGTGTACGAGTACGGCGGCATTTATCTGGACACGGATGTGGAGCTGGTGCGCCCGCTGGACGAGCTGCTGGAGCTGCCCGGGTTTATGGGTTTTCAGACCAATAACGAGGTAGCCACCGGGCTGGGGTTCGGGGCACGCAAGGGCAACTTGGTGGTGCAGGCGCTGCTGCGGGATTACGATGCGCTGGATTTTTTAAAGGCGGACGGCAGCGCGGACCTGACACCCTGTCCGGAGCGGAACACAAGGGTGTTGCAGGCAATGGGCGTGCGCAAGGACGGAACAAGGCAGAGCATCGCGGAAATGGAGATCTTTCCGGCAGAGTATTTTTGCCCGATGGATCTTTACAACCGGAAGCTTCGGGTAACGCCCAAGACCTACTCCATCCACTGCTATGCCGAAAGCTGGAAGCCGAAGCCCAGCGCGGTCAGCCGCATTTTGCAGCGGCTGCTGAAGAAGCACTATTATACATGGTACTGCCCTCTGCGCGGCCGGATCGAGGGACGGCTGAGAAAGAGGACCTGAAAACCGGAGCTGCCGCACGATGCTGTGCAGCAGTTCTTTTTGTCCCCGCTTGCCCTTTTTGCGCAGGAATGCTATACTTTAGCGATAAAGGACAGTGCGCTGTCCGCAGGTTTTTCAGAGATAAGGAAAAGCGCTTATGCGAATCGGACTGATCGAATTTTTGCTCATACTGGCCATTGCGTCCCTTACGGTAGGGCCGCGGGTGGCGTTGTTCGTGGACCGGTGGATGCGGCGCGCCAACCGCGCCAACGCTATGGCGGCACGCCGCCGGGCCGAGTATGCCGCCCAGATGGCCGCAGAACGGGACGCCATGCTCAAGCGGTTCCGCACCGCCAGCACGGTGTTCGGGGTAGGCATTTTGCTGGTGCTGGTGTATGCGCTGGGTTTCCGTCCCATCGCAACCCCGCCGCAGGCTTATAAAGCCCCCGACCTCCGGCAGGAGACGGGCGCTCTGCAAACGGCAGTTTCCACCGACCGCAAGACCCGGCTGGAGCTGGGGGAATATCAGGGCGCGGACTGCATCCGCGCCAAGGACGGCCTTTTGTATGCCGCTGCATGGAACGGTGTTGCGCTGAAAAAGCGCACCAGCGATCTTGTGCGCACCGATGGCGGGCACGCTGCCGCCATCCTGAGCGTGGAGGGCGAGCTGACCGGCTTTGCCTTTGATGCCGCCGGGGATGTGTGGCTGACCCAGCTGACCACCGCCGGGGGTACCCTCTGCCGCGCCAAGCACGACAGCTGGGGCGCAGCGGTGGAACAGGTGGTCACCCAGCTGGACGGTGCGCCGCTGGGGGCGGTATCTGCCGTGGAGGTAAGCCCGGCGGGCAAGGTATACTTTGCGGTGGCTGCGGCGGCAGGCGCGGAGAACGGGCTGGAAGATGCCCTGCGCACCGAGCTGCTGGCGCACACCGCCACCGGCTGCGTGTATGTGTACGACCCCGCCGCCCGCACGGTGGAAAAGGTGCTGGGCGGGGTGGCAGGCGCTGCGGGTCTGGCGCTCAGCCCGGACGGCAGCACCCTGTATGTCTCCGACCTTGGTAACCGCTGCATCTGGGCGGTGGATGCCGACGCCCGGGAGCTGACCGCCGGGGGACGGGGCTGCACCGCCGCCTTTGCCGGTCTGCCGGGCTATCCCGGAGCGCTTGCCGCGGACACGGACGGCACGCTGTACATCAGCTACCGCTGGGCGTGCAGCAGCTGGCTGGAAAAGAACGCGGACAGCACCCTGCTGCGGGGCATTGCCCTGCGGGCGGGGCAGAATACGCAGGAGCGGCTGTTCCGGTGCACGGCAGACGCCCCCTGCGCCGAGGCAGTAAGCCTTGCCACCGGGGCTTGGGAGCAGACCTTTACCGGCCTTGCACAGGACAGCTGCGCGGCGGTGTGTCCGGTGGAAAGTAAAGTATATTTCGGTGCAGCAGGGGCAGACAGTCTGCTGGCTGCAAACCGATAAGTGAGGTGTATTTGTATGACCGAAGCATTTGCAAAACAGATCGAGACCGAGGCACGGCAGGCAATGACCGAGCTGGTGGCTGCGGCAAAGCTGAAAAAGGGAGATGTGCTCGTGGTGGGCTGCTCTTCCAGTGAGATGGTGGGCGGTCACATCGGCAAGGATTCCAGCATAGAAGCCGCCCGGGCGCTGTACGCGGGCGCTGCGCCGGTGCTGGCAGAAAAAGGCATCTGGCTGGCAGCCCAGTGCTGTGAGCACCTGAACCGCGCCCTTATCCTTGAGCGGGAAGCCGCAGAAAAATACGGCTGGGAGGAAGTGTGCGTCGTACCCCGTCCCCATGCGGGCGGCAGCTGGGCCACCACCTGCTGGAAGAACTTCAAAGACCCGGTGGCGGTGGAGGAGATCCGCGCCAACGCGGGCATGGATATCGGCGGCACCCTGATCGGGATGCACCTGAAACGGGTGGCGGTGCCGGTGCGGCTGAGCCTTAATAAGATCGGCGAAGCAAACATTCTGTGCGCCTACACCCGCCCGAAGCTGATCGGCGGCGAGCGTGCCCGCTATACCGAGGAGGACTGAGCGAGATGGCAGAAAAGAATTTGGAACAGATGCGGCAGGCTGTGGCCGAGATCCGGGAAAAGATGGCCGCCGCCGCCCGGGAAGCCGGGCGCGACCCGGCGGCGGTGCAGCTGTGCGCCGCCTGCAAGACCCGCACGGCGCAGACCATTGCCGCCAGTGCCGCCCTGCCTATTGACTTGTTTGGCGAAAACCATGTGCAGGAGCTGTGCGCAAACTACGATGCCGGGGCTTACTGCGGCAAGCCCAGCCATTTTATCGGCCACTTGCAGACCAATAAGATCAAAAAGGTGCTGGGGCGGGCAAGCCTGATCCAGAGCGTGGACAGTGAGCATCTGCTGCTGGCCATCGAGAAGGAAGCCGCCAAGGCCGGCATCGTGCAGGACATTTTGCTGGAAGTGAACATCGGCGGGGAAGAGAGCAAGACCGGTGCTGCACCGGAACTGCTCTGGCCGCTGCTGGACACCGCCGCCGCACAGGAGCATATCCGGGTCAAGGGTCTGATGGCGATTCCACCCGTAAACGATGACGATGCCCAGAACCGCCGGTATCTGGCCCAGGTGTACAAGCTGTTCGTGCAGGCCGGGGAGCGCGGCTACCAGAACGTGGCCATGGAGACCCTTTCCATGGGCATGAGCGGCGATTTTGAGAACGCTATCCGGGAGGGCGCTACCCTTGTGCGCATCGGTACCGCCATCTACGGTGAGCGGGATTACAGTAAAAAGTAACGATAAAAACGGAGGAACCATGCCGAAAACCAAAACCAACGACCCCGGGGCGCACCACGCAAGCAGCGGTGCGCTGATCCGGCGTTTTCTGCCGTATCTGGCAAACTATAAGATGGTGCTGTGCCTTGATCTGTTCTGCGCAGCGCTGACGACCCTGTGCGATATCGTGCTGCCCAAGATCATGAGCATCATCACCAACTCCGCCATGGGGGTGGGCATCACCCTGACGGCGGGCATCGTGCTGAAGCTGGCGGCGCTCTACTTTGTGCTGCGCATCATCGACGGCGCAGCCAGCTACTATATGTCCAGCATAGGCCACATCATGGGCGTGCATATCGAAACGGATATGCGCCGGGATGCCTTTGACCACCTGCTGCAGCTGGATCACACCTACTACAACAACACCAAGGTGGGCACCATCATGGGGCGCATCACCAACGATTTGTTTGATGTGACCGAGTTCGCCCACCACTGCCCGGAGGAGTTTTTCATCGCGGGCATCAAGATCGTGGCGTCCTTTGTCATCCTGTGCCGCGCAAGCATCCCGCTGACCTTGGCGGTGTTTGCCTGCGTGCCGCTGATGGGCGTGGTGTCGGTGTACCTGAACGGCCGTCTGCGGGCACGCTTCCGCCAGCAGCGCGTCCAGATCGGCGAGCTGAACTCCACCATCGAGGACAGCCTGCTGGGACAGGGCGTGGTCAAGGCCTTTGCCGCCGAGGACGAGGAGCGGGAAAAATTCGCCAAGGGCAACCGCGCCTTTGAGCAGATCAAGACCCTTGGCTACTACGCCATGGGTGCCTTCAACACCTCCACCCGCCTGTTTGATGGCCTGATGTATCTGGTGGTCATTCTGGCGGGCGGTCTGTCGCTGGTGTACGGTAAGATCACCGCCGGTGACATGGTGGCCTATATGCTCTACGTCACCACCCTTATCGCCACCATTCGCCGCATCGTGGAGTTTGCCGAGCAGTTCCAGCGCGGCATGACCGGCATCGAGCGCTTTGCCGAGATCATGGACACCCCGGTTGCCATCAGGGACGCACCGGACGCAGTGCCATTGCAGCCCGGCCCCGGCGAGATCCGGTTCGAGAAGGTGTGCTTTGAGTACCCGGACGACCACAACAAGGTGCTGCACGACGTCAGCTTGGACATCCGCGCCGGGGAGCGTCTGGCGCTGGTGGGTGCCTCCGGCGGCGGCAAGACTACCCTGTGCAACCTGATCCCCCGCTTTTACGAGGTGACCAGCGGCCGCATCCTCATTGACGGGCAGGATATCCGCCGGGTCACCCTGAAGAGCCTGCGGCAGGATATCGGCATCGTGCAGCAGGACGTGTACCTGTTCAGCGGCACGGTGGCGCAGAACATCGCCTATGGCAAGCCCGGCGCTACCCGGCAGGAGATCGAAGCCGCCGCCCGTCTGGCGGGCGCGGAAAAGTTTATCCTTGCACTGAAGGACGGCTACGACACCTATGTGGGCGAGCGCGGCGTCAAGCTGTCCGGCGGACAGAAGCAGCGCATCGCCATTGCCCGGGTATTCCTGAAGAACCCGCCTATCCTGATTCTGGACGAAGCCACCAGTGCGCTGGACAACGAGAGCGAGATCCTTGTGGGACAGAGCCTTGAAAAGCTGGCGCACGGCCGCACCACCCTGACCATCGCCCACCGCCTGACCACTATCAAGGACTACGACCGCATCCTTGTGCTGGGCGAGGAGGGCATCGTGGAAGAGGGCACCCACGCCCAGCTGCTGGAAAAGCAGGGCGTCTACTACCGCCTGTGGAACCAGCTGCCCGCAGAGGATGAGGAATAAAAGCGCCTGAAATACAAAAAAGACACCCGGAAGGGTGTCTTTTTTCTTTGGATTTACATGGCTCACTTTCAAAATGGAAGGTGAGCTTTTTCTTTTGCAGAAATCGGGAAGGAGGTTTTCCACATGAACACACCCATACAGTTGAAAATCCGAGGTCATACCAAATGAGGACTGAACGCAAAAAGACCACCAGTCGGAAAGCGGCTGATGGTCTTGCTTACTTATGCTGTATCGTTGGTAGTTGTTTGATTTTATTTCCGACTTTTTTGCACGACTTTTATTTTACCGAAAACAAGTGCAAACTTTTCATCAGAATTAACTTCTTTGTTTTCCTAATCGTGTTTAATGTATTTAGTGATAGTATCGATTAATTCCTCCATGTTAATCGGCTTGGAAATATGGTCATTCATGCCTGAATCCAGGGATTCCTGAATATCATCTATAAAAGCATTTGCAGACAAAGCTATAATTGGAATCGTAACTGCATCGGACCGCTCTATACCCAAGGCTCGAATGGCTTTTGCTGCTTGGTGTCCATCCATGTTTGGCATCATAATATCCATCAAAATAAGATCGTATGTGCCTCGTGGATGATTTTTAAACAAATCCACAACTTCTTTTCCGTCTGATGCGCGTGTTACGGTCATACCAGCATCTTCCAGTATTATCGTAGCAAGTTCAGCATTTAGATCATTATCCTCAGCCATAAGAACATGAATACCCGTCAAATCTCTATTTAGATGTTGTTTTTGTTCTGATTGAATAACCTGTTCTTGCAACTCCAGTGGGATCTCCACTGTGAATGTAGAACCTACACCTTTTTTGCTCTCAACAGCAATCGAACCGCCCATCATATCCACATATTTTTTTGTGATAGCCATACCAAGACCGGTTCCCTTATATTGAGTTCTGGCATTAGCATCATCTTCTTGTGAAAACGGATCGAATAATTTTTTCTGGAACTCTTCACTCATACCAATACCGTTATCTCGAACAACATAACGAGTTATGATATGTTTCTCATCCGCTCCTGGGTAACTGCTGATATCCAAAGTAATCTTTCCGCCGTCCTTTGTGAATTTCACAGCATTGCCAAGAAGATTCACCAAAACTTCTCGGATACGCACAACATCCGCAAGGACATATGGGTTCATTGGGATTTCTCGATGTACTTCAAACTTAAGATCTCGATTATAAAGAAGTCCATTCATAATCGCCTGGACGTTATCTGTCAATTGAGTAATGTCCACTGGCTCGGGCGAAATAGTAACTTTTCCACTTTCAATGCGAGTAAAATCCAGAACGTCATTCAACAAAGAGAGAAGATGATTCGAACTTTTTTGAACTTTCTCCAAGCTATCATGAATATCTGAAACCGTGTTCTGGTGAAGCGCAATGTTTGTAAATCCAATAATGGCATTCATCGGCGTTCTGATGTCATGGCTAATACTAAGCAAAAACGCAGATTTTGCTTTGTTGGCAGCATCTGCTTCCTCAGCGGCGGTCATTAATAATTGTTTTTGTTTTTGCTCTTCTGCCTTGCTTTTCTGGTAAACATAATAGGTATATAGACAAATTAAAAGCAATACAGCTCCTGCGACTAAACCGCAGATGATGGAAATATGATTCGTCTTTTCAACCATTCCATAAGCTGATTGCATATCCATTTCAATGCAAAATGCGCCAATGATTTCTCCTGTCCCATCATGATTTGCGCTTACAGGATAGCAAGCCGTAAAAATCGGCCCCCATGTTGTATCAATGATATCCTGAGAGTACACATTCTCCCCAGAAATAGCCCTATCAATATACGGAACCATTTCTTCCTCAATATAATCTCCAGGGTGTCTTACATCATCTGCATCCGGATCCAAACCGTCTACCACATAAACGAGTTTTCCTTCTTCATTTTTTTTAGCGGTGTAAATATATCGAGTAGAATTCAGTGTTCTGATTTCATTGAAATATGAAGAAATATCCTTATATAATTGCTTCTTTTCATCAGATTGATCTTTGATTTGATCAAAATCTTCTTTGCCGATTCTTCCATCCACAAGTTTGTGTACTGCATCTGCACTCGCTGTGTCACGTGTGATTTCTGTTTCAAGGGCGGTCTTAGTGTAAGAACTTTGCAGAATAAATGTGTACAACGCTATTACAAAAATTATCAAAAGCCCCGCAATCACAAAGATACTGCCTGTGTTCTTCAGCCTAAGGAGTTTTTTCGAATTAATTCCTTCTTTTGTTTTCTTCATGCTGCTCATTCACGTCCTCTAAAACCTAATTTACCAATTTTATCATAGCATATTTTCATGTCATCTTCAATATAGAAAAAGCAGCCACCACTACAGTGACTGCTCTTTCTCAATTATCGAAAAAATCCACCCGCATATGTTCCGGCACACCTTCGTCAGTATCCTGCTGTCCAATCCCAACATCGGTGTGGCAACGGTGGCCGCAGAAGCCGGACACGCTCAGCCCAGTACGACCCTTGCAATCTACACGCAGGCCTATGACAAGCGGCGCAAAGAGATTCGCAACCAGATGAGCA
>OMBM01001116.1_pt1 | contig 10631 bp, 9 predicted proteins | sample 1644861 | NCBI WGS metagenome assembly OMBM01 (sample SAMEA103958165, study PRJEB25191) | human gut metagenome | biome: human-associated habitat [ENVO:00009003]; feature: intestine environment [ENVO:2100002]; material: feces | place: Germany | collected 2013/2015 | reverse complement strand
TTCGGTGGTCAACGCCTGCTCCGAGTGGCTCACCGTCAACGTGCGCCGCGACGGCCACGAGTACGAGCAGACCTTCCGCCGCGGCGACCCGGATGGCCCGCTCAAATGCATCGGCACCGTAGCCGATGGCGTCACCGGCACCCGGGTCACCTTCAAGCCGGACCCGGAGATGTTCCGGGATACCACCGTGTACGACTTCGACACGCTGGAAAAGCGCCTGCGGGAAGAAAGCTTCCTGAACGCCGGTGTCAAGATCACTCTGACCGACGAGCGTGAGATGTACACTCCCGTACTGGAGGACGGCAAGGAGGGTGAACCCTGCTACCGCACCGAGGTCATGTGCTACGAGGGCGGCATCAAGAGCTTTGTCACCTATCTGGGTGAAAAGCGCAAGCTGGACGTGCTGCACCCCAACGTCATCTACCTCAAGGGCCAGACCGACCGCGGCATGGCAGAGATCGCACTGCAGTACAATTCCAGCTACAACGAGCTGCTGCTGAGCTTTGCCAACAACGTCAACACCCCGGACGGCGGCACCCACGAGGAGGGCTTCAAGAACAGCCTGACCCGCGTGTTCAACGATTACGGCCGCAGCCACGGCCTGCTGAAGGATAAGGACGAGAATCTGTCCGGTGCGGACGTGCGCGAGGGCCTGATCTGCGTGATCTCTGTCAAGCTGCAGGAGGCGGAGTTTGAGGGCCAGACCAAGGCAAAGCTGGGTAATACCGAGATCCGCACCCTTGTTTCCAACATGGTCTACTCCAAGCTGATGGAATTCTTTGAGGAGAACCCCGGCGTGGCAAAGGCCATCTTTGAAAAGGCCACCCAGGCCGCCCGCGCCCGTGCCGCTGCCAAAAAGGCCCGCGAACTGGTGCGCCGCAAGAGCGCATTGGAGACCAGCCGGATGCCCGGCAAGCTGGCAGACTGCCGCGAAAAAGACCCCAGCCGCACCGAAATCTTCATCGTCGAGGGCGATTCTGCAGGCGGTTCCGCAAAAATGGGCCGTGATTCTGCCATTCAGGCCATCCTGCCGCTGTGGGGCAAGATGCTGAACGTGGAAAAGGCCCGCGCCGATAAAATTTACGGCAACGACAAGCTGATGCCCGTTGTGCTGGCACTGGGCTGCGGCATTGGTGACGAGTTCGATATCTCCAAGCTGCGCTACGATAAAGTGTTCATCATGGCCGATGCCGATGTGGATGGCTCCCACATCTGCACCCTGATGCTCACCTTCTTCTTCCGCTATATGCGCCCGCTCATTGAGCAGGGCCATGTGTATGTGGCCCAGCCGCCTCTGTTCAAGGTGCAGAAGGGCAACACCATCAAGTACGCCTACAACGATGCCGAAATGGCCGTGCTTTCGCAGGAAATGCCCGGCGCAAAGGTGAACCGCTATAAGGGCCTTGGTGAGATGAACCCCGAACAGCTGTGGGAGACCACCATGAACCCCGATAACCGCGTGATCGTACAGATCACCATTGACGATGCAGAAAAGGCCGACGAAGCCTTTACCATCTTGATGGGCGATCAGGTGGAGCCGCGCCGCCGCTTTATCGAGACCAACGCCCAGTACGCAAAGCTGGACGTGTAATTGGAGGAAACAATGGAAGAAGATTATGTGATGATACCGGGCAGCGGAACCAAAAAGATCATCCGCGATGTGAAAAAGGAGATCGAGACCGCATTTCTGGACTACTCCATGTCAGTCATCGTGTCCCGCGCCCTGCCCGATGTGCGCGACGGTTTGAAGCCTGTTCACCGCCGCATTCTGTACACCATGCACGAGCGCGGCAACGACCCCAGCCATCCCTACCGCAAATCCGCCGACACCGTTGGTGCGGTGCTGGGCTCCTACCATCCCCACGGCGACGCATCGGTCTACGATGCCATGGTCCGTCTGGCACAGGACTTCTCTCTGCGCTATCCGCTGGTGGATGGTCAGGGTAACTTTGGTTCTGTGGATGGCGACCCCCCGGCTGCCTACCGTTACACCGAGGCCCGCATGAGCCGCATGGCGGTGGAGATGCTGACCGATATCGAGAAGGACACCATCGACTGGGACCCCAACTTTGACGAGACCAAGAAGGAACCCAGCGTGCTGCCCTGCCGCTTCCCCAACCTGCTGGTCAACGGCAGTCAGGGCATTGCGGTCGGCATGGCCACCAACATCCCGCCACACAACCTGAGCGAGGTCATTGATGGCTGCATCGCCTATATCGACGATCCGGACATCGACCTGCCCGGCCTGATGGAATACATCAAGGGCCCGGACTTCCCCACTGCCGGCATCATCATGGGCCGCAGCGGCATCCGCGCCGCCTACGCCACCGGCCGGGGCAAGATCACCCTGCGGGGCCGCGCCACCATCGAGGAAACCAAGAACGGCCGCACCCAGATCATCATTACGGAGATCCCGTATATGGTCAACAAGGCCCGCCTCATTGAGAACATGGCCGACCTTGTCAAGGAGAAGCGCATCGAGGGCATCACCGGCCTGAACGATGAGACCAACCGCAAGGGCATGCGCATCGTGGTGGACATCCGCAAGGATGCCAACGCACAGGTTATCCTGAACCAGCTGTACCAGTACACCCAGCTGCAGGATACCGTGGGCGTTATCATGCTGGCCATCGACCACAAGGTGCCGAAAGTCCTCACCCTGAAGCAGATGCTGCAGAAATACGTGGAATTTCAGGACGAAGTGGTGCGCCGCCGCACCCAGTACGACCTGAAAAAGGCCAAGGAGCGCGCCCACATTCTGGAAGGCCTGAAGAAGGCCACCGACATCGTGGACGAGCTGATCGCCACCATCCGCGCCTGCAAGGGCGGCATGGCAGAAGCCAAAGCTGCCATCATGGAGCAGTTCGGCTTTGACGACCCGCAGGCAGACGCCATCGTTAAATTGCAGCTGGGTCGTCTGGCTGGTCTGGAGATTTTGAAGATCGAGGAAGAGCTGGCAAGCCTGCAGGCCAAGATCGAGGACTGGGAAGCCATTCTGGCGGATGACGCCCGGGTGCTTGCCATCGTCAAGGACGAACTGCTGGAAATGAAGAAGCGCTTCGGCGACGAGCGCCGCACCGAGATCCAGTCCGTGACCGGCGAGGTGGATATCGAGGATCTGATCGCCGAGGAGCAGTGCGTCTACACCCTGACCGAGGCCGGTTATATCAAGCGTCAGCTCAAGGCCACCTATCAGGCACAGCGCCGTGGTGGACGCGGCATCTCCGGCATGACCCGCAAGGAAGAGGACATCGTGCAGGAGATGTTCGTAGGCTCCACCCACGACTATGTGCTCTTTGTCACTGACCGTGGCCGTCTGTTCCGCATCAAGGGCTACACCATCGCCGAGGGCAGCCGCACCAGCAAGGGCAGCAACATCGTCAACCTGCTGCAGCTGGCCGAGGGCGAAAAGGTCACCAACATGATCTGCCAGTCGAAGGAAGCCGACACCGAGGGCGGCTTTGTGACCATGGTCACGAAGCAGGGCCTCATCAAGCGCACCCCGCTGGAACAGTATGCTAACATCCGTAAGTCCGGCCTGATCGGCATTGCCCTGAACGAGGGCGACGCTCTGGCATGGACCCGCCTGACCTCCGGCCACGATATGCTCATCGTTGCCACCCGCAACGGTCAGGCCATCCGCTTCAACGAAGCCGATGCACGTCCCATGGGCCGCAGCGGCCACGGCGTGCGCGCCATCCGTCTGGCAGAGGGTGATGAAGTTGTGGGCGTGTGCATCTGCCGCGAGGGCGGCACGGTGCTGACCGTGACCGAGAACGGCAAGGGACGCCGTTCGGATATCGACACCTACCGCATCACCGCCCGCGGCGGCAAGGGCATCCGCAACTACGATGCCGCCAAGGATAAGGTGGCTGCGGTCAAGATTGTGGACGACGTGGATGATGTACTGCTGAGCAGTCAGGAGGGCATCATCATCCGTCTGCACGCCAACGAGATCCCGCTGCAGAGCCGCTACGGTTCCGGCGTGCGGGTGATGCGCTTGGGTGAGAACGACAAGGTGATGGTGCTTGCCCGCACCGACCACGACGACGAGGCCCAGACCGAGCAGATCGACACCTCCGATGCCGATGCAGAGCCGACTGCCGAGCAGCTTGCCGCCATGGAAGCCGCGGATGCTGCCGCCGCTGCAGAAGCCCCGGAAGCAGACGATAAGGGCGAAGAGTAAACCTTGAAAACACAATAAGATTTGAAAGAAGCCGCCGCGCAGAGATTTCTGCACGGCGGCTTCTTTTCAAATCCATCCAAACCATGTATAATAGAAATAGCGTGTGAGGAATAAAAATAAACACAGAAAGTGGTTTAAGGAACATGACAGAGCAAAAAAAATCCCCGGAGATCAGCATCATCGTGCCGGTGTATAAGGTGGAAAAATACCTGAACGAATGCATTGATTCCATTCTGGCACAGACCTTTACGGATTTTGAGCTGATCCTTGTGGACGATGGCTCCCCGGACAACTGCCCTGCCCTGTGTGATGCAGCGGCGGAAAAAGACAGCCGCGTGCGGGTGATCCATAAAATCAACGGAGGTGTAAGCACAGCTCGCAATACGGGTTTGGCAGCTGCACAGGGAAATTGGATCGGCTTTGTGGACCCGGATGACTTTGTAGACAAGACTTACTACGAAAAAATGCTGCGGGCAGCAAAGCAGGCAGGTGCTGAACTTGCAGTCTGCAACGAAGTTTTTATGGAAGAGGATGGAAGTCTTTGTGATTATCAGGAACAGCCTTTACGTACAGAAGTGCTTTCCCGTGAGGAAGCAATACACCGCATCCGCCTTACGCCGTTGATTCAGGCAGCAACAAGACTGCATCGGAGAGATGTGCTGGAAGGAATCGTTTTTCCTGTGGGCAAAAACTATGAAGATGCATTTACCACACCGGAAATCATTGAACATGCAACAGCTGTGGCTTGTATAAAGGAAAAACTGTACCATTACCGGCTGCATCCGGCAAGCATCATGCATGGAAAGGTCACCTTGAAAAATCTGGATGAGATCGATGCAAACTACGGCCTTCTTGCTTGTGCACTCAAGTATGGAAAAAAAGACACAGCATTCCTGCAGTATGTACTGATGAAACGCATGCTCCGAAACACAAAAAAAAATCTGCCACCCAAACAGAGAAACAGTGAACGGGTTCAGCAGGCGGAAGCGTGCCTGAAAAAAGCAGGCAGAGAGGTTCGTCAACAGGGGGCCTGTACCCTGCGCAACGCAGCAGAAACCGCACTCTGCATTGCAAACCCGCAGTTCTACTTCAACTTCAAGTACCGGAAATAAAACTGAATTCCGAATGGGAGAAATACTGTGAGTGAAAGAACAGAAAGTGGAAAACCGGAGATCAGCATCATCGTGCCAGTGTATCAGGTGGAAAAATATCTGAATGAGTGTATTGATTCCATCCTCGCTCAGACCTTTACAGATTTTGAACTGATCCTGGTGGACGATGGCTCACCGGACAACTGCCCTGCCCTGTGCGATGCAGCAGCAAAAAGGGACAGCCGCGTGCGGGTGATCCATAAGCAAAACGGCGGTGTAAGCACAGCCCGCAATGCGGGTCTGGATGCAGCACAGGGAAATTGGATCGCATTTGTGGATTCGGATGATACAGCAGCACCAGAATATCTGGAAAAAATGCATAAGGCAGCGCTGGAAACGGGTGCAGATTTTGCAATCTGCAGCAGTCAGTGCATTGATGAAACGGGCAAAACGCTTGCAGGCGGAGAACATCGCCTTTTGAACGAGTTTTTGCCGCAGGAGGAAGTTCTGCGCCGGATGGTGGTGTCGGATTTTCAGGTTCCGTGGAATAAGCTTTATCGCCGAAAACTGCTGGAAAATCTGCGCTATCCAGAAAACAAGGCATTTGAAGATACCTGTCTCATGCCGGTCATTTACGCAAGAGCGGCTTCTGCCTGCGGTGTATGGGATTTTTTATACAATTACCGCATCGTTACCGGCAGTGCCATGCACCGCAAGACTACCTTGAAAACACTGGACTGGGTGGAAGCATGGTACCGCCTGTTTGATGTGCTGTACCAAAACGGCATCCGGGATGCTTTGTGTGCAGCCTATCGCCCGATTTTGACTGCCGTGTGGGACATCTGGCTGCACCTGACACCGGAAGAGCGCAAAAGCCCCCGGATGAAGGAAGCCTTTGCGTATGAGCGTACAGCCCGCCATCGGCTGATGCAAGCCCGCGGCGTAACACTAAAAAATTTGTGGGCGGCAGTGGTCTGCGCTGCATCGGCCTGCAGTTATCTGGATCTATGCCGCAAAAGGGCGGAAAGACGGCAGAAAACGACCTGAAGCAATGAGGAGTTTATTGTGCAGGAACAACATAAAAAACAGCCGGAGATCAGCATCATCGTGCCGGTATATAAGACAGAGCGTTTTCTGAGCGCCTGCATCTCTTCCATCCTTGCCCAGACCTTCACGGATTTTGAGCTGATCCTGGTGGACGATGGCTCTCCGGACAGCTGCCCTGCTTTGTGCGATGCCGCAGCGGCAAAGGACAGCCGCATCCGGGTCATCCACCAGAAGAATCGTGGCCTGAGCGTGGCACGCAATGCCGGGCTGGACGCGGCAGAGGGCGAATGGATCGCCTTTGTGGATTCAGACGACACCATCACGCCGGACTTCTGCGCAAAGCTTTACCATGCGGCGCAGGAGGCCGGTGCACAGATGGCCGTGTGCAATTACCGGCAGGTGGACGAAGCCCTGACCCCCATCCGGAAGCAGTATCTGCATGTGCGGCGGGAGGTGCTGACCCCGGAGCAGGCGTTGGAGCACAGCACCCTTCTGCCCTACATGGTGGTGTGGAACAAGCTGTACCACCGCAGCATTTTTGCGCAGCTGCGCTTTGCAGAGGGCAAGCTGAACGAGGACACCCTGCTGATCGCCTACGCCTACGAAAAAGCGGACAGAATCGCTAATATACCGGATGCGCTGTACCTTTACCGCAAGGTGGCGGGCAGCATCGTCAACAGCAAAGTCACCCTGCGCAATCTCGACCGTGTGGAAGCAAACTATACCGTGTTCGAGTGCGTCCGCCGCCATGGCATCACGGGCTCGCTGTGTGAGCTGTACTGGGCACTGCTGCACTCCCTGATCGATGTGGGAATGCACCTGACCGCCGAAGAGCGCCGGAGTGCCCGGATGCAGCAGGCGCGGGAGTACGAGCGCTGCGCCCGCCGGGCCTTGCGTCAGGAACATGCTGTTACCCTGAGAGCACTGGGCAATACCCTGTGTTTTATTATTTCACAGGACTGGTATTTTGCCCGCCGATGGAAAAATACCGTGTAACCGCGCAGGTTTGTCTGGACTTCCCTGCAAAGATATGCTACAATGGCAAAACAATCACAAATACCCGTGGGGGAGTAGCAGGCGCTTTTGCAGAGCGCAGCAAGTCAACATGATGACCGTTGGTTCCGGTCTGGCTTGCTTTCATTTGCGAGACTCATGTGTTTTTGGCGCATAGAACAGCGCCCGTGCACATGGAGTTGGTTTCAAAAAATCACCCGGTCCCGGACGTACATGTGCGCCCGAGACCGGGTTTTGTATTGCCCGATATTCTGGTCAGATTCAGGAGGCAGACAATATGGGATGGAGCTTTGTATTTTTCCTCAACAGTGCCCTGCTGGGCGTGGGCCTTGCAATGGATGCGTTCTCGGTGTCCATGGCAAACGGCCTGCACGACCCCCGCATGAGCAGGGGAACCATGTGCAGGATCGCGGGCACCTTTGCCCTTTTTCAGGCCGTGATGCCCATGACAGGCTGGGTGTGCGTGCACACCATTGTGGAGCTGTTCTCTTCGTTTGAAAAGTTCATCCCGTGGATCGCGCTGGCACTGCTGGGCTACATCGGCGGCAAAATGCTTGTGGATGGCATCAAGGGCGAAGAGGCCGAAGAAGCAGGAGAGCTGAGTGCGGGTGCACTGCTCATGCAGGGCATCGCCACCAGCATCGATGCGCTTTCGGTGGGCTTCACCATTTCGGAATACGGCTGGCTGATGGCACTTGCGGCATCGCTCATCATTGCGGTGGTCACCTTTTTTATCTGCATGGCGGGCCTGCGCATCGGCAAAAAGTTTGGCACCAAGCTCTCCGGCAAGGCATCCATTCTGGGCGGCATCATCCTCATTGGCATAGGTCTGGAAATTTTTATTTCCGGGGTGTTCTGAAATTCAGACAGCATAAAACAAAAGGGCACGGCGCTGCAATGCGCTGTGCCCTTTCGTTTTATAAAATGTTCCACATAGAACAATTACTTTTCCGGCTCAAAATAATCGGCATATTCCTCGGTCAGCTTGGAGCCAAGCCGCCGGATGCCGCCGTACAGGTGCCGTTCCACCAACGGTTCAAAGGCGGCAAGGTCGCACCGCTCGATGGCGTTCATCAGGTTGCGGTGGTCTGCAATCACCTCGGCAAGACCGCCGGTGGTCATGGTGTCCAGCATCCGGAAGCGGCTGTAGTCGGCGTGGGCGTTCTGCAGGGTACTCCACAGGTACATTTTATCCATGGCCGCAAACCATGTCCCGTGCAGGGCACGGTCGGCTTCGTACAGCTTGTTGTAATCCGGGCTCTCCATGGCCGCAAGGGCCTCGTAGGCTTCCACCCGCCTGCGGATCAACGCCCGCTGCTCCGGGGTGCACCGGGGCGAAAAATCCCGCAATACGCGGGCTTCCACGGCGGTGCGCTCGTAGATCAGTTCGTCCACGATGCGGCGGTTCAGCCGGGTAACGGTGGTGCCCTTGTAAGGCACGATCTTTACCAGCCCGTTTTCCTGCAGCTTCTGCAGCACCACCCGGATCAGGGTGCGCGGTGCGCCAAAGCGGGCACAGAGCGGATTTTCGCTCAGCGAAGAGCCGGGGCGGATGGTCAGGTCAATGATTTCCCGCTCCAGCACAGCATAGATCTCAGCATCAGTTTTGTATTGTTCCATACCTCTCACCTAATGAAAATGATGTATTCCTTTAGCGGGCTCGCCCTCTCAGTCAAAGCCTGTCGGCTTCGCCAGCTCTCCCAAAGGGAGAGCCTTTGGCAGTGCACGCGGACTGTATCTCTATGCCAAGGCCTCTCCCTTTGGGAGAGGTGTCACCGCAGGTGACGGAGAGGGCTAGGATGCTGACCGTATACAACAATCTTATTCTAAAAACTCTTTCCACAGTGCGGCGTCCGGCAGCGGCAGCGTAAATGCCATGGGCTTTCCGGTCTCCGGGTGCAAAAACTGCAGGCCGCAGCTCTGCAGGGCAATGCTGCCTTTTACGCGGCTTCCGTATTTGCCGTCTCCGGCCAGCGGATGCTTCCGGGATGCAAACTGCACCCGGATCTGATGGGTGCGGCCGGTGTGCAGCGTGATCTCAGCAAGGCTCATCTCTCCTGCCGTTTTCACGATGCGGTATTCCAGCACGGCTTCCCGCACGCCCTTGCGGGGGCGGCTGACCGGGAACACCCGGCCCCGGCGGCTGTCCTTGAACAGCCAGTCCCGCAGGGTGCCTTCGGCGGGCAGTGCTTCGTCCGGCCCGCCTGCAATGACGGCACGGTACTGCTTGATGAACTGCGGCACTTCCGGCTTCCCTTCGGCCCTGCCATCCTGCACAGCGTAGGCGTTCTGGCTCTGGGTGATCTGACGGCTGAGTGCGGCCGCAGCCCCGGGCGTTCTGGCAAACACCATCAGGCCGGAAACGCCGGTGTCCAACCGGTGCACCACGCCTACAAAGGCATCCGGCTGGCCCCACAGCTACCGCAGGGCTGCGAGCACACCCTCTTCGCTGGAAAGTCCGGCGGGCTTGTCCAGCACCACAAGGGCGGCATCTTCGTACAGGATATTCACAGCCTGCCCTCGGCAATCAGGGCCTTGAGCTTCAGGATACCGGCAATGGTCTTGCCGTCCCGGATCTCGCCGCTCATGACCATCTCATAAGCTTTATCCAGCGGCACACGGTCAGGGGTCAGAAATTCATCGGCATCCAGATGCATCTGGGTCTTGTGCAGGCCGGTGGCGACCCATGTATAGATCACTTCGGTGTCATAGCCCACGGTGGGGAAAAACTGGCCCAGAGAGATATAATTGTCCGCGGTCAGGCCGCACTCCTCGCCCAGTTCCCGCTTGGCGGCTTCAAAGGGGTCCTCACCCTTTTCCAGCTTGCCGGCAGGCAGCTCCCACAGCTCCTGCTGCATGGCGTAGCGGAACTGGCGCACCATGCAGATGGTGCCGTCCTCAAAATAGGGCAGGATGCACGCACCGCCGTGGTGATGCACCACTTCGCGTTCGGCGGTCTTGCCGTTTTCCAGCAGAGCAGTGTCTTTTGTCAGGGTGATCACCCGGCCCTCGAAGAGCACCTCACTGGTGAGTGTTTTTTCGTAATGCACGGTCTTCTCCATTTTATTACCCTCTTTGCCCGGCGCTGCGCCGGTTTTCTATGGCTTCAGTTTACGGCAAAATGAGGTTTGTTGTCAATAAAGATGTGATAAATACAAGGGAGAGTGAACCCTCTCAGGCTCACTGCGTTCGCCAGCTCCCCCGAAAGGGGGAGCTTTTTGCATCTTCCGGTCAGCACAAATAAAGCTCCCCCTTTGGGGGAGCTGGCACGGCGCAAGCCGTGACTGAGAGGG
>OMBM01001111.1_pt1 | contig 10666 bp, 7 predicted proteins | sample 1644861 | NCBI WGS metagenome assembly OMBM01 (sample SAMEA103958165, study PRJEB25191) | human gut metagenome | biome: human-associated habitat [ENVO:00009003]; feature: intestine environment [ENVO:2100002]; material: feces | place: Germany | collected 2013/2015 | reverse complement strand
GCCCGGGGACATTCTCCCGCAAGGCGAGCGCGGCACAGGCCGTAGCTGCTTTCTTTACTCGGCTATTTTACCACGCTTTATCTGCCCTGTCAAGCACTTTTTATGCGTTCTTTGGAAAAAATATGACTTTCCATCCAGCGGGACGATTTTGAATGGCCTCCGCTTGCGCTCTGGCCATGAATAGCGGAAGAATTACCTATATTTCGCGTTTGTCGCGCTCTGCGGAGCGCTCCAAACGCTATTTTCACAGGAAAGGCCGTAGAGGAAAACAGATAGCTTTGCCCGCAACGCCGCTGTTTCCAAAGGAAACAGGCGTTGCAGATGCTGTTTCGATTTACGACCCCTCTGGTGAAAATGGGTTTCAGGAAAGTCCGCAGACTTTCCTGAAACCCGAAATTAAAATAACTTTTCCGCTGAATATGGCCAGAGCGCAGCGGAGGCCATTTTCAATCGTTTTACGCCTCGATCAATTTGCCTAGTGCAAAGGAGTAGATGCCCTTATAGGTCACCTTTTTAGGGGCAAAGCGCTTTTCGATGGCAATGGCGTAGAGGTTCAGCTGGGCGCGGTAGGCGCGCAGGAAATCGCTTTCCGCCTTGCGGCGGTCGGTCTTGTAGTCCAGCAGTTCCAGATGATCCGGGTACACCAGCACAAGGTCGGCAATGCCCTGCACCAGCACCTGCGCATCTGCGGCGGCGGGCAGTTCCTCGTGCCCCTGTGCCGCCAGCACTGCACCGGCGGGCAGCGCCGTGATGAAGGGCAGCTCCCGCAGCACCTGCTCGGCGGCGCAGATCTTTGCAAAGGCTTCGCTTTCCACAAAACGGCGGATGCACACCGCATCCAGCTTTTCCGCGATCTCCGGGGCGGTCAGCTGCAATGCCACCTGACGGTCCCGCTCTGCCGGGATGGCCTCGTCCAGCGTGCCTGCAGCCTTGGCCGCAGCCAGCCGGGCAAAGTCTGCGTGCTCCAAAAAGGCGTGCAGCGCGGTGCCCATCTCGGCGGCGGTCAGGCCGTCCTTGGAAAGGAAGCCCGGACGTTCCAGCGTGGTCTGTTCGGCCTTGTGCACGATGCTGGTCACGCTGACCTTGGCGGGCACCTGCGCAAGCGCTGCCGCCGGGTACTGCCACGCAAAGTTCTGCCGCAGTTTCTCCACCAGTGCCGGGTCGGTCTCCGGCGTTTCGTCCGGTGTATCTGTATCTATTTCTTCGGACAGCTGCACGGCATCGTCGCACACCTTGATTGCCATCGTACTTTCGGTCTGCACAAACAGCAGCTCCCGGTTGCCGGAAAGCTGCCGCAGCACCCCGCCGTCCGGGTGCACCAGCAGCGCCGCCCGCAGCCAGTCGGCAAAGCTGTTGGCCTGCTGGTGCAGCGTAGCCCCCGCCCCGGCAGCCAGAAAAGCTGCTGCCTTGGCAAAGGGCTTTGCGCTCTTGCCGCTGCTCAGAGGTACGGTGAGGATGAGCTTATCCTGCGCACGGGTGAGCGCCACATACAAAAGGCGCATCTGCTCGCTGCGCAGTTCCTTGGCGTGGACATTGGCCAGCGCAGTGTAGGCGGCGGTCTTATAAGCGCCCTCGCCGTTCTCCGGCCGCAGCCGCAGCCCCGCGCCGAAAGCGCGGTGCACCAGCACCGGCTGACGGATATCCGAAGCGTTGAACTTGCGCGCCGTATCCCCCACGAACACCACCGGGAACTGCAAGCCCTTGGAGCGGTGGATGGTCATGATGGACACGCACCCCGGGTGCACCCCGCTGGGCACGTTGTCCTGTCCGGTGCTGCCGGCCTGCGCGGCGGCATCGATGGCGCGCACCAGCGCCGAGATACCGCCTGTACCGGAGGCAGCGCAGAAGTTGGCAAAACGGCGGGCATCCTCCCGGCGGCGGGCACCGTTTTCCAGCACGCCCAGCGCCGCCAGATAACCGGTGGAGGCAAAAATTTCTTCCAGCAGCTGCTCCGCCGGGGCACTGCGCGCCATCTGCCGCAGGGCGGTGAGGTGGGCGTAGAAGTCCTTCACCTTCTCGGTAAAGGGGTTGTCTGCCGGGTCCTCCAGCGCCAGCAGCAGTGCGCCGTACAGGCTGATGCGGGCGGGCTTTTTGTCCGGTTCGGCCTGTACCTGACGGCTGCGGGCGCGCAGCCGCACAAGATCATCCTCCGTAAAGCCGAACATGGGGCCCAGCATGGCAGCAGCCAGATAGATATCCTGCGAGGGGTCGTCGATGACCTTGAGCAGGGCGATGAGGGGGCGGATGTGGGGCGCAAGCATCAGGTTCTCCCGGGCATCGGCATATACCGGGATGCCCCGGGCAGTCAGCGCCTCCACATACACCGGGAAATCCGTGCGCGCCGCCAGCAGCACGCAGCAGTCCTCGTACCGCACCGGGCGGGTGGTGCTGCCCTCCCGCACCGGCTCTCCGGCAGAAACCAGCTGCGCGATGCGCTCGGCGATCCAGCCTGCATCGGTTTCCGTCTCATCGTCCGGCAGAAACTGCACCTCCACGCTGCCCTGATATTCCCCGGGTGCGCCGCAGACCAGACGCTGCCCGTCTCCGTAGGCGGTATCGCCCAGTTCCGGGGTCATGAGCTGCTCAAAGAGATAGTTGATGCCCGCCACTACCTGCGGTGCGGAGCGGAAGTTTGCATCCAGCGCCAGCAAGGCATCTGTGCCCGGGGTTCCCTCCGGCGGGCGGGGCCGGGCTTTTGCGCCCGGCAGCAGCGGCCAGCTGTCCAGCTTTTGTCGGAAGATGCCCGGCTCTGCCTGCCGGAAGCGGTAGATGCTCTGCTTCAAATCGCCCACAAGGAAAAGGTTATCTCCCGCCGGGGCGGCAAGGCAGCGGTAAAGCGCATCTTGCAGGGCGTTTGTATCCTGATATTCGTCCACCATCACTGCGGCGTAGTCCTGCCGGATGTTCTCGCACAAGGGGGTTGGCTTTCCCTCCGGGGTGCGCAGCAGGCGCAGGGCAAGGTGTTCAAAATCGCTGAATTCCAGCAGCTTGCGCTCCCCTTTTCTGGCCGTGAACCGGGCATCGAAGTCCCGCACAGCGGCGAACAGTGCCCGCAGCCGGGGCAGGGTGATCTGCCGGTCGGTCTCGGCTTCGGCCTCGGAGCAGCAGATGAGCTGGGTCATCTGCTCAAACAAAGCGGCGGCTTCGTCCGAGCGGGTCTTGATCTCCGCCTTGTGGTCGCCGCCCAGACGCTTTTTCATGCCTTTCAGGCCGGGCGCTTCCTCCATGCCCAGCACATAGGGGGTAAGCAGGTCGTACAGCGGGTCCCACTGTCCGGCAGCAGCCAGCTGCTCTGCCTGCGCAAAGAGGGCGGCGGCTTTTTCCAGTCTTGTATCGGCTTCCTCGTATTTTTCTGCCACCGCGGCCTGTGCCTTTGCCCGGGCAGAGGAGGTCTTTTTTTCCTCGGCAGCTGCCTGCTCCTGTGCAAAATCCGCCCGGCAGTCGGCCAGCGCTGCCGTCAGCAGTTCCCGCGCAGCCTTGGCGCAGCGGGCGGCTTCGTCCAGAAGGAGGTCGTGCCAGCAGGTGGCTGCAAAGCCGTTCTCCTGCTCGTAAGGGGCAAGAAACTCATCCAGCTTGCGGTCGTAATCCGGCAGCGCCCGCAAAAAATCGTAGATCTGCAAAATGGCATCGCCTGCGGGCTTGTCCGTGCGTCCCTTGCCGTACAGGTCTGCAAAGGCGCAGAAATCCGGGTCGCGGTAGGCGTTTTCCAGCGTTTCAGCCAGTGCCGTCCCCCGCAGCAGTTGCACGGTACCGGGGTCTGCCGGGGCAAAATCCGGCGGGATATCCAGCGCCTGAAAGTGCTTGTGCAGCAGGTTCAGACAAAAAGCATCAATGGTGCAGATGGGCGCGCGCTGCAACAGCATCCGCTGACGGCGCAGCACGGCGTTGCCCGGCTGCAGCTGGCTGCGGTGCAGCAGCGCCTGCCCGATGCGGGCGCGCAGCTCTGCCGCCGCCGCGTTGGTAAAGGTAACGATGAGCAGCCGGTCGGCGTTGACCGGGTGCTCCGGGTCGGTGATGAGCTGCACCGCCCGCTCGGTCAGCACGGCGGTCTTGCCGCTGCCTGCGGCTGCGCTTACCAGCAGCGCACCGCCCCGGTCGGCGATGGCGGCCTGCTGCGCCGGGGTCCATTTGGGTCCGCTCACGGCTGTTCCTCCTCTTCTTCGTTTTCTTCCTCAGGTTCAAAGGGCTTTGCAGGGGCTTCCAGCGCACGCTCGTGCACCCCGGTCTCGTGGCAGCAGATAAAGCTGTAATCGCACCAAGTACAGGGGCTTTTGCTGCTGCTCACCACCAGCGGCTCGGCGTCGATCTGCCCGCCGTAGAGCTGCTCGCCCATCTGGGTGACAAGGTCGTCCAGATGCAATTGAATGCGGCTGAGCTTTGCGCTGTCCGCCCGTTTGTCCTTCTGGTATGGGCTGGGTGCGCCGTTGCGGTAGCCGAAAGGCAGATACTTGCCGGTTTCGTCCGCGTCCATGGCGTCGAAGATCTTCTGCTCGTCCCGCACAAGGCCGTCCAGCTGGTATTCCACCGCCCGGGCAGCCTGCCCGCGGGGCAAGGTCTGGGGGGCGGGGTCGGCCAGCAGATACAACACGCCCGCCGGCTGTGCACCGGTAAAGCGCCCGCCGGAATCCCGGGTCAGGCTGAACAGATACAGCAGCATCTGGCAGTCCAGCCCGCAGTAGACTTCTTTTAAGTCCAGCTTTTTGCTGCCGGTCTTGTAGTCCACCACCCGCACCCAGCGGGTGCCGTCGTCCTCGATCCACTCGTCCGCGCGGTCCACCGTACCCACCAGCTGCACCGTGCGCCCGTCCGACAGGCGGTACACCTGACCGGGCACGGCATCCTCGCCCCGGCCTATTTTCAGCTCACAGGCCACGGGCTTGAATTGGGACTGGTTCTGCTCGTCCCGCAGGTAGCACAACAGGCTGGTCATGCTCTTTTTCAGCCGGGAGAGCAGGTAGGCAAAGCGTGCGGTATCCTCTGGCAGATAGCGCCGCGCGTACTCGTCCACCAGCGCAGCGGCAAGGTCAGTCATGGCGGCATCATCCAGTTCTAAAAAGGGGCGCAGCCCGGCACAGGGGTTGTCTGCCCCGGGGTGGGGGTCCAGCGCCATCTGCAGCACCCAGTGCATCAGCGTGCCGCTCTGGTCTGCGGAAAGCTCCGCACGGCGGCGGGGTTTGAGCCCCAGCACATACTGCAAAAAGTAGCCGTAGCGGCAGGTATAGTATTTTTCCAGCTGGCTGGGCGAGATGTGCAGCCGCCTGCCCAGCAGCATTTCCAGCGTGGGCAGATCCTGCACCTGCCGGGGCGGGTCCTGCTCCATGCGCTGCAACAGGGCAAGCCCCCGGGGTGCCTGTACCCCCTCGCCGGGGGCGCGCAGCGCCTCGGTCAGGCTGGCACGTTCCAGCTCGGTCAGCGGCCAGCCGCCCAACACGTCTAAGCCGTCTGCGGGGGTGGCGGCAAGGTCGATCAGTTCCAGCTGCGGTGCGGCGGGCTGCAACGCCTCCACGATGGGCTCCAGCACAGCGCACAGGGTCTGCCCCTGCCCTTTCGGCCAGCTCATCCACAGCCCCTTTGCCGGGGCAGTAAGTGCCTTGTAAAAACAGACCTGCTCGCGCACCACGCGGTTCTCAAAGCAGTCCGGCAGGTCGATCTGTTTTGCCATCAGCAGGTCGCGGTCGGCGTGGGTCAGTAGGCCGCTTTCTGCGGGGGTAGAGGGAAATTCGCCCTCTGCCAGCCCCAGCACAAATACATAATCCGGTGCATCCAGACGCATTTTGCCGGCACTTGCCAGCACCACCGCATCCAGCGTCTGCGGGATGTGCCCAAGGTCAGAGGAGCGCAGCAACAGGCTGAAAAGATCCTCGTACTCCGGCACGGTGATGCCCTGACTGCCCAGCAGCCGCGCCATCTCGTCCAGCAGCTGCATCACCACGTTCCACTCGCGGGCGGCTTCCTCTGCCGCCGGGATGCCCCGGGCGGTGCGGATATCCTCCACCTGCGCGGCTTGCTGTCCCTCTGCGCCCAGCTCCTTCAGGCAGAAATACAGCGCCCGACTGATCTGTTCCGCGTTGGCGCTGCGCACCTTGCTGCGCAGGGTATCCACCGCCGTCACCAGCTTTTTGCGGGCATTTTCGGCGCGGGTCAGGTTCAGCGTATCTTCCTCGGTCAGCTCGGCGTCACCGAAGCCACGAGGGCTTTTGGTAAACTCTGCCCGCCACGCCGCTGCATTGGGCGACCATGTGTAGGCGTAATTTTCCAGCGCGCAGACTTCCGGCTCGGTCAGGTCACACAGGCCGGTCTTGGCCAGTACGGTCAGCTGCTCGGTCATGTCTGCGCCGCGCAGCAGTGCAAGAAGTGCCCGCACTGCCGTGGCGGGAGCACTGAACTCCGGGGTGGTGGGCTCATCGCAGTACAGAGGAATCTCTGCCATGCGGAACTCGTACCGCACCGCAGCCCGGTACAGGCTGATATCGCGGCAGACCACCGCGATCTTTCCGCAGCGCACCCCCTGCCGCATCAGGCGGCGGATGGCGGCAGCGGCGCAGCGGGCTTCCTCCTCCCGGCTGGCGGCGGCAAACAGCCGCAGCTCCGGGGCGCTTTCCGGCGGGGTGCAGCTGCCGGTCTCCAGCAGCTCGGTCAACGCGGCAAGGCCCGGGGCGTCTTTGTGGCGCAGGTCCCGCCGCAGCAGCTCCGGCGCTGCCACCTGTGCGCCGTTTTTGCGCGCCAGCTGGCGCAGCTGCGCCGCCACCTGCTTTGCACCGGAGAACAGTTCCAAATCTCCGGGCTGCATGGGTGCGCCGTCCTCGCACAGCGCCACCGTCACGGCGGGCAGAGCGGCCAGCATCGCGCCCATCAGCCGCTTTTTAGGCGCGTTGAAGGTGTCGAACTCGTCAATGAACACCTCGCGCTCGCGCAAAAAGTCCGGCAGCTCGTCCCGGGCAAGCGCGGCTTCCAGACGGTCGGCAGCCAGCTCCAGACGGTCTGCGGGGTCCATGCCGGTGCCCGCCAGCAGGCTTTCGTAGCCCTGAAAGATGAGCGCCAGCTCGCCCAGCTTTGCGCTCTCGGTGCCGCAGTCCCGGGCAAGCTCCTGCAATTGCTGCCCGGAAAGCCCGGCGCTTTTCAGCTCGTCTATGGTCTCGGCAGCCATCTGGCAAAAGGCCGCGCTGCGCCGATGGCGGTAGTAGTAATGCACGTTATCCTGCAATTCCTCCAGCGCACGGCGCACCAGCACCGCCCGCCCGGCATCGGTCAGGGTCTGCACCGCCGCGCCGCCAAGAGCCGCAAGGATATGCTCCGCCAGACTGGTGAAGGAATAGCTTTCCACCATGCCGGAAAGGGCATCCCCCAGCTCCCGGTAGATGCGTGCTTCGGTGCTGGAGGTAAACTGCTCCGGCACCAGCAGGATGCTGCGCTTTCCCGCCTCGGCACGGGCACGGATGCGGGCATACAGCAGGGTGGTTTTGCCGCTGCCGGAAGTGCCCAGAACCAGTTTCAGCATTTCGGTCTCCTCCCGCTTGTTGATTTTTGTCTTTATTGTAACACGAAAGCGGAGATAAAACCACCGCTTTTCTTTGCAATCCCGCCGCCGCTGTGGTACACTGAAAAAAACATTCTGCACACCGGAAAGGGACTTTGTATGAAGATTTTAGCCGTTGACTACGGGGACAGCCGCACCGGCCTTGCCACCTGCGACCGCACCGAATTTCTAACCACCGCCATCACGCCCCAGATCACCTTAAAGGCGCGCAACAAGGTTGCCGCCCGGGTATGCGAGGTGGCCAAGGAGATCGAAGCCGAGATGATTTTGATCGGCCTGCCGCTGAATATGGACGGTACCGAGGGCGAACGCGCCGCCAAGAGCCGCAAGCTGGCAAAGACCGTGGAACTTTGGAGCAGCCTGCCGGTGCGGATGTGGGACGAGCGTCAGACCACCTGCGCCGCCGCCGACCTTCTGGACGAAAGCGGCACCTACGGCAGCCGCCGCAAGGAGATTCTGGATTCGGTCAGCGCCACGGTGATTTTAGAGGACTACCTTGCATGGCGCAAGGAGCACCCCGGGGAGATATAAAAAATGATGCCTGTGCTCACGCACAGGCATCATTTTTTTGACTTTACTATTTATCCCTGATAGGTCTCGATGCTCACGCTGTTGATGGTGATGTCCTCACGGGGCTTCTGGTTTTCGTCCACGGCGGTCTGGCCGATGGCATCCACCACGTCCATGCCCTCGTACACCTGCCCCAGCACGGTATCGGTGTAGTCAAGATAAGGCGCGCCGCCGGCGGTCTGATAGGCCGAAACCACCTCTGCGCGGTAGCCCGCGCTGTTCATCTGGTCCACAAGCTCCTGCGTCACCGACTGGTCTCCCGGCAGCGTCTGCATCACGTAAAAAACGCTGGCGCACTCGCCGGAAGCATCGGTGCCCATACACAGGGCACCGGAATAATGGTGCAGGCTGTCGGTGGTCTCAGCCGGGTAGCGGCTGCCGTTCCAGATGGTACTGCCCCTGCCGTCGGCCCCCTGCCCGGCCTCCACCACAAAGCCGCTCTCCACGCGGGAGAAGGTCAGGCCGTTGTAGTAGCCTGCCTGCACAAGGCCCGCAAAGTTATCATAGGCCTGCGGGGCCTTGTCCGGGAAAAGCACCGCCTTGAACACGCCTGCCGAGGTATCGAACACCGCAATGGTGTCCCCCGCCGCAGGGTGGGCAAACTGCAGCTCTGCCGATTCCACTGCCGGGCGGTCGATCTTCTGGACTGTACTGCCGCCGCTGCCTTTGCCAAAGTGCAGAAAGCTCCCGGCACTGCAGCCCGTCAGCACCAGCGCCGCTGCCAGCACAAACGCCGCCCATCTTTTTTTATGCATCATTTCCGCCCACGCTCCATACTCTATAGTAACCTGCACGGCACACCGTGCACAGAAGATTCAGAGGATAGTATATCATATTCTGCCGCAGAGTGCGAGAGCAAATGCGTGAAAATTTGCTGCACAATTTCTGTGCGAAAAAGCATCTTGACGAGCAGGCAAAAAAACGCTACACTATATGCAGGCCAAGCGGGCGGCACACAAACAGCCCGTTTTATGACACGATACAGGAGACAATATCTATGTCTGACGAAATCAAGAACCCTAATACCGAAGAAGATCAGCCCGACCTGATGACCCTGGAGGATGAGGACGGCAACGAGATCACATTTGAGGTGATCGATGCGCTGGACCACAAGGGCGTGCATTATCTGGCTGCTGTGGAATACGCCGAGACCGAGGAAGAGGCTGAGAACGCTCAGCTGGTCATTCTGAGCGTTGGCGAGGATGATGAAGGCGAATATCTGGATGTCGTGGACGACGACGAGCTGCTGCTGGAGCTGGGCAAGCTGTTTGAAGAGCGCCTGAGCGACGAGTACGACATCGAAGAATAATTCCAGACAAATTACCCGGCAAAACTTCCTGCCCGGCTCGATTTGTTGCGGTTTATATGATCCTACTAATCATTCAACGGGAGCTTGGAGTTCCCCGGTGGATTGCAGACCTCCCCGTCATGGGGCGACCATGAAGGCTCGATGAGGAAGCGCGAACCCGGAGACAGGGCACCCACCTGTCCGTAAGGGTAGGTTTGATTGACCGCAGACGACCGGGCGGGATCTTTTTATAGCAATCCATCCACCTCTGTCCTCTGCACTTTCTGCAGAGATGCAGTGTGTGGATTTTTTATTATCTTGAAAGGATGTGCATTGCGGCATGAAGTCAGAACATCTGGTGGGCACCTCCATCCCCCGCTTTACCTTTGATACCCCCACCACACCGGGCAATGATTTTTACAAGCTGTGCGAAGGGGAGCACCCTCTGGTCATGATCTTCCTGCCTGCCTTTGACCACCCTGTCACCCGGGAATATCTGACCCGCTACCTGCAGACCCTGCCCAGACTGCGCGGCGTGCGGCTGGCCTGCGTGGTGCGTTCCTCTCCCCGCATGGTGGCAAAAGCCACGCAGGGGGCCGAGTTCCCCTTCACCCTCATCTGCGACGCGCCGGGGGTGCTGTACGGCTACCTTGGCGTAGAACAGGCCCGCGGCATCCTGAGCTGGAGCTTTGCGGCCCAGCGCATCTACAAAGCGGCCAAAGAGCAGGGCTACCGCTACAACAGCAATGCTCCGCAGCAGCTGCCGCTGACGCTGGTGGTGGGCCACATGGGTAAGATCCTGTTTACCCACTCCGGCCGCAGCCAGACCGACCTGCCGGAGGACTGCGCCGCCATCCGTGAGATCACCCGCGAGGTGGTGCGCACCATGGCCGAGGACCAGCGGCGTGCACACCCCCACTGCTCCGACGAAACGCTCACCCTGCCGGATCTGGTAGGCTGGGATGATCTTGACGGAAGCAGTAATTGACTCAAACCAGCAAAAGCACCTGCAGGATCAACCGCAGGTGCTTTTGTTTTAGCGAGCTCGCCCTCTCAGTCTCGCGTTGCTCGACAGCTCCCCCAAAGTGGGAGCCTTTGGCAATCCACAAAAGGTGCATCTTTATGCCAAGGCCTCTCCCTTTGGGAGAGGTGGATTTGCGAAGCAAAGACGGAGAGGGCGAGGCCGCTTTCAATTTTCAGAGCTTTCATCTGCAAACAGTCCCGGGATGCCGCACAGGGCTGCAATGCCCACCAGCGTGAACACGATGCGC
>OMBM01001107.1_pt1 | contig 10726 bp, 10 predicted proteins | sample 1644861 | NCBI WGS metagenome assembly OMBM01 (sample SAMEA103958165, study PRJEB25191) | human gut metagenome | biome: human-associated habitat [ENVO:00009003]; feature: intestine environment [ENVO:2100002]; material: feces | place: Germany | collected 2013/2015 | reverse complement strand
TGCTGCACCATAAGGAAGGTGGCGTGATGTTTTATCACATGGTGCAGAGCTTCCCGAAGGGCGCAGACGTTGACCCGCGCACGGCGCACGAAGCCGCACGGCGGCTGGCAGAATACTTCGAGGGCTGTGAGGTACTGGTCTGTACGCACGTTGACCGGGAACACTTTCATTCACACTGTATTATCAACAGTGTCAATTTTGAAACCGGCAAAAAAGTGCATATGGCGGACAAGCAGATTCAGGAACTGCGCGTCCGCAATGACCAGATTTGCGAGGAATTGGGGCTGCCGAAATTCCAGAGAGATGAGCAGCGGCAGTCGCGTGGAATGTCCAATGCGGAATACTACACGGCAGTCAAGGGCGAGAGCTGGAAGTTCGAGCTGATGCGAGTCATCGACGAGTGTATGCGCTGTGCCGGAAATCGTGAAGAATTTCTGGCGCTGCTCCGCTCGGAGGGTTACTCGGCAACTTGGACGGACAGCCGGAAGAATATCACCTATATCACACCAGACGGACGCAAATGGAGCACATCCCCAGCCAGCCATGTTCCGCCTTCATTCCTCCCACAGCCCGCAGACCGTGCACTTGATGCGCAGCCTGCCGCCTGCATTAGACAGTGATACGCTGTCGCTGAGTTCCATGAGCATGGAAAAATGTTTCCGCACATATTCGTTCAGCACCACAACGGGAAGCGGCACGTCGAGTATCAGGCAGGCGCTGCGGCGGGTTTCCAACGGCTCCTGAATGTCCAGGTTTCCGTGCGTATAGTGCATGAGCGCACCGGCATGGCCGCGCAGCCGGTCGAATCGCAGCCGCTTGTCCTTGCTGGGGACTGTGCCGTGAAAATCGTCTTCAGGCTCGCCGAGAATCAAGCTGATAATGTCTTTTTCGTTCATGTAAAAAACTCCTTTACGTTTTTCTCTGTCTAATGTTCTACCGCATTTTCGGGTTTGTCCCGCCTGCGTCATAATTTCGCGGCTGAATCTTCAGCCATGAAACAGGCTCCGTCCTCGGCAGCCTCGTCAAGATCAAGGGCACGATCACCAGAGTGGAAGAGGCCGAAGGCAAGATCCAGACCATCATGGTCAGGGATGCAGCAGGCAAGGAAGCCCGCGTCTTCATCGACGGCTACATCACGAAGGACACGGAAGTTGAGAACGCAGTTGTCGGCAATCTGGTCGAGGCGGTCGGTCTGGCTTCCTATGACAACACCTTCGTCCTCTCGAACGGCACGCCGGTCTACCCGCGTATCCGTATCCGCGACCGCGCTGATGTCGTCTGCACCGCAGGCGAGACGCCGGTCGAGACGTGGAGCATCACCTACGTCACCGATGGCGGCACGATCAACGGTGAATACCCGACGACCTACACCAAGGGCACCGTGACCGTTCTGCCGACCAATGTGACCAAGCCCGGCTACACCTTCCTCGGCTGGTTCACCGCCTACACCGGCGGCGTGCAGGTCAGGCAGATCGAGGCGACGGAAACCGGCGACAAGACCTTCTATGCACGTTGGCATAAGACTGTCCTGCCGCCTCCGCCCGTCACCCCCGGTACCCCGGTCACCCCGGCCAGGCCCGCTGCCCCGGTAGGGCTCCCGTTTGCCGATGTGTCCGGCAGCGACTGGTTCTATAACGATGTCCGCTATGTCTACGAGAAGGGCATCATGGACGGCACGGGCGCCGATCGCTTCTCTCCCAACGCACCGCTGACCCGCGCCATGATCGTTACCATCCTCTACCGCATGGCGGGCAGCCCGTCCGTTTCCGGCTCGTCCGACTTTACGGATGTGGCCGCCGGCAAGTGGTTTGCCAAGGCGGTCGCATGGGCGGCGGCCAACGGCATTGTCAACGGCTACGGCGACAGCCTCTTCGGCCCGAACGACCCCGTGACCCGTGAGCAGCTTGCGGCGATCCTGTACCGCTACGCAGTCTACGGCGGCATGACGGCTGTGACGCTCGAGGAAAATCTCGGCAGCTTTGCCGACACGGCGCAGCTCTCCGCCTACGCCATTCAGGCGATGAACTGGGCGGTCGGCCAGGGTCTGATCAACGGCTCCGGCAGCAACCTTGTGCCGAAGGCACAGGCGACCCGCGCACAGGTCGCGGCGATCATCCACCGCTATCTCGAGCGCTGAGTTCCCCAACAGTACAAAGCTGCCCCGCCGGGTCTTCCGGCGGGGCAGTCCCCCATCATTCAAAAACTGCGCATCCTGAAGGAGAATCCATGAAAAACTTACAATGCAAGCTGACGCGCAAGCGCTGGCTGGAGATCGGCGTGAGCGCGCTGCTGTTTGTGCTGATCATCGCGTGGGCGCTGGTTCTGGAATACACGGAGCCTGACCGCGAGGCGACTGCCGCGCGCAAGCGGTTTTTCGCCGTTGCGCGCGTCACGGACATTCTGGACGACAACGCGGAAACCCAGGACTGGACCGAGGGCCGCCGCATCGGCCAGCAGTATCTCGAGGTCGAGATCCTGAACGGCCCGTGGAAGGGCGAAACGCTTGAGGCGATCAACTATCTGACCATCTATACCAACGTCGACGCGAAGATCGGCACAAAGATCGTCGTCCGCCTCGATCTGGACGACGAGGGCGCGCCGTATATCATATCCATTCCGAATTATAACCGCGCCCCGGTGCTGCTCGGCCTGCTTGCCGTGTTTGCGGCGCTGCTCCTGCTGATTGGCCGGAAAAAGGGCATCACGGCCCTGCTGGGGCTTGTGTATACGCTTGCGTGCGTCTGGTTCATTCAGGTGCCCATGATCCTGCGCGGCGCGCAGCCGGTCGTAGTCACGGTCGTGCTCGTCGCGCTGACGACGGCAGCCTCGCTCCTGTTCCTGAACGGCTTCAGCCGCAAGACGCTCTGCGCCACGCTCGGCTGCATCGGCGGCGTGGCGGTGGCCGGCATTTTCGCCGCCCTGTGCGGGTCGATCTCGCCGCTCAACGGCTTCAACCTGCCGGAGGCGGAGGAACTGGTTTTGCGCGCGTCCGACCGGGGACTGAAGATCCGCGGTCTGTTCGTCAGCGGCATTCTCATCGCCTCGCTCGGCGCGGTCATGGACGTGGCCATGTCCATTTCCTCCGCCTGCTGGGAGCTGCGCGAGCTGAACCCCGATCTGCCGCGCAAGGCCCTGTTCCGCTCCGGCATGAACATCGGCCAGGACGCCATGGGCACCATGGCGAATACGCTCATCCTTGCCTTCGCCGGTTCGAGCCTCAATACGCTCCTGCTGTTCCAGATCTTTGATTATCCCATGATCCAGATCTTCAACGCTGACTCCATCGCCATCGAGATCATCCGCGGCGTGGCCGGCACCATCGGCATCATCCTGACCGTCCCCCTCGTCGCCCTCCTGAGCGCCGAGATCATGGGGCCGAAGAAAAAAGCGTAAGCTGCAAAACAGAAGCGGCATTCCCGGGCCGGGAATGCCGCTTTCTGCGTCAAAACGTCGGATCGTTATCGGTGTGCGTCCGCCTGCACGCAATATGCCTCCTGCATCTTTTGCAGGACGGCTTCCTTTTTCGGGATGGACGGGATGGCGCCGGAAGCTTCGGTGGAGAGGCTTGCTGCGGTTGCCGCGTAGCGGGCCATATAGGCAAGATCGTCCCTCGTCAGCGCCTCCGGCGCTTTCCCAAGCTCCAAAAAGCGCGATACGGCGCTGCCGCCAAAGATATCGCCTGCGCCGGTCGTGTCAATGGGATGCACCTTCGGGCAGCCGCAGGAGAAGTCTGCCTGCTTATTTTTCAGCAGACACCCCTTCGGCCCCAGCGTGACCATGACGAGCTTCGCGCCCAGCGCCAGCACGCGCTCCGCGCCCTCCTCCGGGCTGCAGTCCCAGAGGAACTGCATCTCCTCATCGCTGATCTTGACGATATCCGCCTGCGAAAGGCCCCAGAGGATCTGTTCCCTTGCCTCCTGGTCTGTTTTCCACAGCGGGGCGCGGTAATTGGGGTCGTAGGTGACGAGCCTGCCGTGCGCGCGGGCATAGGCCGCGGCCTTCTGCGTGGCCGTGCGGGCAGGCTCGTCCGTGCAGCTGAGCGAGCCGAAGTGGAACACGCGGCTTTCTGCCAGCATGGCCGGGTCGATCTCCTCCCAGCGCAGCTGTGTGTCCGCGCCGGGCTTGCGCGCGAAGGCGAACGAGCGGTCGCCGTGCGCGTCAAAGGTCACGAACGCAAGCGTCGTGAATGTATCGGGGCTGATCAGAATGCCGCGCGTGTCGATCCCGGCGCGGCGCATCGTGCCGGTCAGCAGATGGCCGAAAGTGTCGTCGCCGACCTTGGCGAGAAACGCGGTCTTCTTTCCATACGCGCTCAGCGCGGCAAGAAAATTGCCGGGCGCGCCGCCGGGGTTGGCGGCAAGCGTGGGATAGCCGTTTTCGTCCTTCGCGCGTTCCGCAAGATCGACAAGCAGCTCGCCCAGCGCGATCACATCATACATAGGTCTGTCCTCCTGTGTTTTTTGTTATTTTACCATGAAAGCAGCCTGGACTCAACCGCCGCGGGCGAAAAAATGCGCGGCGCGTTCTGCCTTTACATTTGCGTGCGTATGTGGTAAAATTCTCAAAAGTGTGTGAAGCCGAGCTGAAGGAGGATGCGTCCATGCCGATGACAAACGCCGCTGAATATCTGGAGCGCACCGCCGCCCGCGTCCCGGACAAGGTCGCCTTTTCCGACGCCTCCGGCAGTCTGACCTTCGGGCAGCTGCTGACGCGTGCGCGGGCACTGGGAACCGTTCTGGCCGGGCTTCCGGGCTGCAAAAACGCGCCCGTGGCCGTGCTCACGGGGCGGACAGTGCAGAGCGTCGCGGCGCTGCAGGGCGTTTTGCAGAGTGGGAATTATTATGTTCCCATCGACGAGCAGATGCCGGAGGCGCGCATGCGCCGCATTCTCGCGCAGGTGCACGCCCGCGCGATCGTCTTCCCGGAAGCGTGCCGCCCGCAGGCGGAGCGGCTTGCGGACTGCGCGCCGCTCGTGTGTCTGGAGGAGGCGGAGAAGACCGCCCCGGACAATGCGCTTCTGCAGGCCCGGCGCGAGCAGATCATTGATCTGGATCCCGTGTACCTGCTCTTTACCTCCGGCTCGACCGGCACGCCGAAGGGCATCGTCATCTCCCACCGCGCCATTCTGGATTTTACCGACTGGCTGACGGACTTCTGCGGCTATACGGAGCATGAGGTCTTCGGCAATCAGTCGCCGTTTTACTTTGACACCTCCTGCAAGGATCTGTACCAGACGCTGAAGCTCGGCGCGACGTGCGTGATTCTGGAGAAGAAATTCTTCGCGCTGCCGCTGTTTTTGCTGCAGGCGCTCGACCGGAACGGCGTGACCGCCGTGAACTGGGCGACGTCCGCGTTCCATCTGGCGGCAAGCTCCGGCGCGCTTGAAAAGTGCGTCCCGCACGCGCTGCGGAAGATCGTCGTCGGCGGCGAGGCGCTGCAGGCGCGGTACGTGAATATGTGGAAGCGCGCGATCCCGGAGGCGGAGCTTTATAATATGTATGGCCCGACGGAAACGACCGTCGACTGCGCAGCGCTGCACCTGACGCGCGCATACCGCGACGACGAGCCGATCCCCATCGGAAAAGCCTGCCGCAATATGCAGCTGCTGCTGTTAAAGGACGATCTGAGCGAGGCGGCGCCGGGCGAGACGGGCGAACTATGCGTGCGCGGCTCCGGGCTTGCGGCAGGATATTTTGCAGACGCGGAAAAGACCGATGCAGCCTTTATCCAGAACCCGCTCTGCCCCGATTACCGCGACATTCTCTACCGGACGGGCGATATGGCCGTGCAGCGCGAGGACGGGAATTTCTATTTTCTTGCCCGCCGCGACGGGCAGATCAAGCACATGGGCTACCGCATTGAGCTGGGCGAAATTGAAACGGCGCTCTACAGCGTCAAGGGCCTGCGGGAGGCCGTCTGCTTCTACGACGCGATGCGCGACAGGATCGTCTGCGTCTATGCGGGCGATCTGGACACGAACGCGCTGGCACGGGCGCTGCGGACGGCGCTGCCAAAATATATGCTGCCGAACGTCTATGAAAAGCTGGACGCGCTGCCGCACAACGCGAACGGCAAGCTTGACCGCGCGGCGCTGAAGGAGCGCTTCCTTCATGCGCAGAGTTGAAAGCTGCGCGGCGCTTGCGCCGCTTCTGTCCGCGCAGCTGCGGCGCGGCGTGGTGACCAACTGCTTTTTATCCCCGGCAGACTACCAGCGTGAGATCGACGCCGGGCTTTTTTACGAGGAAGGAGACGGCTTTTTGCTGCTGCTTCGGCAGCGGGCCGGATACCGGCTCCTGAACTTCTATCTGCACCCCGGTGCAAAGCTTTGCCTGCCGGAGCAGCCTTCCCCGCTCGTCACGGAGCTGGCCTGCCGCGAAAAGGACCAAGACGCCATGCGCCGGGCGCAGGACGCGCTGTGCGCGCTCGGCTTTACCGAGGCGTTTTGCCGTCTGCGGCGTACGCGGGCGGCAATTCCTGCGCCAGATAGCGCGGAAACTGCGTCAGAGGCTTCCTTTGAGGCCGTGCGGGCGTTTCTGCTTGCGCAGTTCGACCCGCTGACGGGCTGCATCCCGCCGGACGAGGAACTCTGGCAGGCGGTCAGCGCCGGGCAGGTGCTGTGCCTCATGGATGCGGACGGAATTTCGGGCTTGCTGCACTACGCGCCTGGGCGGGCGCAGTGCGAGATCCGCCATCTGGCCGTCCGTGCGGACTGCCGGGGGCATGGATACGCCGGGCGGCTGCTGACCATACTGGAAGCAAAGACCGGCGGGCAGAAATGCGCCGTCTGGGCAAGGGTGGGGAACGCCCCTGCCGAGCATTTCTATGAAAAAAATCAGTTTCAGCCGGACGGATGGCAGTCTGTTGTGCTGAGGCTGGGATAGATAAAGGAGTTTTGACACTATGAGAAAGCAGATCATGGAGATCCTGACGGAGATTTGCCCGGGCATCGACTTTGAGAACGAAAAAGCCCTCATCGACGACGGCCTGATCGACTCACTGGATATCGTCGCGGTCGTGACGGAACTGATGGAGGCGTTCGATGTGGAACTTGGCGTGGACGATCTGACGCCGGAGAACTTCAACAGCGTCGAGGCCATCGAGGAGCTCATCGAGAGCCGTCAGAGCTGAGATGTCCTTTGCCTCCCTGCCCTTTGTGGGGCTCGTCACGGCAGGCGTCGTGCTGTATTATCTGGTTCCGAAGCGGGCGCAGTGGGTCGTGCTGCTGCTGGCAAGCATGGTCTTTTACCTGGTTGGCGGCGTCAAAAGCGCCGTCTGGCTCGTGCTGGTCGCGGGACTGACGTGGCTGGCGGGACTGCTGCTCGAAAAGCAGAACGCGCGTCCCGCACCCGATAAGGCCGCAAAGGCCGCCGTGCGCCGCGCGAAGAAGCGCATCTGCGCGGCGTGTCTGGTTCTCTGCTTCGGGCTGTTATATCTCATGAAATACTGGAACTTCACGGCCTCCGCGCTGCCGTCCGCCCTCGGGGACAAGCTTCCCCGGTGGGATTTCGTCGTGCCGCTGGGCCTGTCGTATTTCATCTTCCAGAGCGTGGGCTATGTCATCGACGTTTACCGCGGAAAGCTCCCCGCGCAGAAAAATCCCTTAAAATACGGCCTGTTCGTCTCGTTCTTCCCGCAGATGGTGCAGGGCCCCATCAGCCGGTACGACCAGCTTGCCCCGCAGCTTCTGGCTGAGCGCAGTCTGGACTGGCGCGATCTGAAGCTTGGCATTCAGCTGTGCCTCTGGGGCTACTTTAAAAAGCTCGTCATTGCCGACCGGGCGGCTGTGCTGGTCAACGCTGTCATCACGGAGAACTGCCCCTACGGCGGCGCGGTCATTGCCAGCGGCATTCTGTTCTACTGCATTCAGCTCTACTGCGATTTTTCCGGCGGCATCGATATTACGCGCGGTGTCGCGCGGATGTTCGGCATTGACATGGCCGAGAATTTCCGCCGCCCGATCTTCGCAATGTCCCTGACGGAATACTGGCGGCGCTGGCACATCACGCTCGGCGCGTGGATGCGCGACTATGTGTTTTATCCGCTGTCGCTGTCGAAAGCCTTCGGCAGACTCTCCCGCTGGGCCCGCACGCACATCAGAGGCACGGGCGGCAAGATCTTTGCCACGTCGCTCGCGACGTTCATCGTCTATCTCATCATCGGCATCTGGCACGGGGCGAACTTCCGCTATATTGCTTTCGGTCTGTGGAACGGCGTACTCATTACGGCCTCGCTCCTGCTGGAACGGACGTTTTTGCGCTGGAAAGCAGCGCTGCACATCAACGACAAGTCCGCCGCATGGCGCGTGTTCATGACGCTGCGCACGATGCTGCTGGTGTTCATCGGGCGGTATTTCACGCGTTCGCCGCGCCTGAGCTGCGTGTTCCGATTCTTGAAGACAACCGTGCTGCATCCGCAGCCGTCGCAGCTGCTCGACGGGACGCTTTTGTCGTTCGGCCTTGCGAAGACGGATTTTCTCGTGATCGCGCTGGGTCTGGCCGTTTTGCTGACGCTTGAGTGCTTGCAGGAGCGCGGCGTGCAGATCCGGGCGGCGCTGGAAAAGAAGTCTGGCTTTGTGCAGTGGCTTGCCGTGACGGCGCTGCTGCTGGCCGTGCTGCTGCTCGGCGTGTTCCGGGCCGGGTATATCCCGTCGGGCTTTATCTATACGCAGTTTTAAGGCGGTGCAGCTATGAGTTCTAAAAAATGGGTACTGGTCTTTCTTGTGACCGTTTTTGTGCTGGCCGCGCTGCTGGCGGCGCTGAATCTTGCCGTCGACCCCTTCGGCGCGTTCGGGGACAGGCTGCTGTCCTGGTTCTCCTACGACGAGACGAATAACCCGCGCGTGGCAAAGTTCAGCTATCTCGAACAGCACCACGACGAATACGATTCCTATATTCTCGGCTGCTCATCGACCAGCTCGTTCCCGGTAGACGCGTTCAACGAGGCGTATGGCGCCAGCTTTTACAATCTCATCATGTACGGCGCGGATATGCGCGACTGCGAAAAGATCGCGCAATATCTGATCGAACATTACGAGGTCAAAAACCTCATTCTGAACGTCTATCTCGACAACGGCCTGACCTACGACGAGGAATCCGACCGGCTGACGAAGAACCTCCACTATAAGGAGGACTCGGACACGTCCGTGCTGTCCTATTACACGCGCTATCTCTTCGCCGACCCGCGCTATGCGCTGGCCAAGCTGAACGCGCTGCGCACGGACACCATTCTGCCGCAGACGTTTGACGTGTTTGACGAGCGGACAGGCTGCTATGACAAGCGTGTGCGCGACGCAGAGCCGATCGGCAGCGAGGAGCGTTATCTCGAAAGCTACCCCGTCTTCGCCGACTATCCGCACCAGACGCTCTCGCTTCCGTACACGGAGCAGTGTATGCAGAGCGTCGCGGCGATCAAGACCCTGTGCGAGGAAGCGGGTGTGAACCTCACCGTCGCGGCCGGGCCGGTATATGCTGAGTATCTGAAAAATTATGAACCGGAAACCGTCGCGCAGTTTTACCGCTCGCTGGCACAGGTCACGCCGTTCTGGGATTTTTCGTCCAGCAGCGTCAGCTGCGAGATGCGCTATTTCTACGACGGCACGCACTTCCGCAACAACGTCGGCGAGATGATCTGCGCCCGCATGACAGGCCGCACAGATCTCTGGATCCCGGACGATTTCGGAACCTATGTGACCGCCGACACCCCGGAGGATTATTTCCTGAACGTCCTGTCCCCGGCGGCGCTTTCGTCTGACGAGATCAGCTCGCAGGTGCCCATCCTTATGTACCACCATCTGTCCGAGGACGTGACGAACAGCGAAATGGTGTCCCCGGAGCAGTTTGAGGCGCAGATCCGGGCGCTTTCCGAGGCCGGGTATACCGGCGTCTCGTTTGACGAGCTGCAGGCGTATGTCCTGCGCGGCGAGCCGCTTCCCGATAAGCCGGTCGTCATCACCTTTGACGACGGATACAGGAGCAATTACACGCTGGCCTATCCGATTTTGCAGAAATACGGCATGAAGGCGACGATCTTCGCCATCGGCGTTTCGTTCGGAACGGATCATTACAAGGATACGGACTATGCCATCACGCCGCACTTCGGCGCGGCGGAGGCGGCGGAAATGACCGCGTCCGGCCTTATTTCCATCCAGAGCCATACCTACGACATGCACCAGTGGCCGCCGTATGAGACAGGCTCCGCCGTGCGGGAGAACATTCTCCAGCTTTCCAGCGAAAGCGAAGAGGCCTACGTGCAGGCGCTGACGGAGGACTTTACGCGCAGCCGTGCACTGTTGGAGGACGCAACGGGCCGGCCGGTCGACGTGCTGGCGTATCCGGCGGGGCAGTACTCGACGCTGGCGCAGGTCACGCTCCAGTCTCTCGGCGTACACGTGACGCTCTCGACCAATCCTGGCGTCAACACCGTCGTCAAGGGCCTGCCGCAGACGCTTTACGCCATGCTCCGCTTCGGCATTACGGAGGATGTCTCGCCGGAGGCGCTGCTGAACATGATCCAGTAAAACAGGAGAAGCAGGCTGTGTTTTATGATACAGCGCTTCCAGCTTGCCTGTAGGGGCGGACGACTCTGTCCGCCCGCACGGAATACAACCGCTGGCTGGAGTTTTGCGGCGAATTCGTACGCGCCTTTCGCTTTGACTGTAGGGGCCGATGCCCACATCGGCCCGTGAGGCAGTTACGAATTCGCCGAAGATTTTCGTAAAAACGGTGCG
>OMBM01001106.1_pt1 | contig 10731 bp, 8 predicted proteins | sample 1644861 | NCBI WGS metagenome assembly OMBM01 (sample SAMEA103958165, study PRJEB25191) | human gut metagenome | biome: human-associated habitat [ENVO:00009003]; feature: intestine environment [ENVO:2100002]; material: feces | place: Germany | collected 2013/2015 | reverse complement strand
CACCCAGATCGTTGACCCTGCAGTGGCCGGTGACTGGGAGGAGCAGGGCTGCAAGGGCTGATATACCAAACGCACAAGGCGCATCTTTGTTTTATGGCAAAGGTGCGCCTTTTTGTATTTGTTGCTGCGGGGCCGCGCCGCGGCCGTAGGGCGGCCAGTCCTCTGGCCGCCGCACCGCAGCCGCAATTTCCGCGCACAAATGTCCGCGGTTTTACTACAAAAGCACTTTACAACTTTAGTGCAGTAAAGTATAATAGAATCTGTATCGGATCAGAGAGGTAGGAATGTTATGGAGATCGAACTCAAGAGCTTTACCCCCGCCGAGCAGGCGACCTTCCGTCTGCGCGCCCTGTATGAGCAGGCCGGCTACCGCAAATACCGCGCCTCCCGGTTTGAGGAATACGCGCTGTATCAGGAATATCAGCGCTTCCTGCCGGACTCGCAGGTCATCACCTTCACCGATCTGGACGGCAAGCTGCGCGCCATCAAGCCCGATGTTACGCTGTCCATCGCCAAGACGGCGCAGCCCGCCGCCGGGGAGTGCAAGCGCTTTTATTATAATGAGGAGGTCTGCCGCCCCAGCCGCGAAAGCCACACCTTCCAGACCATCCACCAGATGGGGCTTGAGAGCATGGGTGCCGTGGACACCGATGAACAGGCCGCTGTTGTGCGGCTGGCGCTGCAAAGCCTTGCCGCGCTGGAAGTTCCCACCGTGCTGGAAATCAGCCACATGGGCTACCTGACCGGCCTGCTGGATGCGCTGGCGGTGCCCGCCGAAGCACGAGGCAAAATCCTTGATTTCCTGCGGGCCAAAAACGCCCATGAGCTTCGCACCGCCGCGCTGGATGCCGGGCTGGATGCGCCCGCTGCCGAGGCCCTGACCGGACTGCTGGCACTGCACGGCCCCATGGGCGCTACGCTGACCGCCGCGCGCGCCGCCTGCCGGTGCGATGCCCAGCGCGCCGCCCTAGATGAACTGCAGGCGCTGCAGAACGCCTTGGGCGAGGCTGGGCGCGGCACCCAGCTGGATCTGAGCATGGCCGATGAGATGGAGTATTACAACGGCCTTGTCTTTACCGGCTATGTGGCGGGCATTCCCCGCGCCGTGCTGAAGGGCGGCCGCTACGATTACCTGATGCAGCGGTTCACGCCGGGGGCCAACGCCATCGGCTTCGCCATCTATCTGGACGAGCTGGAGCGCCTGGCCGCACCGCTGCCCCCCGTACAGCAGCAGGGCGGCGAAAAAACATGGCTGAACATCGCCCTGCCGAAGGGCCGCCTTGGCGACAAGGCCTACAAGCTGCTGGCGGGCGCTGGCTACAGCGCCACCGAGGATTACAACGACACCCGCAGGCTGGTGGTGGAAAACCCCGATGCCTGCGTGCGGTATTTCCTCGTCAAGCCGAGTGATGTTGCCATTTATGTCGAGCACGGCGCAGCGGATATCGGCATTGTGGGCAAGGACATCCTGACCGAGTCAGGCGCGGATGTCTATGAGCTGCTGGATACCGGCATGGGCAAATGCCGTATGTGCGTGGCCGGTCCCGCCACCTTTGCCGATGACGAAAGCCGCGCACTGCGGGTGGCCACAAAGTTTGTCAACATCGCCCGCAGCCACTATGCGCGCCGCGGCCGTGACATTGACATTATTAAATTGAACGGCTCGATCGAGCTGGCCCCGATTCTGGGGCTGTCCGATGTGATCGTTGACATTGTGGAGACCGGCACGACCCTGAAAGAGAACGACCTGACCGTTATCGAGGAATTTATGCCGATCTCGGCCCGGTTCATCGCCAACAAGGCGAGCTATAAATTCAAATACGCCCAGCTGACCGAGCTGCTGAACAAGATGAAGGAGGCCCTTGCAAGATGATCCGTCTGTATGATTTTGATGAGGTACGCCCCGAGGAGATCCTCAACCGCGACATCCGCGCCGAAGCCGATGTGGAGGCCACCGTTGACGCCATCATCGCCGATGTGCGCGCCCGCGGCGATGCCGCCCTGATCGAATACGCCGCCAAATTTGACCACGCCGAATTGACCGATGTCCGCGTCAGCCAAGCCGAGATCGATGAAGCCTTTGCCGAGCTGGAAAAGACTGATCCGGAGTTTATCACGACCCTGAAGATGGCCGCCGGGAATATCCGCCGCTTCCATGAGCAGCAGCTGCACAAAAATTTCGTTGTCAACGACACCCCCGGCATCGTGCTGGGGCAGAAGTACACCCCCATCCAGCGCGCCGGCGTCTATGTGCCGGGCGGCACGGCTGCCTACCCCTCGACCGTTTTGATGGATGTCATCCCGGCCAAGGTCGCGGGCGTCAGGCAGATTGTCATGACGACCCCCGCAGGGCAGGACGGCAAGGTAAACCCCGCCATTCTGGCGGCGGCGGTCATTGCGGGCATTGATTTGATTTTCAAGACGGGCGGCGCACAGGCCGTGGCAGCCCTTGCCTACGGCACCGAAAGTGTACCCGCCGTGGACAAGATCGTCGGCCCCGGCAACATCTATGTTGCCACCGCCAAGCGCAAGGTTTTCGGCAAGGTCGGCATTGATATGATCGCAGGACCGTCCGAAATTCTTGTTCTGGCGGACGGCAGCTGCAACCCCGCGTGGGTGGCCGCCGACCTTCTGAGCCAGGCCGAGCACGATAAGCTGGCCAGCCCCGTGCTTGTCACCGATAGCTGGGATCTTGCCAAGGCCGTGCAGGCCGAGCTGGAGGTACAGATCCCGCAGCTGCCCCGCGCCGCCATCGCCCGCGCCAGCGTGGACACCAACGGCAAGATCATCGTGACCGATGACATGCGCAAGGCCATCGAGGCCGTGAATATCATCGCCCCCGAGCATCTGGAGATCTGCGTGGACGACCCGTTTGCCGTGCTGAACTCGGTGCAGAATGCCGGCAGCATCTTCCTTGGCAAGAATGTACCCGAGGCACTGGGCGACTATTTTGCCGGCCCGAACCATATCCTGCCGACGAACGGAACCGCAAAATTCTTCTCACCGCTGTCCGTAGACGATTTCGTGAAGAAATCCAGCATCATCTATTATTCCAGAGAAGCCCTTTCCGAGATCCACGAGGATATCGAGAGCTTTGCAAAATCAGAGAGCTTGACGGCACACGCCAATTCGATTGCCGTCCGTTTTGAGGGGGAAGAGTAAGTGGAGAACAGAACAGCCAGCGTAGAACGCGTGACAAAAGAAACAAAGATCCGCATGACATTAAATCTGGATGGAACGGGAAAGAGCGACATCCACACCGGCATCGGCTTTTTTGACCATATGCTCGACGGCTTTGCCCGCCACGGTCTTTTCGACCTTTCCGTTTCTGTAGACGGAGATCTTGATGTAGACGGCCACCACACGATCGAGGACACCGGTATCGTGCTCGGAACTGCAATCCGCGAGGCAGTCGGCGACAAACAGGGCATCCGCCGCTACGGCGACAGAATCCTTCCGATGGACGAGACACTGGTGCTCTCGGCCGTTGACCTCTGCGGCAGACCGTATCTCTCTTTCCAGGCAGAATTTACACGGGAGAAAGTAGGAGAGATGGAGACCGAGATGGTAAAAGAATTCTTCTACGCCGTTTCCTATGCGGCGCAGATGAATCTGCATATCAAAGTGCTTGACGGCGGAAATAACCACCACATCATCGAGGCGATGTTCAAAGCATTTGCGAAGGCACTCGATGAGGCAACTTCCTTCGATCCGAGAATTGCCGGCGTGCTCTCGACCAAGGGCAGCCTGTAAGAGCAGAAAAAGAGGAGAACAAGAGATGAAACAAGCATTAAAATGTGATTTTACCTGGGCGGATTTTAAGACAAACAGCGACGGCATGGTTCCGGTTGTTGTACAGGATGCGGAAAATGACGAAGTGCTGATGCTCGCCTACATGAATGAAGAAGCGTTTGAGACGACACTGTGCCTTGGAAAAATGACGTACTGGAGCAGAAGCCGCAATGAGCTCTGGACGAAGGGACTGAGCTCCGGCCATGTGCAGTATGTAAAACAGCTTCTGATCGACTGCGACAACGATACAATCCTTGCCAAAGTAGAACAGGTCGGCGCAGCGTGCCACACCGGAAACCGCACCTGCTTTTACCGGACCCTGGCAGAATAAAAATTTTTGATTCAGAGCATAAAAAGAGCTCCTGTTTCACAGAATAAAATCTGTTGGACAGGAGCCTTTTTATGCGGTTCTGTATCGTTATAAAGCCATTACAGAAGAAGGTATTTTAAGATAAACAGAACAGCCAGGATGTACATGATCACGCTGATCTTTTTTTCTTTTGCTTTTCCGCTCAGGATCTGGATTGCAACGTAGGAGATAACTCCCATGGCAATACCTTCGGAAATGCTGTAGAAGAACGGCATAGCTCCGATGCAGATGTAGCACGGAATCGCCTCGGAAAGATCGCTGAAATCAATGTTGACTACGTTGGTCAGCATGTAGAAGCCTACCACGATCAGTGCCGGAGCCGTTGCAAAGGACGGGATGGCAAGGAAGATCGGGGAGAGGAACAGAGCGAGGCCGAAGAGGATTGCAGTGGTAACAGCGGTAAGACCGGTACGGCCGCCTTCGGAAACGCCGGAAGCACTCTCAACGAAAGTTGTTGTGGTAGAAGTACCAAGAACAGCACCTGCGCAGGTAGCAACAGCATCTGCCATCAGCGCGCCCTTGATGCGCGGAAGTTTTCCGTTTTTGTCGAGCATGTTTGCCTTGGAAGATACACCGATCAGAGTTCCGATGGTATCAAACATATCGACAAACAGGAATGCAAACATGATCACGAAGAACTCGCCTGTTTTCAGAATGGAGAAATCCAGTTTTCCGAAAATCGGGGCAAGGCTTGGAATGGAAAGTCCGTTGGAAAAATCCGGGAACAGGCTGTAGAAGCCGTTTGCCGGGTTCGGAACGTAGAGACCGCATGCCTGGCAGATCATGCCGAGGATCCAGGTTACAAGAATTCCCCAGAGGATGTTTCCTTTTACATTGCGTATGACAAGAACGGCGGTGAGGATAACACCGATGACTGCGAGCAGAACGGTGATTCCGACATCGTTAAACGTTCCTGCCACATACTCTGTTCCGTTTAATGTGGCTGCAGACTGCAGGTTGGCATTGTAGGAAGACAGGGAATAGAGGCCTGCCACGGTTGAAGAGTTCGGCAGTACAATTTTTGCATTCTGAAGTCCGATGAATGCGATGAACAGACCGATGCCGACGCTGACTGCAGATTTCAGGCTGACCGGAATGGAGTTGAAGATCGCCTCACGGACGTTGGTCAGAGAAAGTACAATAAAGATGATACCTTCTGCAAAAACGGCGGTCAGGGCTGCCTGCCAGCTATATCCGTAGCCGAGAACAACGGTGTAGGCGAAATAGGCGTTGAGGCCCATTCCTGGTGCCAGAGCGAATGGATAATTGGCGAAAAGTGCCATGAGCAGGGTGCCAAGGAAGGCTGCCAGAGCCGTTGCGGTAAAGACAGCGCCGTGGTCCATGCCGGTGGAGGAAAGGATGTTCGGGTTGACGGCAAGAATGTACGCCATCGTCATGAACGTGGTGACACCGGCGATGATCTCGGTTTTGACCGTTGTTCCATTTTCCCGCAGCTTGAATGTGTTTTCCATCAGCTTGCTAAACTTTTCCATAGTTTTCTCTCCTTTTGAATTTTGTAGGCGGAAATGTCGCCTCATAATATGGAAACATCCTAAATGTTACAATATTATCAACAGGAATGCAAGAAAGAATCGAAAAGAATCTGAAAATTTCTTGTCGAATTTTTTAATTTTTCTATAGACAAATGTCATGATTTCTTTTATGATAAAAAAGGTGTCGTGTAAAATCTACGTTAAGGAAATGTAAAATATCGAGATAAAAAATGCGAAACTACTTGGCGGAGATTTGGAAAGAGACATCAGAAAAGGACAAGGAAGAAAAAAGAATATGAGTGTAATAGTGTCTTTGATGGGCGGTCTGGGCTTCTTCTTATATGGAATGAAGCTGATGAGTGAAGGACTGCAGAAGGTTGCCGGATCCAAGATGAGAAGCATTCTGGAGGTATTTACGAAGAACCGTGTGATCGGTCTTCTGGTCGGTATTTTCTTTACCGCGCTGATTCAGTCCTCCAACGCTACAACCGTTATGGTGGTCAGCTTCGTAAACTCCGGTCTGATGAAACTGGCACAGGCTCCTGGAATTATCCTCGGAGCAAACATCGGTACGACAGTTACCGGACAGCTGATTGCGTTTGACCTTGCGGATATCGCGCCGCTGTTTGTCATCATCGGTGTTCTGATGGTTATGTTCGTAAAGAACAATCTGACGATCAGCCGTCTCGGCGAGGTTATCTTGGGATTTGGTATTCTGTTTATGGGTATCTCCGGTATCTCAGGAGCCCTGAACGAAGCAAAAGAGATCCCGGCAGTCGTTAACGCCCTCGGATCCCTGACGAATCCGTTTCTTGCGTTCTTAGTCGGCTGGGTGGCTACCGCGATTCTGCAGAGTAACTCTGCAACGGTCGGAATCATCATGCTTCTTGCAAGAGAGGGCTTGATGGGACTTCCGATCTGTCTGTTTATGATGCTTGGATGCAACATCGGATGTACGATGTCCGCGATTCTTGCCAGCTTCGGCTGCAAAAAAGATGCAAAACGTGCGGCATGTGTCCACCTGCTGTTCAACATCTCCGGAACGATTGTCTGCTCCATTATTTTCCTGCTGTTTGGAAATCAGGTAGTTGACTTCTTTATGGGTATTTCCGGAAACGAAGCAGGCCGTATGATCGCAAATGCAAACTCGATCATCAAAGTATGCCAGGTACTCCTGATGCTGCCGTTTACCCCGCTTCTGGTGAAGGCAACGTACTTTATCATCCGCGGAAATGACGAGGAAGACAAAAAGTTCGAGCTTGCCTACATCAGCTCGAAACATGCGATGTCCCCGACGACTGCAGTTCTGCAGGCTGTCCGTGAGATGGAGCGTATGGCACAGATGGCAGAGACCAACCTGATTCGCGCGATGAATACGCTGGTGACCCGCGATCAGAAAGAAATCGACGAGGTCTACCGTGTCGAGGAAAATATTAATTTCCTGAACAAAGAGATTACGAACTATCTGGTTCACTTAAATCAGGCATCGCTGCCGACATCAGACGTTATGCGCATCGGTGCGCTGTTCCATGTGGTCAATGATATCGAGCGGATTGGTGATCATGCCGAAAATGTCGCAGATTCTGCTGTGCAGATGACGAATGACAATGTGACCTTCAGCAAACAGGGCGAACTGGATCTTTCCGAGATGCTGGATATGGTATTAAAAATTCTCGATGAGTCGATCGAAATGTTTGCAAAGAATGATCTGCAGCACCTGCAGGAGATCATTGATATTGAAAATTCCATTGATCAGGAGGAGCGGGATCTGCAGCAGAAGCATGTAGAGCGTCTGACCCGCAACGAATGTACGCCGGAAGCCGGCATGATCTTCTCCGATCTTGTATCCGGACTCGAGCGTGTCGCGGACCATGCAACCAATATTGCATTCTCCATTCTGGATGAAGATCCGGAAGAGAAAGCAGCCCGCGAGGCAGTTGCAGGAGCAGAAAAATAAGAAATGGATTAAGAGAATAGGAGAAAGGCCCCGAAACATTGGAGTTATGTTTCGGGGCCTTTCTTTCATGCTTATGATGTTTTTTATTTATGGATTTCTTTCACGGGAGAGCGGGCAGTCAGATCGAAGGAGTAGCGGAGGTCAGGGTATTTCCTCCCTCTGCAGAGCGGGATGAACCCGCATTCTGCTGGGAATCGCTCTGCTGATCATCTGAAGAGCTGATGCTCGTTCCGAGGGTCAGGGAGAAGGTCTTTGTCTCATAGGATCCGTTGTCTGGAACCTGTACTTCCACCTCGACGGTTTCGCCGGCAGAGTAATACTGCAGCAGGGATTTCAGCTCGCTGGTGGAGGTGATGGAATGTCCGTCAAAGCTGGTCAGAACGTATCCGGATTTCAGACCTGCATTTTCAGCGGCACCGCCGGAGGTTACTTCGGAGATATAGATGCCGGCCGGCATATTGTATGCCTGCTGGATCTGGCTGCTGACATCGAGGCATTTGATGCCGATCGTTCCCTGATCTTCTGCGGCAACCTTTGTTCTGGTCTGCTCATTCATCAGATTTTCAATGATATCGGAAACACGGGAGACCGGGATTGCATAGCCCATGCCCTCTACCTCTGTAGAAGCAAGTTTTGCGGAGTTGATACCGATGACCTCTCCGTTCATGTTCAGAAGAGCGCCGCCGCTGTTGCCAGGGTTGATGGCTGCATCGGTCTGTAAGTAGGTCTTTCCGGTTGTATCAGTGGAAGAAGTATCTGCCGTTGTTCCATCGGAGCTTCCGTCAGAAGAGGAATCGCTGTCGATCACACGGTTTGCAGCACTGATGATACCGGTCGTAACGGACTGGCCGTAGCCGAGTGCGTTGCCGATCGCAACGACCTGCTCGCCGACCTCAACGGAATCAGAATCGCCCATCGTGGCAACAGCGATGCTGCTCATCGTGTCATCCGGGATCTCGGAGAGCGGAACGGCGATGACGGCAAGATCGTTATCGGCATCGGTACCTTTGATATTTGCCTTGCAGACCTGATTGTTTACAAAACTAACAGAAAGAGTATCGGCATCTTCTACTACATGGTTATTGGTGACGATCAGAAGCTCGGTGTCATTCTTTCCGATGATGATACCGGAACCGCAGCTTGTGGTCTCCTCGGTCTGCGGAGTCTGGGCACCGTAACCGAACATGCTGAAGTAGTTCTGTACTTCCTGTACGGACTGGTTTGTGATGGAGACGATCGACGGCATTGCGTTTTTCGCAATCGTGGAAACATCCATCGTTCCGGTGGAAGTGGAGCTTGAGGATGTGGCAGCGGCTTTTAAGAGGCTGCTGTTGGAAGTCGTCTGCTGTGCAGTGGTTGTTGTTGCAGTGGCTGTCGTGCTTCCGGCAAAGTGGTTGACTGCCTGGAAGGTACCGCCGGCAACACCGCCGAACAGAACTGCGCTTAAGGCGATGGCTCCGATTTTTTTTGCAAGCTTAGCAGCTTTTTTGTTTTTGGAAGAAGGTTTCTTTCCGTTGAAGCTGTTCTGCTCTGCTGACTTTGCCCCACAAATTGGCCACAATCTGTGAAATTTCCAGCAGGTTCTTCGGCAGAGATCTTGTGAATACCATTGTAATCCCCTTTGGATCCACGTTCTTCTGATACAGAGACAGATAACCGCAAAACAGCCGGAGACGTTTTCGAAGTCCTTTTTTATAATATCGGGTCTTAATTTTTGTAATGTTCTCCATGCCCAATACTTTAAACTCCATTGCCACGCCGGAAACATTACCACCAAAGCTTTCATCCGTCATGCAGGGAATATGACTGAATTTATGAATATCCTGTTCGATTGCCTTTTTCAGCACTTCCACGCCAGTCTCATCGAATGTTCTGGTAAGATATTCTGCCTTGGCTCCATCCGGAACTTCCAGCACCTTTCTCTTTTTCAGATGCTTCATCGCCGCCTCTGCGCCTTCTTTTTTCTCACCATTCTCATCTACTTCATCATCTGCAAGCAATGTTCCATAGATGGCAAGAATCGCATCAATAAACTGCTCCTTATCCGTGATACGATCGCTCATCAACGCATTGTAAGCATCAATAAGTGGAATCTGCAGTTCAAAATCACCAATACCAAGTTTATTATTCAAATACTCGATAATCGGAATCTCGCACATATAATGTTCCTGCGGCTCTTCTACGGTGATCTGCGGAGCGCTGCTGTCCTCGATATCCAGCTCGTACCGGTATCTTGACGTCAGTATGGTTGCCATGAAATGATCTGACGAAGTTCCAGAATCATCTTTTCTGACATAATAATAGACAGCAAAGAGTTCTCTCTCCTCGATGCTGTCATCTTTTACCATAAATGTATTTTCTGCCGAAAGGTTCTTCGTTACCAGATCATTTTCATTCTCTTTTATATATACGTATTCATACGCAAGCCCATAAATGGAAAGCTCCAGCCCATTGTCTCCGTCGGTTTCATCTGCTCCTGCAGTCTCCAGGGCATCCGTCAGGGCCTTGATATCTCCTTCTGCCTTATATGTTACTGGATTTCCAATAAAATAACTGCTGGCCGTATCAGAAATATCTTTTGCATGGTTACACACCAGTTTATTTTCACGATCCGCATCTGACAGAATTTCATGCTGCCCTTTGTAGTAGGCCATATTCTTCTGCATTCGCCCGACAATGCTGATATGCTTGGATATCAACTGGCGGATCATCTGCTTATCCGGTGCCCGCTCATCAAATTTTTCTCTTGGAACTGTAAATGTATACATTATTTTCACCTGCTTATCTCTCGAAGTCTTGCCACTTTACTGCTCAAAACAGTACTTACAAAATAGCGTACTGCATCGCATCCGTGATCATGCTGCTTTACCGGTTTGTCCTCTCCATGCTCAGCTGCTTTCTCGTCCCATATGTAAGAAGCAAATTCTTTGATTGTTTCCGTACAGGAGCTGGAAAATATCAGCATTTCCAGATTCAGCAGCATACCAACCAGCCGGATTCCGTCCAGCACATCATTATTTGCCTTAATTACTTTGTATCCGCGTTTTCGCAGTTCAGCAATAAAAGAAGCGGCCGACGGATCCACAATCATTGCTTTGATTCTGGTTCCATCCAGCCAC
>OMBM01001101.1_pt1 | contig 10767 bp, 9 predicted proteins | sample 1644861 | NCBI WGS metagenome assembly OMBM01 (sample SAMEA103958165, study PRJEB25191) | human gut metagenome | biome: human-associated habitat [ENVO:00009003]; feature: intestine environment [ENVO:2100002]; material: feces | place: Germany | collected 2013/2015 | reverse complement strand
TCGCATTGCTCCGGCCACGTGCGGGCTGTCAGCTACGCTACATACAGACCCGTTACCGTGACGGTCGTCACATCGAAGACACAGACGGGAACCATCAATGGCATTCCGCAGTACCGTTATACCACAGCCCGTCGCACCTACTATGAGCCGGACGAAACAATAACAACATCGGAGCCGGTCAATGTGGCAGCCTATACGCCTGTGGCAGTTTCCGTTCCCATATACAGCGGAGGCAGAATCACCGGCACACGAAGCGAAATCTATTATGAGCAGGGCGGCACGGAGACGCTCACTCCGGAAACGGAGGTCGTAAAGTATGTGGAATGCACCATACAGCCATTTGATAACAGTGTCATCATCCGAGCCTTCGGGATCGATCCCTCCGCCACCTATGACCAATTCAAAATAACCTATGGCGAAGCCATTCAGAAGATGGCCAACGCCTTGAAAATGACGCTGTATGGGACATTAGGCAACGGGCAGATGGTTCCCTTGACCGATGCGGAGCTGATCGCCTTTGTCAACGCGCAGAACTGCAGCCCCATGCGGAAGCACATCATTACAACGGCATTGTCGCTGGTGGGCAAGGTCCCATATTTCTGGGGCGGCAAGTCGGCGCCCGGCTGGAACGATGCTTGGAACACGCCGCGGCTGGTGACGTCAGCCGGTTCTCCGACGACCGGCACGATTCGGCCCTACGGTCTTGATTGCAGCGGATTCACCACATGGGTATTCAATACGGCAGTAGGCGTTGAGATCGGAGCCGGCTGCAACGGACAGTACCCGAATACCTACGGCGTCTCCGCAGCGGAGCTGCTGCCGGGTGATTTGGGATTCCTTGCGGATGATGACGGCTGGGGCCATGTGCTTATTTTTGCCGGATATGATGCGGAAGGGACACGTATGTGGGTGCATTCCTCCGGCGGCATCGGCGTTATCCTGAATACGCCAAGCTATGAAGGAAGGCTTTCCTATCGCCGCCTCAGCATCGTGGATTACGATGCGCCGGTGGTAAACGCCCCAACCGGCGAGGCGCTTTATACGCTGGAGGTAGAGGTGACGCATTACTGCGCCTGCGCAAAGTGCTGCGGCAGCAATGCGCAGGGGCTTACCGCCAGCGGCAAACAGGCAGCGGTCGGTATGGTCGCTATGTCCAGCCAGTATCCCTTCGGCACGCAAATCATGATAAACGGTACCATGTACACCGTAGAAGATCGGGGCGGCTCGGGCATAGAGAACAATATCCATCGCGTGGATATCTATGTGCCGGACCATCAGCAGGCGCTGCGGATGGGACGGTATACCACAACCGCAACAATTTACAGATTAGGCAGGTGAAAAACTTGGACGAAAGAGAATACAACAACGTGTACGCAATCCCCGCAAACTATACGGACAGCGGCAAACTGCTGGGAGGGATGATCGATACCCGCAACGCAATTGAAACTGTGATTCTGGTGCTGGCTTTGGGCTATCCGGAGCTGATCCTGATCCCCATGCCCGGAACCATCCGCATCGTGGTCATGACGGTCACGCTGCTGCCGCTGGCGGTGGTATCTGCAATGGGCGTGGATGGCGGGTCGCTGTTTCAGTACATCGGCCATATCATCCATTTCTGGACACACCGCAGGAAATTACACTTCAGGAGGATCGGATACCGCTATGGCCAAAGCAAAAGGAAAAAGAAACCGCAGAAAAGAAAAGCTTGAGTTTGTACAGGATTATTTGCCCATCCGCGACCTGAAAAACGGGATCATTGAAACGACGGACAACCGCTACATAAAAATCCTTGAGATCGAGCCGATCAACTTCACGCTGCGATCCGATGAGGAGCAGTTCAACATCATCTCCAGCTTTGCCAGCTGGCTGAAGATATCCCCCATGCGGCTGCAGTTCAAGTCCATTACGCGCCGCGCGGACTCGGATAAGCACATATCCATGATCTGCGAGGAATTGGAACACGAGGAGAATCCGCAATGTAAGGAGCTTGGCGAAGATTATATCGGACTCATCAAGGATGTGGGAAATCGGGAAGCGCTGACGAGGCGCTTCTTTCTGATTTTCCAGTATGAGGCGGTAGGCCGCAACGAAAGCGACGACTATGCAAAGATCTACGGCATGCTCCAGACCGCCGAACAGACAGCGCGGGCGTATTTCATGCAATGCGGCAACAGCATCGTGCAGTCCAAAGACCCGGATGAAGCGACTGCCGAAATCCTATACATGTTTTACAACCGGCGCTCCTGCACGGACGAGCCGTTTTCCTCCCGTGTAGATCGCATCGTGGTGGACACCATGGCGGCAAAGAAGAAAATCATCGGCATGGACCCGGTGCCGCCTATCCGTATGGCCAACTTTCTGGCGCCCCGCGGCATCGACCTGAGCCATTATAACTATGTCGTTATGGACGGGCTGTACTATTCCTTCCTCTACATCAAGGCAGGCGGGTATCCAAGCCGCGTCCGGGCCGGCTGGATGTCCTCGCTCATCAACGCCGGAGAGGGAGTGGACATCGACGTCCATCTCCGCCGTGAGAACCGCAGCCGCACCATAGATAAGGTCGCCCAGCGGATCAGGCTCAACCGCACCAAGCTCAAGAGCATGCAGGATACCAGCACCGATTATGAGGAGCTGACCAATTCCATACAGGCGGGCTATTTTATCAAGAATGGCATCGCCAACTACAACGAGGACCTCTTTTACATGAGTGTTTTCATCACCGTATCGGCCAAAACCTACGAGGAATTGCTTTGGCGCAAGCAGCAGATGGTGGATATGCTCAAATCCATGGACATGTACACCAGCGAGTGCAGCTTTCAGCAGGAGGCCGCACTGCAGTCGGTGATGCCGTTCCTGAAAATCTCGCCCAAGCTTGAGAAAAAGGCGCAGCGCAATGTGCTGACCAGCGGCGCCGCATCCAGCTATATCTTCACCAGCTTTGAGCTGTCGGACGACAATGGCGTGCTGTTGGGCATCAACCGATACAACAACTCCCTGTGCATCGTGGATCTGTTCAACACAAAGATCAATAAAAATGCCAACCTGAACCTGCTGGGCACATCGGGCGCAGGAAAGACCTTCACCATGCAGCTGCTGGCGCTTCGGATGCGGATGCGCGGCATTCAGTGCTACATTCTGGCGCCCATCAAGGGACACGAATTCCGCAGAGCCTGCAATAAGATCGGCGGCGAGTTTATCAAGATCGCACCCGGCTCTCCCCACTGCATCAACGTAATGGAGATACGGCATACCATGTCGCCGGAGATGGAGCTGATTGACGAGATCGATTATGTGGAGATGGGCTCCATGCTGGCTCGAAAAATTCAGCAGCTCATGACCTTCTTCGGCCTGCTGATCCCCGATATGAGCAATGAAGAGGAACAGATGCTGGATGAAGCGTTGATCCGAACCTATGCGGACTTTGGCATCACCCATGATAACGACTCCATCTATACGGATATGGCCTCCGCTCCGCCCAAAATGAAGCAGATGCCTATCCTGGGCGACCTGCATAAGCACCTGCAGGAGAATCCCATGACCCAGCGGCTGGCGGCCATCATCAGCCGTTTTGTCACCGGCAGCGCCCAAAGCTTCAACAGGCAGACCAATGTAGACCTCTCTAATAAGTACATCGTCCTTGACCTGTCGGAGTTGAAGGGCAAACTGCTTCCGGTGGGCATGTTCATCGCACTGGATTATGTGTGGGATCAGATAAAGGCTGACCGCACCAAACGCAAAGCCATCTTTATCGACGAGATCTGGCAGCTGATCGGCGCCAGTTCCAACCGCATGGCCGCGGAGTTTTGCCTTGAGATATTCAAGGTTATCCGCGGCTTCGGCGGAGCGGCCATTTCCGCAACGCAGGATCTGTCGGATTTCTTCGGTCTGGAGGACGGCAAGTACGGCAGGGCGATCATCAACAACTCCAAGAACAAGATTATTCTGAATCTGGAGCCGGACGAGGCCCGGTATGTACAGGAAACGCTGAAGCTCACCCGCACGGAGATCCGCGCCATCACCCGCTTCGAACGCGGCGAGGCGCTCATCAGCTCCAACAACAACAAAGTGCCCGTGGTGGTGAAGGCCTCCAAGCTGGAAAAGGAAATGATCACCACGGATCGCGCCGAGCTGGAGGCAATCCTCAAAGAACGGCAGAGGGAGAAAACGCATTCAGCATAGAATACGCATTTCGCAAAGAATACTCACACGCAGAAGGAGGTGAACAACATGCTGCTTGATGATGAGCGCCATGTGATCAAATGGCTGTCGCAGTACGGCGCACTGACCAAAACACAGGTGATCCGACTGCTGCGGGACAAAACCCCGGAGACGGCGGAGAAGATTCTTCGCAATCTGAAAAGGGAGCATCAAATCTCGGATGTGGCCGGTGGCTACTATCTGGCTTTGGATGGGCTATGCAAGCCGGATCAGCGGACGATCCTTGCCGTATGGGTGCTGCTGCGGTTTATCGACTATGTGGATCCCATGGCGCATTATCCTGCGGTCTACCCGTCCCAAATCTTTTTTCTGAAGGAAAACACCGGCTATGAGATCGTTGTGCTGTATGACGGCGAGCAGCACCTTAGCAAGCTGCTGCAGCCGCAGGATGACGAGATGAAATATATCTTTGTCCTGCCCAATATCGCCATGGTATCCCAGATGATGCTCCCCAAGGCGCCCTGCCTGTTTGCAACCGTCAACTTTGCCGGGCAGGAAGAACCGGACATTACATTTTACACAGAGGAGGCTGCAACCGATGGACTCGATAAACTCGTTCATTCATCTGCTGGATAAAATAGAGACGCAGGATCGACGGCTCGGCATGACCATAAAAAATCTCCGCTGTCTGACCGGAGAGAAAAGCATGGAGCTGGCGTATGCCATGGCACTGAAGCTGGCTGAGGAAAGCGAAAAACTGACGCTGCTGACCAGAGCGCTTCCCGCCTACACGGGAAATCCACGGGCACTGCAGGATGTGGATGCGGTTGCAGCAGAGTCAGTTCCAATAGAAGCGGGCTTTACCATCGAAGGTTGGTTCTGCATCCGGCTGCCTCTGCTGCTCCCCAAAAAGGAGAGGGGCTCCGCCTCCTATATTCGGGGCATCCTGTACCCGGCGCTCAGGAACTTCTTTCAGGGCAAAGCGCCGGTTCGATACCCCGAAAGCATCATGATATTCCGCCATGTATATGAAAAAGGCAGGCCGGAGCGGCGGTACCGGGATCATGACAATATTGAGGTCAATATGGTCTCCGATACCGTCGCCATGTATGTGCTTACGGATGACGCGCCGCCGTGCTGCGATCATTTCTACTGCAGCGCGGCCTCCACGCAGGAGCGTACGGAGGTGTATGTGGTCCCGGCACGGGATTTTCCCCAGTGGCTGGTGCTGGAGCCCCTGATCCCGGACGAGGGGGTGATGCTCCATGAAAATGTGCCGGAGCAGCGTCAAAAACATGTGTAAAAACAGGGCGAAAACCTTCCTCCCAAATGACATATCTTTTAACAGCCTGAAAACACCGATGAAACCGATATTTTTCAGGCATTTTGCGCGGACGGTTTCCGACAAAGAGAGCAGTCATGTTGTCGGAAAGCTCCTGCATTCCGGGGCTTGAAACAATGATTACCGTTCGGACGGGAAGTCATGTGCATCGGCTTATCACAGTGCTTGGGCTCGCCGGCGAATACCCTGTCCGTTCGCTTGGCGTGCTGGGAAACGAGCGTACTCTCAGAGCGCTGGTGGGTAAACTTTCCACAACACAGGAGCTTCGTAATCCGGATACCGGCGAGCGGATGAGGGTAAAGCTGCTGCAGCTGACCGGTACTGGGAATGCCAAAGCGATTCGTTTCTGTAAGGGCGCTCTCCCCATACTGGAATGGATACATCCGGACGCATACGGCTATTATATGACCGCGTTTTACAATCATAGATTCCCCGGCGGTATGGCGCATCGGGACCGTAACCTTCGGGTTGCCGAGACGATTGGGATGCATCTGACCACCGGTATCGAGACAAGGGCCTATCTACTCCCCGCCTTGCAAAACCGGGCTATCCTTCGGATAACATCGGACACGCCTGCCTTTTATCTGGCGCGGGACTTCAAGAAGATCTCTCCTGCGGAACAGAACAAAACCATGTTTACACGCATCGTCGGCGCAATCTTCTATCCCGGCGGCTGTTACGCCGTTTACAACACGCGGAACGCCGCGATGAAATGGAACGGCATGGGAGAGTTCAAAGCACTCCACAGCCTGACAGAGCTTGCCCGCATGAATGCCGGGGTTCAGAGCATCGACTCCGCAATCCTGCTGGGCGAGTCCTATGATACGGCGCTGACCACACTGCTGGAGTCGGATAAAAACCGGCGACTGGAACTTCGGTTTGACGGCATCTATCGGCACATCTATTTTGTGCCCATGAATGCCGGCGGCATCCGGCAGTTCAGATTGCTCACCGTCCCAGACTGGAAAGAAAAGCTGCTTGAGCTGCTGTTCGACCCAGACGTCCGGTCATATAACCGGGGATTCATGGAATACGACGCCAGTATCGGCGGTACCTGTGTTTTCTCACATCTTGACGGTGACATCGCACGCCTTATCCGTTTTCGTGAGGCAATGCAGACCGGCGCAGGGAGCTTCGAGGTACTCTGCTTCGATGATCAAGCGCCCTTTCTAAGGGAGTATCTTGGCCCGTATATCACACTCAAAACCATCGACGCTGCCACAGTAGAAGCAGAACTGGGACTATAAAGGAGGAATGCATTCTGGATAAAAAGCGAGCAGCAGCCATCATCGCCGTCTCCATACCGGGACTCATCACCCTGCTTTACCTGGGCGGAGTGCTTGGCCAATTGCTGATAAACTACGAGCTTTGGATGAATTCCGGCGGTCTTACAGGGCAAACGACCATCGGCGCCGTAGACTGGAATCCGATCGTGTGTCTGGGCAGCGCCTTCAGCATCCCGGGGCTAAAAAGCATCGGTATACTGCTGCTGACCGGGGTCGGTATCACGGCCTATGTGCGTTTCCACGATAAATTCAGCTCCAAGGACTACGATGAGCGCGGATTTACCCGCAGCAAGTACGGAACCTACGGCACCGCATCATGGATGAAGGACAAGGAACTGAAAGAAATTCTGGAGATCAAGCCTCCGTCGCAGGCCGATGGCATCATTTTGGGCGAAAAAAACGGCAGCGTCGTCTGCTTACCTAAAGACACCAGACTGAACCGCCACATCGCCGTATTCGGTGCATCCGGTACCCGAAAATCCCGTGGCGTGATCCGTCCGGCGCTGTTCACCATACTCAAGCGCGGAGAGTCGGCGGTCATTACGGATCCGAAGGCGGAGCTCTATAACGATACCGCCGAGTTGTTCCGCAAGAACGGGTATGAGGTAAAAGTATTCAACCTGGTAGACCCCCGGCACGGCGACTCATGGAACTGCATGTCAGACCTGAACGGCGATACTCTGCTGGCGCAGTATTTTCGATTTGAAAACGATGAAAATGACGGAGGGGGATCTTCCAACGAGAGCGCAGCAGCTTGTGCAGGAGTGGATGAGCGCGCATCAGGATAGGCTGCTTGAAATGTGGGACACGCAGAAGCTGGAGAAATTGCCGCCGCTGTAATGGAGGTGCTGTTATGATGCCAAGAATCAAAGAAGTGAAACCCATGCCGGATTACTGTCTGCGCATCGTGTTCGATGATGGACGTAAGGTTTTGTATGATGTAAAAGAAGATATGGATCAAATCGAGAGCTATCGGGATTTAGCAACAATCCACGGCCTGTTCAATCAGGTGCAGCTTGACCCGAGCCGTACCTGTGTGTACTGGAATGATGAGATCGATCTGCCAAGCGATACACTGTACGAATACGGAAAGTCGATTGCATCTTGACCATAACTAATCAGCTCATATGCTTGATTGACCAACAGTTTAATAAACTTTGGCAGTGACAGAAGATGCGTGAAATTCTGATATGAAATGAATGGAGAAATACATGAAACGGTTGCTGGGAGCTTGGACCTTAGAAGGTCATGACTCCAAAAACTCCAAACCGGAAACGGGTGAACTTATTATTGATGGAAACGATATTGAGTTCTACCGTCAAGGCGGAGGCGAAGTGTTCCAAAGTGCATTCATTTGCCGTGGCGGAGATCTTCATGGTTATAAGGTTATAGCACAAGCATGTAGAGATAGCGGAACACGAAAAACACTTGATTATTCCAGCAATTATCGTGTTTCATATGTTCTGCAACAGAATTGTGCTTTCCGCCCTGGCATCAATACTGACAACATTGCAGACTGTTCATTTGTTATTCCGGAACTTGTTGATTGGCTTGGAGTGAGACTTACTGAATTACTTCGCGCCAACGAGAATGAGCTTTTAGTTAAAGAAAGAATATTTCAACCTATTCGCCTCAAAGACGCAGATCCTCGTATAGAGATTGTTTTTGAATCAGGTACATTTGATAGGAGTTTTGAAGAGGGCAATGGAACTACGGCTGTTGTCAACGTTCAACCGCGAATTTGGATCACATATGGCAGGCCTGTCACAATAAGAGAAATCCACCGTGACATAGAATTTACCATGCAATTTTGGGGGCTGATGATAGGACGAGTGTCAGTGGCTCAGGATATATGTTTAACCATCAAAGATCAACCGCTGAGTTGCCGGCTATACCTAAACCATGATTGCTCGTACAATCTGCGGACATTTAAAATCGACGAGCATCCAAGGACAAACTTGAAGAAAATTGGAAACGATATTCAACGATATTTTTCAACATGGTATTCTTTTTGCTGCGACGAAAAATATGAATTTATTCGTAGAATGTACTTTTTCATAAACAACCGCTCAGTCAAATTTGCCGAGGACATTTTTCTTCAATATGTCAAAATACTTGAAGGATACAGCTTGCGGGAAACTAACGATGAGACAACAGCGGCTCAACTCGAAGCGGCAATTAAAAAGAGTAAAAAAGAAATTAAACATCTTATCTTTACGGATACTGGGAAACCTTTATTTGCGGCTGCCATTCAAGAAGTGCTGCCAGAATGGAAATTTACTTCACCTCATGCAGACCAAATTGCAAACTGGATTGCTACTGGCTATATAGGGAAAAGAGGGCTTGCAGATCGTTTGAGGGAATTGGATTCAATGTACCTGCATCTGTTAACTGCCAATGCCTCAACAATTATGCAACTAACAAAAGATGAATTTGCTGTTGATAAGCATGACAAGAATTCAGATGACGAGTTTTTGAAAAAAATTGTTTCTACTCGGAACTACTTATCTCATTACAAGGCGGACAAGGACTGCGTGTTGGATGTGCTCCAATGGGATGCTACAATAAACTCTTTAAAAGCGCTTGTTATTGCAATCCTATATTCAAAGATGGGTATGAATAATGAGGTGATTCGGAAAATACTCATGTGGGACTCAGAATTGCATTTTCAGACCATGTATCTACGAAAATCCGGCGAAAGCGAAGCTGATTGTTTATCTGAAAAAGAGGGCGTATTAAAAGAACATGAGACTTTGACTTGCGCTGCCCGATGCAGGAAACTGTTCGATCAATTATTGAAACGAAATAAGGGCAGTAAATGAATACGGGAAAGCAGAAGTCAAAACGGGATTTCAGTCAATCTCAACACACAATTTGTCGACAGTAACGGTTTTTGAGGAACGGATTCATCCGTTCCTCTTTTTATTCTCCATACACCCCATGTACCTCCGTTGTCATATCAAACACGCCCTCCGGCAGCTTGACGCGCAGGCTCGTGGCTTTGTTGATCAGCTCATACAGGAGCTTCAGCACAAAATCATCTGTATAGCGTGGCTCTAGGATCTCCAATTCACAGATATCCAGATACCGCCGCGCGGTGTCCGCTTCTTCGTTCAGGCGCTGGATGATGCCCTTGACCGTGTTGCGCTTGGCGCGCATTTTGGCTTCGTACTGGAACACCAGAAAGAACCGGTGGCGGATAGACTCGCTGGCAATGCCGAGACCGATTTTCTCAATATTGTCCTCGATTTCCGCGCGGCAGTTTTCGCTTTCTTCGCTTTTCTGAAACTGCCGCATCTGCTCGACATATTCGCTTGTGTCCGGTGGGAGCGTGCGCACCTCGCAGCTCATGCTGTCCGGCGCGATCTTCAGGTATGCGGCGTAGGACGTAATAATGTTCTGCTGGTCGGACGGAGATTTCAGATAAAAATTAACCGGCAGCACCTCAAGAATTTTAATGAACCGGTTGTCCTTCGTGATGACTACGCCGCCAATGATATTCTTGACCGGCAGCCACGCCTGAATGCTGTCACGATAGGTCGCGCCGCCGTGACTGGTCGGCGCGGCTGTGCCGAAAATGGCGTCCTTCATGCTCATAGACGCACCTCCCCGCGGTAAAAGATCATGCGCCGGTGCTTGCGCCAGTGCATCCACGCCTTGAGCCATCTGGTGAGGCTGTCGCCGCCGATGCCAATGAGCGCAAAGCCGCCCACGGGGACGAGAATCGCCATTGTGACGATGATCTTCGGCATAAGCGTCAGCGGCAGAAGCGCCAGACAGAGAAAGAGGATGGGAATGCACAGAAGAACCGTTTCGACTGCGTTGCGAATTTCAAACACGCCGAACAGCTTGCCCGCGTCCGTAAAATTTACGGGGATATGATAGGTTTCATAGCTCATATTCGTATTCTCCCACGCGCTCCATCAGACTGTTTTTGCAGGCGATATATTCTTGCTGCAATGTATCAAGTTTTTCTCCGCG
>OMBM01001099.1_pt1 | contig 10775 bp, 10 predicted proteins | sample 1644861 | NCBI WGS metagenome assembly OMBM01 (sample SAMEA103958165, study PRJEB25191) | human gut metagenome | biome: human-associated habitat [ENVO:00009003]; feature: intestine environment [ENVO:2100002]; material: feces | place: Germany | collected 2013/2015 | reverse complement strand
GTGATCGAATCGGACTTCGCCTCGAAGACGTCATCCGCGACCGGGGCATTCGTGTGGCCTTCGGCTGCGTAGGACGCGTAGACCGAGGTCAGCTTGGTCTCTGCCGCGCCTGCCGGGATGACTGCCACGGAAAGAACGAGGCAGACCACGAGCAGAAGCGAGAGAAGACGCTTTGCAATGTGTTTCATTTCAAGACTCCTTTGTTTGTAGTTGCAGCTGCGCTGCACGTTTTGGAAATCGTGACAAAAATCCACCATTCATCACAGGTTCCGTCGGCAATATTCTAACACTTTGTAAAGAAATTGTAAAGGAAGCGGGGAGACCTGAGGGAAAAATTGGGAGAACTGACAAGGAAGTCTTGTTACGGGAAGCTGATTTTCTCTTTGTGAAAAACAGCAAAAACTGCGCAAAGCGCCGCTGTCGCAACGTTTTCCTGCATTTTTTGCAGCAAAGGGAGCCACAGCGTGTCCGGCGGGATTTTGACAGAAAAAACAGGAAAATTCTGGACAATATGCTGCATATGCAATATAAAAAACGTGCTGTCCTGCTAAGGACAGCACGAAAAACGCTTTTCGGCATTTTGACCATATGTATAAAACTCTACATGGAATCGCTGCGAAAACGGCACGATTCAGCCCAGCGCGATGTCCAGAATCATCATCACGCTGAAGCCGACGGCGAAAAAGATCGTGCCGACGACCGTGCTGGCGCAGCAGCATTACACGACGGCCCTCAACCGCTTCCGCGGCTTCCCCGTGAACATTGGCGCGCTTTCGCGCTTTTCCACCCCGCAGCAGCAGCGCAAGGTCCTGTCCGACCTGCGCACGGGCACGCTCGACCTCGTGGTCGGCACGCACAAGCTGCTGCAGAAGGACGTGGAGTTCCACGACCTCGGCCTTCTCATCGTGGACGAGGAGCAGCGCTTTGGCGTGACGCACAAGGAAAAGCTCAAGGAGCTGGCCCGCGGCGTCGACGTGCTCACGCTCTCGGCCACACCCATCCCGCGCACGCTGAATATGGCCCTGTCCGGCATCCGCGACATGTCCACCATCGAAGAGCCGCCGCAGGACCGCATCCCCGTGCAGACCTTCGTCATGGAGCACGACTGGAACGTGCTGTGCGACGCCATGCGCCGCGAGCTGCAGCGCGGCGGGCAGGTGTACTACCTGCACAACCGCATTGAAAACATCGAGCGCACCGCCCTGCGCATCTCGAAGATGCTCGACGGCGCGGTCGTGGACGTGGCGCACGGCCAGATGAACGAGGAGCAGCTCTCGACGGTCATGGAGCGCATGGTCACGGGCGAGACGCAGATCCTGGTCTGCACGACCATCATCGAGACCGGCATCGACATTCCGAACGTGAACACCCTCATCATCGAGGACGCCGACCGCATGGGCCTTGCCCAGCTGCACCAGCTGCGCGGGCGCGTGGGCCGCTCGAACCGGCGCGCGAGCGCGTACCTGACGTTCCGGCGCGGGCGCGAGCTGAGCGAGATCGCCGAAAAGCGCCTGAGCGCCATCCGCGAGTTTGCGGAGTTCAACTCCGGCTTCCGCATCGCCATGCGCGATCTGGAGATCCGCGGCGCGGGCAGTCTGCTCGGAGCCGAGCAGTCGGGCCATATGATCGACGTCGGTTATGATATGTACCTCAAGCTGCTCGAGGAGGCCGTGCTCGAAGAGCGCGGCGAAAAGCCCGAGCAGCGCGCCGAGTGCGCGGCCGACCTCGCCGTGTCGGCCAACATCCCGGAGAGCTATGTGCCCAGCCAGGAGCAGCGCATGGATCTCTACCGCCGCATCGCGCTCGTGCGCACGGAGGCGGAGGCCGACGACCTCATGGACGAGGTCATCGACCGCTTCGGCGACCCGCCGCCGAGCGTGTACACGCTCGTGCAGGTGGCGCTGCTGCGTGCCGACGCGGGCAAGGTCGGCGTGACGGACATTTCGCAGAAAAACGGCTGTTTGAAGTTTCTGCTGGCGCAGTTCGATATGCAGAAGGTATCGGCACTGTACGCCCGGCCGGAGTTCAAGGGCCGCTTGAAGGTGGATGCGGGGGCAAAGCCGGGCGTCATTCTGCGCCTCAAGACCCGCACCCACGTCATCGAACAGGCAAGAGCGTTTGTTTCCGCATGGGCAGACGCCCAGGGAGACCGCGCATGACACCCATGTGCAACGAAACGAAAGGAAGCGTTTGCTGATGAAAACTAGAATCACCGCCCTGCTGCTGGCGCTCGTGATGGCCGTCTGCTGCCTGACCGGCTGCACCTCGACCCGCGTGCGCAGCTACTCGGAAGAGAGCAGCGATGCATCGACCGACAAGTATGCCGCCGCGCTCGATGCTTACAAGAGCAACAAAAAGGTCATGACCATCAACGGCAGCCCCGTGTACTGGAACGAGTACGCCTATTTCCTGTGCGCCATCATGGCGAACATGGAGCGCTACGGCATGCAGATCACGGACTGGAGCGATGTCTACGACGAGAGCACGGGCGAGACGTACAGCAACATCATGACCAAGAGCGTCGTCAACAACATCGCCTGGAACCACCTCATCGAGGTCAAGGCAGCGGAAAACGACGTGGCGTTTGACGCGGCGGGCGAGCAGTACGTGCAGGACACGATCGACCAGACCATTCAAAACGTCGTGGGCGACGACGGCACCGAGGCCGAGCTGAACGAAAAGCTCCAGTCGTACTACATGGATCTGGACCTGTTCAAGTATTTCACCAAGACGCAGTATCTCTATAACGGCCTGGCCAGCAAGTTCTTCGGCGAGAACGGCGCGAACATCTCCGACGAGGACGTGCAGGAATACGTTGATGCCAACGACTACATGACGGCAAAGCACATCCTCTTCAAGACGACGGACGACAGCGGCACTGCCCTCTCGGACGACGAAAAGGCCGCCAAGAAGCAGCAGGCCGAGCAGGTCGCGGCGCAGGTCAAGGCCGTGACCGATCCCGAAAAGCGCGTGGAGCTGTTTGACCAGCTCATGGAGCAGTACAACGAGGACACCGGCGAGAGCAGTTACCCGCACGGCTACTGCTTCACCTCCGGCACGATGGTCACGGAGTTTGAGGACGCCTGCAAGGCGCTCGATACCTACGAAGTGTCCGGCGTGGTGGAGAGCAAGCACGGCTATCACGTCATCCTGCGCATGCCGACGCAGGGTGACGACCTGGTCATGAGCAGCGACGGCAGCCAGCAGACGCTGCGGATGCTCGTGGCGCAGGAGCAGCTCGGCAGCCTGCTGACGGGCTGGGTCGACGAGGCGGACATCAGCTGGGAGCCGAAGTTCAGCAGCATCGACTATGCGGCCGTGTTCACGCCGAAGGAGAGCTTCTGGAAGCGGCTGGACGTGTTCGACTGGTTCGAGAAGTAAAAGCAGCATAAAAAGATCCCGTCATCCGGCCCGGATGACGGGATCTTTCTTCTTTTCGTTCAGGCGCGCTTGATCATGCCGGCGATCTTTTTCATGAGGCCGGAGCCGAGCTTTTCATCAAAGTAGTTGAGCCAGGCGCGCACGGTGTCGATCGTCTCGGGATCGCCGAGCCAGTGGCGCAGGATGATATTGCGGTCGGTGCTGCGCAGGAGTTTGGCCACCGACACGAGGATGGCGTAGGCATCGTCGATCTTGCCGAGCAGCGGGAAGGAGTCCGGCACGAGGTCCAGCGGCGAGAGCACATACAGCAGCGCGAAGCCGAGGTCGAGCTTGCGGCTTGATGGCACGTCGGGGTCGAGCATGAGCTTGCAGATCAGGTAGGCAAAGTCCGGCAGCGTCGTGAGATAATCGGCCGCCTTGCTGCCGAGTTTTCCGGCCACGAAGCTGTTGGCCTGATAGCGGGCGCGCTTATAGAAGCGGTCGAATGCGTTGTCGTCCATGTAATAGATGTTTTCTTTGGTCATGATCCTGCCTCCTGATGGGAGATGATTTCTTTCTCTATTATAGCGAAAAACCGGCCGGGCTTCAACCGGTTTGTGAAATTTTTCGGAATTGATTGCCAAGCGGGCCGATCCGGCGTATAATGCAGGAGCATTTCAGGAAACGGAGGCTGAGCCTATGATCCGCTTTTTCAACGGCCGCACGCTCACAATGGCGGACGGCGTGTCCGTCACGACGGACGAGGTCTGGACCGACGGGGACCAGATCGCCTACATCGGCCCCACGCCGGAGACGCTGCCCGCGTTCGAGCGGCAGATCGACCTCGGCGGCGACCTTGTCATGCCGGGCTTTAAGAACGCGCACGCGCACGCCGGCATGAGCTTTGTGCGCTCATATGCCGACGATGTGCCGCTGCAGCCGTGGCTGTTCGAGCAGATCTTCCCGCTCGAGGCCAAGCTCACGCCCGAGGCGGTGTATGCGTTTACCAAGCTGTCGATCCTCGAGTATCTCACGAGCGGCATCACGGCCGGCTTTGACATGTACTATTTCCGCGAGGCCATCGCCCAGGCGAGCATCGACTGCGGCTTCCGCACGGTGCTGTGCGGGGGCGGCGGCAGCGCGCAGCAGCTCGAGAGCGAGTACCGCAAATTCAACGCCCTGCACCCGCTGATCTCCTATCAGCTCGGCCTGCACTCGGAGTATACCTCGAACCTCACCGAGATGACCGAGGCCGGCGAGCTGGCCCGCGCGCTGCACGCGCCGGTGTTCGCGCACAATGCCGAGACCGCGCGCGAGGTGGCCGAGTGCCGCGGCCGCTGGGGCAAGACGCCGACGGAGCTGTTTGATTCCCTCGGCCACTTTGATTACGGCGGCGGCGGCTTCCACTGCGTGCACATGACGGAGCACGATCTGGAGATCTTCCGCAATCGCGGGCTCTGGGCCGTCACGAACCCCGGCTCGAACGCCAAGCTCGCCAGCGGCATCGCCCCGCTCGAGCAGATGCGTGCTCTGGGCATCCATATGGCCATCGGCACCGACGGACCGTCGAGCAACAACGCGCTCGATTTCTTCCGCGAGATGTATCTGGCCGCCGTGCTGCAAAAGCTGCGCTGCGGCGACGCGGCTGCCCTCCCGGCGGACGACGTGCTGTATATGGCGACGGTCGGCGGTGCGCAGGCCATGGGCCTGACCGACTGCGACGTGCTTGCCCCCGGCAAGCAGGCGGACCTGATCGTCATCGACCTGCAGCGGCCGAACATGCAGCCGGTGCACAACGCGGCGCGCAACCTCGTCTACAGCGGCTCGAAGGAGAATGTGCGCCTGACGATGGTCGCCGGGCGCGTGCTGTATGAAAACGGCGCGTTTTTCGTCGGCGAGCCGGCGCAGGACATTTACCGCGCCGTGGACGCGGCCTTTGCCGCCATACGCGCCAGGCTCTGATCGCTTTTTCTGCGGGCTGCGGGGCGGCACACGCCGCCTGAGGTGATATGCCCGAAACGATAAAAAATTCCGGAAACATCATGTTTCCGGAATTTTTTATGCCCTGCAGGCTTTATGCTTTCGTTTCGAGCACTTTCACGCCGTGCATGATGATCTCGCCGGCAAGCACGGCCATCTCTTCGGGCGTCTGTTTCATGCCGTTGTCGATCCATGTGAGCGCGAGCGACATATTGCCCGATACGATGAACGAGCAGAAGTAGTCGAGCATCTCGGGGTCGTTCGGATAGTAATACGCGAGGAAGTCATACAGGAATTCGTCGCGCAGGATGTGGCAGATGCGGTCGGTAAAGGCAATGTCGCCGTTTTTGCCGAGCAGCACGTGACACAGATCCGAATTTTGCTGGATGAACTGGTACAGCTCCATCAGGTACGGGTAGGTCTTGCCCTCGGAGTCTTTCGCATTGTGCCGGCGGCAGACGACCGTCAGCCCGTCCGCCAGCTCGTCCTCGAGGCTGGACAGCAGGTCGTACACGTCCTTATAGTGAATATAGAAGGTGCCGCGGTTGATGTCTGCAATCGCTGCCAGTTCGCGCACGGAAATGTCCTTGACGCTTTTTTCCGCCATGAGCTTCATCAGAGCAAGCCGAAGCTGCCGTTTCGTCTTTCGCACTCTGCGGTCTACAACTTTTTCTTCCATTCGCCGATTCCTCCTACCTGTTTTTTGTTATCTTGACATACATGATACCACCAAAACGAACAATAATCAACATTTCGTTGCATAAAAATTGTGATTTTTTTCGAAATTTTCGTGAAAATCTTCGGAAAAAGCAGACAGTGTGGTGCATCATCACCTTTTTGCTGCCCATCTGGTCTGCGGATCGGCGACCAGATGGGCGCCGGAAAACGCAGTGGCAAAATGGCGCGCGATATGCTATGATGGGGGCAAATCCCGAAAAGGAGTACAAGACCATGTTTGAAAACGGAACGTTCGCGGTCCTCGGCCCGGACGGAAAACAGGTGCAGTGCGACGTGCTGTTCACCTATGACTGTGAGGACAACGGCCGCTCGTACGTTGTGTTCACGACCGGCGAAGGCGCGCAGCAGCGGCTGTTCGCCAACCGTTACGACACGCGCGACGATGGCCAGCTTGCCCTGCTCGCGCTCGAAAACGAGCAGGAATACGCCATCATCAAGCACTGCTTCGAGGAGCTCAAGGCAAAGCTCGCCGAGCAGGCCGCGGAGGCCGCCGCACAGGAGGGTGAACCCGAAGCATGACAGATCCCTTTCATTCGCTGAGCGTGCGGGACATCCCGCTGCTCACACGTTATTTTGCCCGACAGGATACGCGCCTGTGCAACGCCTCGGCCGGCGCGGCCGTGCTCTGGCAGCCGTACTTTCAGGATGCGGCGCTCGAGGTGGACGGCACGCTGCTGCTGCGCGAGCAGTTTCCAGGTCTCGGCACGGTGTTTTCCACACCGATCGGCGAGAATGTGGGAAACGCTTACGATTTTCTCGTGAAATATTGCCGCGCGGTGGGGCAGCCGGTGCAGTTTTTCCCCGCCACGGCGGCCGATGTGGAAAATCTGCGCGCGCGCTTCGGCGACGTGGAGGTCACGCCGGTGCGCGACTGGTTCGACTATCTCTACGACGCGCAGGACATGGTGACGTTCCGCGGCCGGCGCTTCAACGGCCAGCGCAACCACATCCACCACTTTCAGCGCCTGTACCCGGACTGGGCGTTCGAGCGTGTCACGGAGGAGAACCTGCCGGAGGTGTGCGCGTTTTTTGACGACTTCACCCGCCGCTACCATAAGGACAGCGACAGTGCGCAGACGGAAGAGGGCTGCGTGCGGGAGTTCCTGCGCGATTTTGCCGCCTACGCCCCGCTCGCGGGGCTGCTGCGCGTGAATGGGCGCGTGGCCGGTTTTTCCGCCGGGGAGATCGTGGGCGACACGCTCATCATCCACATTGAAAAGGCGGACATTGCCTACGAGGGCATCTATCAGGTGCTGGTCAACGAATATGCCAAGTGCTTCGTCACGCCCGACGTGCGCTACATCAACCGCGAGGAAGACGTGGGCGACGAGGGGATGCGGCGCTCGAAGGAATCGTATCACCCCGTGCGCCTGCTCGAAAAATATCTGGTACGCATTCCGGCACAGCCGGAGAAAGGAGAAACGATCATGCAGGAAGTCTATGAATTTCTGAAAAAGTGCGGCACGTATTATCTCGCCACCGTCGATGGCGACCAGCCGCGCGTGCGCCCGTTCGGCACGGTGAATCTGTTCGAGGGCAAGCTCTATATCCAGACCGGTAAGGTCAAGGCCGTCTCGAAGGAGATGGCGGCCAATCCCAAGGTGGAGCTGTGCGCGTTTGACGGCGAGACCTGGCTGCGCGTGAGCGCGACGGCCGTGGAGGACGACCGCGTGGCGGCGCGGCAGGATATGCTCGACCATTATCCCGAGCTGCAGAGCATGTACGCCGCCGACGACGGCAACACGCAGGTGCTCGTGCTGACGGACGCGACCGCGACGTTCAGCTCCTTCGCCGCCGCACCGCGCACGGTGCGCTGGTAAGCGCCGAAAAGAGCAAAAAACGGCCCGCCGGCCCCGGCACGGTGGCGGTGTTCTTCTTCGGCGACGAGCGCGCGCCGGAATGAGCGCGGCAAAAATAAAAAGCAGGAGACTGCCCGCGATCCGAAACGGATCGGGGCGGTCTCCTGTTTGCATGCAAAGCAGAAAGGCTGATATTAGCCGATCAGGCCCTGAATGTAGTTCACCGGCCACTGGCAGAAGTCCTTGACCAGGTCAAGCTTATCGCGGATGGCGAAAGCGGTGTTCTCGTCACAGAGCGACTCGATCTTTTTCTTGATGGCCTTGGTGTTCACCTCAAGCAGCCCGCTGACGCTCGACAGGATCTTGCCACCGTCGATCTCCTTGATCGAGGTCCAGAGCTCGGAAGCGTACTCCTTGACGCCAACGCTCTTAATTGCCTGAATGCACATACCTATTCCTCCCTTAAAATACTGGTGCTCCCGGCCGCTCGACTGCGGCCGGAAAACAAGATTGCTCTTATCAACAGTGCTCTCATTCTAGCACAAAGCCGTGGGATTGTCAAAGAGGAATACAGAGAAATGTGTAATTTCCCACATTTTGTGGTCAATGTGCACAAACCGGACAACAGGTAGCGGAAAATCTACCCAGAACCGGTGAATGGACTATGCGGGCGCTTACGCCTCGGCGATGACCTCGCACTCGACGAGCACGTCCTTGGGCAGGCGCGCGACCTCAACGCAGCTTCTGGCCGGGAACGGCTCGGAGAAATACTCGGCATAAATGGCGTTGACGGTGGCGAAATCGTCCATGTTCTTGATGAACACCGTCGTCTTGACGGCCTTGGACATGTCGCTGCCAGCCGCCTGCAGCACGGCGGTCAGGTTGCGGAAGACCTGGTGGGCCTGCGCGTCGATGCCGTCGGCGATGACGCCAGTAGCGGGGTCGATGCCGATCTGGCCGGACGTGAACACAAAGCCGCCGGAGATCTGCGCCTGAGCGTAGGGGCCGAGCGCAGCGGGGGCGTGATTGGTAGCAACTGTTTTCATGATAATGACCTCCTATCAGTCGATTTTTACGTGATAACCGTTTTGAATGAGCTGGTCGAGCACGCGGTCGCCGTGCTCCTTGCCGCCGACTTCGCACGAGACGTGCACGTCGATCTCGTTGGGATTGAGCCCGGCGGTGAGCCGGTCATGCTCCACGGAGAGAATGTTCGCGCCGAGGGCAGCGATGTCGTTGAGCAGCTTGCCGAGGCTGCCGGGCCGGTCGAGCAGCGTGACCGTGAAGCGCAGCCGGCGGTGGCGGGACACGAGACCCTGCTCGATGATGCACTGGATGAAGCTCACGTCGATGTTGCCGCCGGAGAGCAGGCACACGACGTTTTTGCCCTTCACATCGACCTTGCCCTTGAGCACGGCGGCCACGGGCGCGGCGCCGGAGGGCTCGACGATCTGCTTGCAGCGCTCCATGAGCAGGAGCACCGCCTCGGAGATCTCGAGATCGTTGACGGTGACGACGTCGTCGGCATATTTCTGGATGAGCGGGACGGTGATGTCGCCCGGCGCCTTGACGGCGATGGTGGCGACGGAGTCGGTCTGGACATAGCTGTGCGAATGGAACGACTGCGCGATCGCGTCCGCGCCCTCGGCCTGCACGCCGATGACCTGCACGCGGGGGTTGATCTGCTTAATGCACGCGGCCACGCCGGCAAGCAGGCCGCCGCCGCCGGCCGGCACGATGACGATGTCCGCCGTGGGCAGATCGCCGAGGATCTCGAGGCCGAGCGTGCCCTGACCGGCAATGACCTCGGGGTCATTGTAGGGGTGCAGGAACGTGGCGTGCTCCTGCTCGCAGATCTCGCAGGCTTTGGCGTAGGCGTCGTCATAGCAGTCGCCCGCGAGCACAACGGTGGCACCGTAGCCCTCCGTGGCCTTCGCCTTGGCGATGGGCGCGGTCTTGGGCATGACAATCGTGGCCGGGATGCCGAAGCGGTGCGCGGCGTAGGCCACGCCCTGCGCATGGTTGCCGGCCGATGAGGCCACGACGGCACCGGTCTCGCCGCGCTCGACGAGCGCCGCGATCTTGTTGCTCGCGCCGCGGATCTTGAACGAGCCGGTCTTCTGGCTGTTTTCGTACTTAAGATAAATGTTGCCGCCCGTCATGGCTGAGAACGTGGCCGACAGGTCCAGCTCCGTGTGGTGCAGCACGCCCTTGAGCCGCTGTGCCGCGCGTTCAAATTCCTGCAGTGGGATCTCCACAGCAAACACCCCCGTAAAAATATCTGTTTGGGTCTTTCTGTCCCTACTATACCGCGGTAAGGCCGGAAATACAAGCGCCGCAATGCAAAATGTCCGCGCCAAAAAAACTTTTTTGAGAGATCGTCCGCGGGGTAAAAACATTCGCGCGCGGGCAGCGCACGGGGCGTAAAGCAAATCTTACACGTTTCTTAAAAAGTGAGAAATCGGTTGCCGCCGCACGCCGCCGGGGGGTATAATGCACCCGAAAATGGGAAAGCAGCTCCGGTGCGCACCGGCGCGATCATCAGGAGGAGACATCATGCTCAACATTCAGCATTTTACCAAGACCTACGGCGAGAAAAGGGCCGTCGACGACCTGAGCCTGCACATCGCGCCGGGCGAGATCTACGGCTTCATCGGCCACAACGGCGCCGGCAAGACGACGACGCTCAAGGCGGCCGTCGGCATCCTGCAGTTTGACGCGGGCGAGATCACGATCGGCGGGCACTCCATCCAAACCGAGCCGCTGGCCTGCAAGCAGCTGCTCGCCTACATCCCGGACAATCCGGATCTGTACGATTTCATGAGCGGCATCCAGTACCTGAACTTCATTGCCGACGTTTTCGGCATCCCGGCCGCGGAGCGCTGGGCGCGCATAGAG
>OMBM01001094.1_pt1 | contig 10822 bp, 7 predicted proteins | sample 1644861 | NCBI WGS metagenome assembly OMBM01 (sample SAMEA103958165, study PRJEB25191) | human gut metagenome | biome: human-associated habitat [ENVO:00009003]; feature: intestine environment [ENVO:2100002]; material: feces | place: Germany | collected 2013/2015 | reverse complement strand
GTAGATAAAACCACATAACTGAAAGATGAATTTACACACAAATTTGGACTTGACTGCTTATGGGCTGAGTTTGGGAGCTGTTTTGGGGATTTTTGCGGTTTCAGCTACTTTTCTCGTATTTTTTCCGGCTTATGGGCTGAATTTTGGGAGCTGTTTTAAAAGTTTTATGGATTATAGCGCCTCAAGACCTGCCCACTATGCTATCAACCTATGGCTATTGTACATTATGCTATGCAAATAGAGCAATTATCAGATATAAAGGCATTGGTTATGCGTCTCAAATCTGACACGGTTCCCGGTTCTAAGACGCAGTCTTGGTTACGATTATGTCGAAAAATCAAAGATAATCCAAGGTTTATTACAGCACCATTCAGAGAAACAAAAGCATTTGAAAAACTATATAATCAACGAACCAGCGTAGAGCGTACGTTCGGGGATTTAAAAGATAATTACAACCTTGATAACATCCGGGTTGCAAAAATGGCAAGGGCAAAAGTCTTTATGGATTTATCTTGTATTGCCCTTATTGCATCAAGACTATCAGATGCAGCCAGCAAGGAAAAAACCACAAAAATAGTACAAATTTATCATTCCAAAAATTCTTATGAGAAAAGCGCAATATAAACCAAAAACCAACTAAATTAAACCAAAAACCATGTCGTATTTTGTCGAAAACTGCTAATCACCTATCAATATTAAAAATTCTAATAGAAATCTTCAAAATACCAGCACGTAACGCGCCTAGAATATTGATATATTATATGGAAAAATGAACCCACCAACAAAAACAAAGAGAAAAATTTCGTAAAAAACGAAAAAATTTCAAAAGAAAAAGAAGTTCTATGAAAAATATAGTTGATGGAGGGAAACAAATATTTGAGAACAATGTACTATGAACAGAAAGGACTTATTAACCTCGATGATATCGTAGATATATTTATTGAGGTGGGAAATATACACAATTACCTGGAAAATGCAGCCTTGCGGATTTTGCTTTTTGGCAATCCTGAGCTGAATTTTTATCAGTGCCGATTATTAGTATTGAAGTACGGAGAATCACTTTCACAGGATGATTTGCACGGGCGGATGGTATTTATGAGAATGATACAGCTGCTGGAAGTTAACACAGTTTAAAATAAGATGAGAATTTCTTTTTTGACCGGGCAACCGGTCTTTCTTTTTTGCACAAATGGTGTTATAATTTTGGAAAAATTATGTTGATTACTCATAGCTTTAAAAAAGAAGCATTGCATTGTGTTTAATTAAGCCAAAGCATGATAATTCAATCAAAGAAAAGAGGACAAAAATGAACATCGTAGTACTTGCCGGAGGGCTCAGCACAGAGAGAGATGTTTCCTTCAAGACAGGAAGCATGGTAGCTAAGGCACTCAAAGAGAACGGCCACAAAGTTATATTATTGGATGTATTTATGGGATATAGTGACAGGGAGGAGGACCTGACAGGTATATTTGACCGCGCGGACGAGATAAGCGTGCAGGTCAGTGATATTCCGACAGAGGCACCTGACCTCGCAAAGGTAAAGGCTTCCAGAAAGGACCAGTCACCTTGCTTCTTCGGACCAAATGTCATCAAAATGTGTCAGATGGCGGACATTGTTTTCATGGCTCTCCACGGAGAAAACGGAGAAAACGGAAAGATACAGGCAGCATTTGACCTCTTCGGTGTCAAATATACTGGCAGCGATTATTTAAGCTCAGCCATCGCCATGAACAAGGAGACATCAAAGCAGTTCTTCCTTGCAAACGGTATCCCTACTCCAAAGGGTATTTCCATGACAAGAGCGACCAGACAGGACGATATCACAAAGCTTGACCTGACACTTCCATGCGTGGTAAAGCCATGCTGCGGCGGTTCAAGCATCGGTGTCACTATCGTTAGGGATGCGGCAGAGTTCAAGGCGGCACTTGACGATGCCTTCAAGTGGGAAAATGAGCTGGTTATCGAGGAATTTGTACAGGGCAGGGAGTTCTCTGTCGGCGTTATCGAGGGCAAGGCTCTTCCTATTATAGAGATTGCACCGAAGGAGGGCTTCTACGATTATAAGAATAAATACAAGGCGGGCAGTACAGTAGAGACATGTCCGGCCGAGCTTCCTGAGCAGGTGACAAAGGATATGCAGCACTATGCCGAGGAGGTTGCGCGTGTTATCGGGCTTGACACATATTCACGCTCAGACTTTTTGCTCAATGACAAAAATGAGATGTTCTGCCTCGAGGCAAACACACTGCCGGGCATGACTCCGACCAGTCTTCTGCCGCAGGAGGCAGCGGTTATCGGTATGAGCTTTAATCAGCTCTGTGAGCATCTGATTGACATATCTTTGAAAAAATATGAGGTGTAGCATGTCGGATAAGTACATGAAGAATCTTACATTTGCAAATATCGCAAAGGCTTGCGAGGGCACATATATAGGCGATGAGACACAGCTTGATACGACAATCACCGGCGCAGTCATAGACAGCAGACAGGTGAAGGAGGGCTATCTTTTTATCCCGATAAAGGGAGAAAGGGTGGACGGACACAAATTCATTCCGACTGTGTTTGAGCAGGGGGCGGCAATTGTGCTCTCTGAGCATGAGCTGACGGATCCGGCAGGCCCATATGTGCTTGTTGAATCAACCACCGATGCCATGAAAAAGCTCGCGGCATTTTACAGAAAAAGCCTTGATATCAAGGTGGTGGGTATCACCGGAAGTGTCGGCAAGACCAGCACCAAGGAGATGATATCGTCAGTTCTTGAGCAGAAATACAGCGTCCACAAGACCGCAGGCAATTTCAACAACGAGATAGGCCTGCCACTCACCATTTTCGGAATCAGGGAAAGCCATCAGGTAGCGGTGCTCGAGATGGGCATATCTGATTTTGGCGAGATGCACAGACTTTCTACTATGTCTTGCCCGGATGTCATGGTCATCACCAATATCGGCTACTGCCATCTGGAGTTTTTGGGCGACAGGGATGGTGTGCTTAAAGCAAAGACAGAGTGCTTTGAGCATATGATGCCGGATGCGGTCGCAGTGCTGAATGCAGATGACGACAAGCTGGCCACAGTGCAGACGGTAAATGGAAAGCCTGCCATATACTATGGCAAGGAATCAGCTTCAGGCGTTCATAAATCAGTATATACCACAAATATTGAAAACCTGGGCTTCGACGGCATGAAGGCTCATTTTGTCACTCCGGAGGGTGAGTTTGATGCACACATTCACATCCCGGGTGAGCACAATGTATACAATGCCATGGCGGCAGCAGCTGTCGGATTGCAGCTTGGCCTCACAATAGCTGAGATAAAGTCAGGAATCGAGAAAGCAGAGACAATCGCAGGGCGTACCAATTTCATCAAAACACACGGCATGACAGTGATAGATGACTGCTACAATGCAAATCCTGTATCCATGAAATCCTCTATCGAGGTGCTTTCACATGCAAAGGGCAGGACAATAGCAGTGCTTGGCGACATGGGCGAGCTTGGAAGCGATGAGAAAAAGCTGCACCATGAGGTAGGCGAAGCAGTTGGAGAGAATCATATCCATACACTTTTTGCCGCAGGAGAGCTTGCAAAGGAATATGCAGCTGGAGCCGCAGAGAAATCATCCGATGTAGACATCAACTATTTCGAGGATAGGGAGACTATGACACAGGAGCTTCTTTCATATGTGAAGGAGGGCGACACCATACTGGTGAAGGCATCGCACTTCATGGAGTTTCCGAAAGTAGTCGAGGCTCTGAGTAAGTAAAAATGGATATTCTCCAAGCCTCATAATATTATAAAAGAAAGAGAGAAAAATAATGGCACAGAATCCAATCGTAACAATCACAATGGAAAACGGCGATGTAATCAAGGCGGAGCTTTATCCGGAAATCGCACCAAACACAGTAAACAACTTTATCAGCTTAATTAATCACAACTTCTATGACGGAGTATGCTTCCACCGTGTAATCAAGGGCTTCATGCTTCAGGGCGGAGATCCGGACGGAAACGGTACAGGCGGCCCTGGCTATGAAATCAAGGGCGAGTTCACACACAACGGCTTCAAAAATGACTTAAAGCACACAGCCGGTGTACTTTCAATGGCACGTACCATGATACCTGATTCAGCAGGCAGCCAGTTCTTCATCATGCATCAGGATGCACCACATCTCGACGGCGAGTATGCGGCATTCGGTAAGGTGATCGAGGGCATGGATGTGGTAAACAAGATCGCAGAGGTGCGCACAGACTACATGGACAAACCACTTGAGGCTCAGGTCATGAAGACAGTTACAGTTGAGACCTTCGGAGTGGACTATCCGGAGCCGGAGACAGTTTAATGATAATAATTATCGATGAGGCAAGCGCAAAACTTGCCTCTTTTTACTATCATGACGAGATATTCAAGCTGCAATGGAGAAGTGTGGCAGGCAAGGCATCTATGTCAGAAGAGCTGCAAGAAAAACTGTATGTTGCGCTACCGGCTGATGAATCAATTAATGACTTCCAAAAAACAACGATACAAGAATCTGCAGATAACACCGCGAAAGCTAATACGGGAAATCAAAGAATACCGAAAGCTCCCGCCGACTGCATCTGGATAGTATCAAACAGGCAGCAGAAGCACATAGCCGACTCACTCGGCATAGCATCAGTAGGAGAACCGCAGTGCGGCACGCGCTATGCAGTCGAGAGCCTTGCAGAGCTTGATATTGAGTATCTGGAGCGAGTGCGCAGGCGGTATAATCACATCCCGTGGGACATCGGCGAGACAGACAGGTGTCTGATACGTGAGCTGTCCCTGTCAGACCTTCCTGCGCTCTATGAGCTCTATGACAAGCCAGGCATGACAGACTTTGTGGAGCCACTTTACGACTACGAGACAGAGATTGAATACCAGAAAGCATATATAGAGAACATGTATGGCTTTTACGAGTATGGTATGTGGCTTGTATTTTCCAAGGAAACAGGGAAGCTGATAGGCAGGGCAGGGCTTGAGCATGATGAACTGGGCTATATGATAGCACCGGAATTATGGAACCAAGGCTATGCCACGGAGGTATGCCGCTTCATCATAGACTACGCGCGCGAAAACACAGACTTTGAAGAGCTTTACTGCCGGATAGATGAGAGAAATGAAGCATCGGTTCGCCTTGCAAAAAAGCTTGGATTTACAAATAGCGGGCATATGGATGAAGATATAAACGCTTCTATATATAGAAAAAACATAAAAAACAATGAAAAACATTGAAAAATATGCAATTAGGCAATAAAATATAAACATAGTTTAACGATTTGGAGGACGAAAAAATGAAGAAATATGCATATGGAGTAGATATAGGTGGAACAACTGTAAAGATAGGCTTTTTCGAGACCACAGGAAAGCTTGTCGATACATGGGAGATTCCTACACGCACAGAGAATTCAGGCGAGCTCATCCTGCCTGATATTGCAGCATCCATCAAGGAGAATAACGAGAAGCACGGCATCGAGATGGGTGACATCGAGGGCGTAGGCATGGGAGTGCCGGGACCTATAAAGGATGACGGAACAGTATTGAAGTGTGTCAACCTCGGCTGGGGCGTGTTCAACGTGGCACAGTCACTCTCAGTACTATGCGGCGGTATCAAGGTAAAGGCCGGAAACGATGCCAACGTAGCTGCACTCGGTGAGATGTGGCAGGGTGGCGGAAAGGGTCATCAGGATGTAGTCATGATCACACTCGGTACAGGCGTAGGCGGAGGAATCATCCGCGAGGGCAAAATCGTAGCCGGAGTAAACGGAGCAGGCGGAGAGATAGGACATATGCCTATGGTAGATGATGAGTCAGAGTGCTGTGGCTGCGGCAAGAAGGGCTGCTTAGAGCAGTATGCATCAGCAAACGGTCTCGTAAGAGTGGCAGAGAGATACATTGCAGCACACAGGGATGTGGCAACAAAACTTGATTTAAATGCAGGCTTCACAGCCAAGGATGTATGCGATGCGGCAAAGGCAGGAGATGCAGCGGGCATTGCGGCAGTAGAGCAGTCTATGAAGCTTCTCGGCAAGGCAATGGCAGCAGTAGCATGCGTTATGGACCCTGAGGTATTTGTTGTAGGCGGAGGCCTCTCAAAGGCAGGCAGCATCATCATCGATACAGCAGCAAAGTACTATAAAGAGTATGCTTTCCATGCAAGCCGTGAGACAGAGATCAAGCTTGCCACACTCGGCAATTCAGCAGGCATGTATGGCGGAGTAAAGATGGTTATCGGCTAACAACATAAGATTGCAATTTTTAAAGAAATAAAATATAATGGCTACTAAAGATACACTACAATCGAGGTGAGACTATTGGCAGATTACTCAACAGAAGAATTAGAAAAAATAGCGGACAAATTTCGCTCAGATACCAGCGGTATAAGGGGAACAAAGGATTTTACGAGCCCAGAGGAGCTTTATGATGAGCTGAAAAAGGAAATCAAAAAGTATCATCCGTCGGATGACACGAGCCTTGTGGACAAAGCCTACAGGGTAGCTTATGATGCCCATAAGGGTCAGGCACGTAAGTCAGGAGAGCCTTATATCATACATCCGCTGTGTGTTGCCATAGTACTCGCCGAGCTCGAGCTGGATAAGGAAACAATTGCAGCAGGACTGCTCCATGATGTGCTGGAGGACACCATCATGACCATGGATGAGATGCGTGCGGAGTTTGGAGACGATGTCGCACATCTGGTGGATGGTGTCACGAAGTTAAAGCACCTGCATCTGACAGACAGCACCAAGGATCCGAAGGACAAGAATGCGGACAGGCTTGAGATGCAGGCTGAGAATCTGCGTAAGATGTTTCTCGCCATGGCAAAGGATATCAGGGTCATCCTCATAAAGCTGGCAGACAGACTGCACAATATGCGTACACTCAAGTACCAGTCCAAGGAGGCACAGCAGCGTATCGCCAGAGAGACACAGGATATCTACTGCCCTATCGCACAGCGACTTGGTATCAGCAAGATAAAGATAGAGCTCGAGGATCTTTGTATGAAGTACCTCTATCCGGATGCATATTACGATCTGGTAGAGAAGGTAGCACTCAGAAAGACAGAGCGCGACACCTACATCCAGGGTCTGGTAAACGATGTCAAGAAGTATGTTTCGGATGCCGGCATCAAGGCAGAGATATACGGCAGGGCAAAGCATTTCTTCAGTATATATAAGAAGATGGTCAATCAGGACAAGACGATAGACCAGATATATGACCTCTTTGCCATCAGGATTCTGGTGGATACCATACCGGACTGCTACGCAGTGCTAGGTATCATACATGAGAAGTATAAGCCTATACCGGGCCGTTTCAAGGACTATATTGCCATGCCGAAGCAGAACATGTACCAGTCGCTTCACACGACACTCATAGGCCCGAGCGGACAGCCGTTTGAGATACAGATACGTACCTATGAGATGCATCGTACAGCTGAGTACGGTATCGCGGCACATTGGAAGTACAAGGAAACAAACAACGGCAATGCCACTACCACCACTGTCACAGAGGAGGAGAAGCTAAGCTGGCTGCGCCAGATACTCGAGTGGCAGCAGGACATGTCGGATAATAAGGAGTTTATGACTTTATTAAAGAGTGATTTAAATTTATTCTCCGACAATGTATTTGCATTCACACCGTCCGGCGATGTAAAGAACCTGCCAAAGGGCTCCACACCTATAGACTTTGCCTACAGCATACACTCTGCGGTCGGCAACAAGATGGTCGGTGCCAAGGTAAACGGCAAGCTGGTGCCGATAGACTATGTCATCAAAAACGGTGACCAGATAGAGATAATCACCTCACAGAACTCCAAGGGACCAAGCCGTGACTGGCTCAAGGTCGTAAAGAGCACACAGGCCAAGAACAAGATCAACCAGTGGTTCAGAAGTGAGCTCAAGGAGGAGAATATACAGCACGGCAAGGATCTGATAGCAGCCTATGCCAAGGCAAAGGGCATCAACTTTGCTGAGATAAACAAGCCTGAGTATCAGGAGAAAATACGCCGCAAATACGGCTTCCACGACTGGAACTCATGCCTTGCAACCGTCGGCCACGGCGGACTCAAGGAGAGCCAGATAGTTAACAGGATGTACGACGAGTACAAGAAGGATCATGTGGTGCCGGTGACAGATGCAGATGTGCTTGGCAGCATTGCAGAAAAGCAGCAGACGGCAGCAGGCACACAGCCCGAGCACAAGTCAAAGAGCGGTATTGTGGTACACGGACTCTATGACGTGGCTGTGCATTTCTCGAAGTGCTGCAATCCTGTTCCGGGAGATGAAATCGTGGGCTTTGTCACAAGAGGCCGAGGCATCTCCATCCACAGGACAGACTGTGTGAATATCATCAATCTGTCCAAGATAGAAAAGGACAGACTCATAGAAGCAGAGTGGCAGGATACAGCCCTCATGGACAACGGTGCCGAGTATCAGGCAGACCTAAAGATATTCTGTCATGACAGGCCGGGACTGCTCGTAGATATCACAAAGATATTTACCGAGAAGGAAATCAATATCAGTGGTATCCAGTCCAAGACCAGCAAGCAGGGCATCGCTACAATCGAGGTATTTTTCAATATCAGAGGCAGGGACCAGATAAAGGTTCTCGTGGAGAAGCTCAGACAGATAGAAAGTGTAATAGACGTAGAGAGGACCACCGGCTAAATCCCGGTGGTTCTTGCGTGAAGCATAACATATAACAGACAAGGAGTACACTCATATGGTAAATATGAAGATAGACCACTTCGTAGTGGGACCGGTGCAGACCAACTGCTACTTTGTCACCAATATAAAGACAAAGGAAATGATAATAATAGACCCGGGCGCGTGTGCTAATCAGCTCGCCAAAAAGGTGGACGAGTCAGGCGCAAAGCCTGTAGCAATACTGCTCACACACGGACACTTTGATCATGCCACTGATGCAAAGCCGCTCGCAGACCGCTACGGCATCAAGATATATATCCATGAGGCAGACAAAGCCACACTCGATGACTCGCAGCTTAATGTCAGCTACATGATGGGCCAGTCAAAGACTTTTTATGCAGATGTATTTTTGAAGGATAAGCAGGAAATTGATATTGCGGGCTTTCATATAGTAGTGCTTCACACACCGGGGCATACACCGGGCGGCTGCTGCTATTATTTCCCGTATGAGGACGTGATCTTTACAGGAGACTCACTGTTTTGCGGCTCAATCGGACGTACGGATTTCAAGGGCGGCAGCATGTCAGACCTCGTGCGCACAGTGAAGGAAAAAATCATGACACTGCCTGAGCATACAGAGGTGTACCCGGGCCACAACGACACAACAACCATAGAAAACGAGAGGATGTATAACCCTTACTTATGATAGTAGTAGTATTTAATAAACCGGATTTTGAATATGATGTGCACTCACTGCTTAAGGAGTTCTTCCCTCAGGAGGATGTGCAGATGTACTATAGCTGCTCACCTGATGAGGTGGAGGGGAAAAACCTGGCCTGCACACACCACGAGATGACAGCTGATGGCGTAAAGGAATTTGCGGATGCCTCACAGGTATTTAAGATAGACTATGTGGGCGATGAAATTGCAGTGGAGTGGACGGTGAATAGAGCCGGAAAAAGAATCTGCACAAAAATATCCGTAGACAGTGCAGACCGCAAGGAAACTAAAAACCGCCTTAAGCTCGCCCTGTATTCCATGATAGAAAAGGGCACAGGAAAGAGTCTTCCGTGGGGCACACTCTCAGGCATCAGACCGACCAAGATAGCCATGAAATGCATAGAGGACGGCATGAGCGATAAGGAAACCTACGACTATCTTAAGGAAACCTACCTCGCAAGCGATGAGAAAATCGACCTCTCAATAGGCATAGCAAAGCGCGAGAAGGCACTGCTCGATAAGGTGGACTATGACAACGGCTACAGCCTGTACATAGGCATACCCTTCTGCCCGAGCACCTGCGCATACTGCTCGTTTACCTCATACCCGCTGGGTGTGTGGAAAAACCGCGTGGACGATTACCTCGACGCACTCGAGAAGGAGATAGACTACACGGCGCAGAAGTTCTACCACAAAAAGCTAAACTCCATCTACATAGGAGGCGGCACACCGACCACACTAAGCCCTGCCCAGCTTGACAGGCTTATCAGAAAAATTAAATGCAGCTTTGATTTAAAGGACTGTCTGGAATTTACCGTGGAGGCAGGCAGACCGGATTCCATCACGAGAGAAAAGCTTATGGCACTAAAGAAAAACGGCATCAGCCGTATATCAGTAAATCCGCAGACCATGAAGCAGCAGACACTTGATATAATAGGAAGACACCACACGGTAGACGATACGATAAATAGCTTCAAGCTCGCGCGTGAGCTGGGCTTTGACAACATAAACATGGACCTCATCATGGGACTTCCCGAGGAGACACTCGATGATGTAAGGCACACAATGGAGCTGGTGAAGAAGATGGCACCTGACAACGTCACCATCCATTCACTCGCAGTAAAGCGAGCTGCAAGACTCACCATCTTCAAGGATCGCTACAGTGATATGCAGATGGTCAACACCCAGGAGCATATGGATCTCTGCGCAGCCTACTGTAAGCAGATGGGGCTTGAGCCATACTACCTCTACAGACAGAAGGGCATGGCAGGTAACATGGAAAACGTAGGCTATGCGGCAAAGGGCAAGGCCGGCGTATACAACATATTGATAATGGAGGAAAAACAGACCATCGTGGCATGCGGAGCGGGAGCGAGCACCAAGCGTGTCTGGCCGGTACCGAATCCGGATGGCACACACCGCATCGACAGATGCGAGAATGTCAAGGAT
>OMBM01001071.1_pt1 | contig 11096 bp, 10 predicted proteins | sample 1644861 | NCBI WGS metagenome assembly OMBM01 (sample SAMEA103958165, study PRJEB25191) | human gut metagenome | biome: human-associated habitat [ENVO:00009003]; feature: intestine environment [ENVO:2100002]; material: feces | place: Germany | collected 2013/2015 | reverse complement strand
AATCGCTGGCACTTTTCTGGTTCTCTTTTGGTGTCAAAAGAGAACATCCCTCGGCAAGCAGAACCTCCTCCCGCGGCGCGCATTCTAAATCGTCTCGCCCGCCGACAACAGCGGCGGCGCGTGGCTGCCGTACAGTCTGCGGTCAAGATAGTTCTGTGTGATGCGCACCACCGTGCCGGACAGCGCAATTACGCCGATGAGGTTCGGCAGCATCATCAGGCCGTTGAAGGTGTCGGAAAGCGTCCACGCAAGGTCCAGCCGCATCACCGCGCCTACCGGCATCAGCGCTACGAACAGCACCCGGTAGCCTGCCCCTGCCCCCGCGCCGAAGAGATACTCCACGGCCTTGCAGCCGTAGCAGCTCCAGCCAAGGGTGGTGGAATAGGCGAACAGCAGAATGCACACCGCGATCAGCTTTGACCCCAGCGTGCCGAACACGGCGTCAAAGGCCTGCCCCACCAGCGCACTGCCCGCCGCCCCGGCGGCGATGCGCCCGGTGTCCAGATCCACAAAGCCGGAGGTCAGCACCACCAGCGCCGTCAGGGTGCACACCACCATGGTGTCCGCAAACACCTCAAAAATGCCCCACATCCCCTGTTGCACCGGCTCTTTTACGTTGGAAGCCGCGTGCACCATCACCGAGGAGCCAAGCCCCGCCTCGTTGGAAAAAGCACCCCGCTTGAAGCCCCAGGTGACCGCCAGGGACAGCCCGTAGCCTACGATGCCCCCACCGGCGGCGCGCAGTCCGAACGCGCCCTTTACGATAGCGGCAAGCGCCGTCGGGACGGCAGTGATGTGCACCCCCACCACGGTGAGCGCCCCTACGATGTACAGCAGCGCCATGGCGGGGACAAGCCTTTCCGCCACAGCGGCCACCCGCTTCAGCCCGCCCAGTAAAATTACCGCCGACACTGCCGCCAGCACCGCGCCGGTAGCGGTCTCCGGCACGCCGAAAGCCGCCCGCAGATTGCCCGCGATGGAATTGAGCTGGCTCAGGTTGCCGATGCCAAAGCTTGCCAGCGCGCAGAACGCGGCAAACAGCACCGCCAACACCCGCCCCGGCTTGCCGCCAAGGCCGTCCCGCAGGTAGTACATCGGCCCGCCGCGCCAGCCGCCCGCCGGGTCTTTGCGGCGGTAGTAGATGCCCAGCACGTTCTCCGCGTAGCTGGTCATCATGCCCAGCAGCGCCATGACCCACATCCAGAACACTGCCCCCGCCCCGCCGGAAAGGATGGCGGTGGCCACCCCCACAAGGTTGCCGGTGCCGATGGTGGACGCCAGCGCGGTGCACAGGCTCTGGAACTGGCTGATGGCCTGTTCCTCGCGGGCGGTATGGGCGGTGACGCTCCGGTCGGTCAGGATAGCACCGAGGGTGTGCCGCATCCAGTAGCCCCACCGGCGCAGCTGGAAGCCCCCGGTGCGCACCGTCAGCAGCAGCCCGGTGCCGAAGAGCAACCCCAGCCCCATCGGCCCCCACACGATGCCGTTCACGGCCTCGACTCCCCGCATGAACTGCTCTGGCATCCCATCCCCCCTTTTTTACTGCATCCTATGCAGCGCCATTATTCCTCATGCGGTGCGGGCAACGGAGATTTATCGGGGTCGGGGGCGGGAAGGGGTTCCAGCGTCAGCCAGAAGTCCTCCTGTTCCTCACGGTCTTTTTCGTTGGGGTTTTCTGTTTTAGCCATACAGCATCCCTGCCTTTCTGCATAAAGGGTCGCCCGTTGGGCTATGCTTTATGCACAAAAAGGAGGCAGAGCCATGAAACACGCAAAACGCAGCGGCTGGCGTCCCTTCTGGGCGGCGCTGTGCGCCGCCCTGCTGGTGCTGCTGCCGCTGGTGGGCGGCACGGTGCTGCTCAGCCGCGCCCAGCTGCGCAGCAGTCTGCGGCAGGCCGCAAAAAGCCAGAGCGGGGTGCCCATCCGTCTGCCCAAGGCTACCGACCGGTGTACCGTGCTGCTGTGCGTGGCAGACGAGACCCCGGGCTTTGTGCTGGCCTACCTGAACGCCGGGCAGAACTGCATCCATCTGCTGGCGGTGCCCGCCGCGCTGGAAGTGCCCTTTGGGGGCAAAAACGTCCCCCTTGCGGACTGTTACGCCGCCGCAGGCCCTGCCCGCTGCCGGGAAGCGCTGGGCGAGGTGTTCGCCCTACCGGAGGATACCGACTATCTTGCCATCGCCCCGGCGGTGCTGACAAAACTGGCGGCGCGGTACGGCGCAGTGCGGGTGGGCTTTACCGGAGCGCTCACCCCGGAGCAGCTGGCGCGGTACGGCAAAGGCACCGGGGTGCAGGGCATCTCCACCGCCGACGCCCACAGCTTTTTAGCGGCGCTGGATGCCGACACTTCTCTTTCGCCCCGGCGCAGCGCCGCCGCCCGGGCGGCGGTGTGGGATGCGTTTTTCCGGCAGGCGCTGGAGCTGCTGCCCACCACCCTGCCGCAGGGTCTGCGGGAGGTGAGCAGCAGTCTGTTGACCAGTCTGACCGCCGTAGACCTTGCTACACTGGAACGCACGCTGGAATTTTTAGCCACCAGCGCCGAGCCAGTGGATATCACCGCCGACGCCCTGCCCGGGGACTGGGCGGGCGGGCACTATACGGTGTCCGATGCCTCCCGGGCGGCGGTGCAGAGTTTTTTCAACCTCTCCCCGGCGGCGGCGCAGTCCGCATCCGGCAGTGAGCCGTAACCCAGCACCAGCGTCCCGGCGGCAGAATGCGCCGTGCCGGTCAGGTCGTAGTCGCTCAGCAGGGAACAGCGCACCCCATACTGCCGGGCAGCAGCCCGCAGGGCGGCGTCCGGCGGCGGGTCTTTCAGCTGTGCCAGCAGGTGCAGGCCGGTGTGCAGCCCCGCAAGGGTCAGCTCTTCCGGTGCAAAGGAGGTGCGCAGCGCCGCCACCAGTGCATCCCGGCGGGCTTTGTAGGCGGTGCGCTCCCGCGCTAAGTGCCGGGTGAAATACCCCCCGGTGATAAAGCGCGCCAGCGTCTGCTGCTCAAACCGCCCTACCGTGCCGGAGTACAGCCGGTACTTGGCCTGCCATGCGCCAAGCAGCTGCCGGGGCAGTACCATGTAGGCGATGCGGATGCCCGGGGCAAGGCTGCGGGAGCAGGTGGACAGGTACACCACCGGGCCGTCTGCGCCCGCCATGCCCTGCAAGCTGGGCAGCGGGCGGGTGTCGAAGCGGAACTCGGAATCGTAGTCGTCCTCTATGATGTACCGCTGCCCCGGGGCGCGGGCTGCCCAGTGCAGCAGCTCCGCCCGGCGTCCGGCGGGCATGGTGACCCCGGTGGGGAACTGGTGGCTGGGCGTGACGTAGCACACCGCTGCATCGCTGGCCGAAAGGGCTGTCAGGGACAGCCCGTCCGCGTCCACCGGCAGGCAGCGGCAGGGCACGCCGTTGTTTTCCAGCACCTGCCGGGCGCGGGGGTAACCGGGGGTCTCCACGGCGGCGGGGCCGGGCAGCAGCGGTGCCAGCAGCCCCAGCAGATATTCCAGCCCTGCACCCACCACCAGCTGCTCCGGGTCGCACTGCACGCCCCGGTACTCGGCCAGATACCCTGCCAGTGCCTGCCGCAGGGCGGCATCGCCCCGGGCATCCCCGGGGGCGAGCAGCTCCGGCGCGGAATAGAGCAGTTCCTTTTGCAGCCGCGCCCATGTGCGGAAGGGAAACAGCCCCGGGTCCACGCCCCGGGTGGATAAATCGAACTGTACCGGCGGGGCGCTTTCGGCGGGGTGCTCTGCCGGCGGCGCGGGATGGGCGGCGGGCGGCTGCACCCCCTGCGGCAGGGCAAGATACTCCTGCACCGTAAAGCCGCTGCGCTCCCGGGCGGTCAGGTAGCCCTCGGCTGCCAGCATCTGGTAGGCGGTGTCCACCGTGTTCACCGAGATCGACAGCTCTGCCGCCAACCGCCGCTTGCCGGGCATCCGGGTGCCCGCCGTCAGGGTGCCCGCCCGCATCTCGGCGGCAAGGCTGCGGTAAAGCTGCTCGTACAGCGGCACCGCCGAAGCCGGGTCCAGCGCCGTGGTCAGATGTACCATAGAATGTCCCTCCCATCTGGGCATTGCGTCAAACTGACCCCATAAAAAAACTTTGTTCTGGGTATTTTCATAGGGTCAGTTCTGCGTATAATAGGAGCATACCCGCTGAACACCCAAATGTCAAGTAGTTTTGTGGGGTTATCGGCGTGATTGGAGGGAAAGTATCATGTCTACTACTGCAATGTGGCTGCTGCTGGCAGTCGTCATTATCCTGATCCTGTTTTTCAGTGTGCTGTACAAGCGCCGCTTTACGGTGCACGAGCTGGCGCTTACCGGCGTGATGGCTGCGCTGAGCTTAGTGGCCTACCTGTTCTTCCGCATCCCGTTCTACGGCGGCTCCTCGTTCCATCTGGGCAACACCTTTACTGCCCTGACGGCGCTGCTGCTGGACGGCGTATCCGGCGGTCTGGCGGGTGCCATCGGTCTGGCGCTGGCAGATATCCTTGCCGGTGACCCGGGCTACGCTATTACCACCTTCGTGCTCAAGTTTATCATCGGCATCACCTGCGGTGCCGTGGCACATAAGGTGTTCAAGCTGCGGGATCAGGATCGCCACAGCGCCGGGTATCTGGTCAAGGTGATCGTCTCTGCGGGTTCCGGTCTGCTGCTGAACGTGTTCACCGACCCCTTCCTTGGCTACTTCCGCAACGTGTACATCTTTGGGCAGGAGTACACCGTGGCACAGGCGCTGACCAAGATCGCCGGCGGCGTCACCTTTGTGAACAGTGTGGCTTCCACTGCCTGCGCCGTGGTGCTGTATCTGGCACTGCGCCCCGCGCTGGAGCGTGCAAAGCTGCTTTCCAAGGGCGAGTAAATAAAAAGGGATCCTGAAGCGCCAACCGGCGCTTCAGGATCCCTTTTTTTATCGTTTTCGGCTGCAAAGGTGCTTTGCGGCGTCCCGCCCGGCGGCAAGGCCGCTGCCGAACGCCCAGTGCAGGTTGAAGCCGCCGCAGCTTCCGGCGCAGTCCAGCGTTTCGCCCACAAAGTACAGCCCCGGACAGCCCTTGAACTGGAAGGTCGGTTCCACCTCGGTCAGGGCAAGCCCGCCGCCGGTGGTCTGCGCCTGCCGCCAGCCGCAGGGGGTAAGCCCCTCGCACCGCCAGTGCTTGGCGGTGTGGGCAAGCTTCTGCCAGCTGCCTGCGGGCAGGGCGTGGGGGGCAGTATCCGGCAGGGCGGCGGCAGCCCAGAGGGCGCGGCCAAGCTTGCCGTGCAAAAGCCCCAGCCAGAACGCCGCCGCCGTGTCCTCGGCAAGCAGCGGTGCACGCGCCGCAAACAGGGCGGCAAGCTCTGTCTCCGGCACAGCGGGGAAGAGATCAAGTTCTACCGCCGGGTGCTTCAGCCTGCGCCCGGGGGCAAGCAGGCCGGACAGCTGCATGATGCAGATGCCGGAAAGCCCGTAGTCGGTAAACTGCACCTCGCCAATCTCTTCTGCCAGCACCCGGTCGCCGTCCAGCAGGCGGGCAGCGGCCTTGGCGCGGATGCCCGCAAGGCTCTTGTTCGGCTTTGCGCATTGCAGGGCGGTCAGGCAGGGGTAAAGGGGGCGCATCTGCCCGCCGCAGTCGGCGGCAAAGCGGGTGCCGAAGCCGTCCGTGCCGAACTGCGGCCCGGCAGCGCCGCCCATGGCGCAGATAACGGCATCTGCCCGCAGGGTTTCGGTGCCGCCCTCGGCGTTCGTAAACTGCACGGCGTAGCCGCCCTTGCTCTGGCGCAGGGTGCTTACCGTGCAGCCGGGGCGCAGCTGTACGGTGTGCCGCTGCAAATGCAGCTCCAGCAGCGCCAGCACGTCTGCCGCCTGATTGGAATAGGGGTACACCCGCCCAGCCTCATCGGTGCGGGTGTACAGCCCCAGCTGCTCAAACCACGCCAGCGGCGCGGCGGCATCCACCGCCGCCAGCAGGGGCTGCAGCGCGGCGGGGTCGGCGGTGAAGTACTTTTCCGGCGCAATGGCGGTGTTGTCCAGATTGCAGCGGCCGTTGCCGGTAGCCAGCAGCTTTTTGCCCACCTTGGGGTTGCGCTCCAGCACCGTGACGCGGGCAGCGGGCGCGGCCTGTGCAGCCGCCAGCGCAGCGGCCAGTCCGGCGGCACCGCCGCCCAGAATAAGGATGTGTGCCATGCGGACACCTGCTTTCTTTGGGTTTATTCCTATTTATTGTAGCAGAACCCCGCCCGGAACGCAATGCGGCGGGCAAAGCAAAAAATGCACTGCCGGTATAATTTGCCGCCGCTGACAGATACTACATACAAAGGAAACCGCAAGGAGGGCAAAATAATGAAAGCAACCGGTATCGTGCGCCGCATCGACGAACTTGGCAGGGTGGTGATCCCCAAGGAGATCCGCCGCACCCAGCGCATCCGGCGGGGCGACCCGCTGGAGATCTTTACCACCGGCGACGGGGAAGTGATCTTTAAAAAGTACTCGCCCATGGGCGAGGTGAACACCCTTGCTGCCCAGCTGGCAGAGGTGCTCAGCCGCCAGTTTGCACTGACTGCCTTTGTGTGCGACAGGGACCGCATTCTGACAGTCAGCGGCAGCGGACGGCGGGAGCTGACCGACCGCAGCATCAGCCAGCCGCTGGAAAAGCTGATGGATGCCCGCAAGCCCTACCAGAGCCCGGGCAACCCGGAAAAGACCCTGCTGCCCTGCGAGGGCGCACCCCGGGTGCTGCTATGCGCCGCACCGGTGCTGGCGGGCGGGGACGTGACCGGCGCGGTGGGTCTGTTGACCGAGGACCGCACCGCCTGCCCGGAGGACGCCCAGTGCAAGGCGGTTGCAGTGGCAGCGGCCTTTCTGGCAAAGCAGATGGAGGAGTGAAAACACCGCCGCCCGGCCTGTGGAGACAAGCCGGGCGGCGGTGTACATGAAAGGATGAATGAGAAAATGATTATTTAATGGTCACGGGCACTTTTTTCAGGCGGTTCCATGCGCGGATGATGCGGGCATTGGTCACCTTGGTGTCCGGGCCGAAGGTTGCGCCGTGGTCAGAGAGCAGACCCTGCTCTGCGCACCAGCGGGCGGCTTTCTGCTGCTCGATAGCGTCAGCGGGGATATCGGTATACAGTGCGGTGCTTACGGGGTCGGGCTTGCCGGCAGTCGTCCACAGGACGTTTGCCAGCTCCTGCCGGGTGGAGGGGATAAAGCCGTCCGGCAGGGCATAGTGCAGGTACAGGGAAGAACCGTAGATATAGGTGGCATAACCCAGACCCGCAGTGCCCAGCACGATGCCAAGTGCGGCTGCGCCGGAAGAGAACGCCGGGTCGATCTCGGAGTCATCCAGTGTAGGCGGTGTAGGCTCCGCGGTCACCAGCACGATGGACTTCGGCTGGGATACCTCGATGGTGTAACTGCCGTCCGCGTTTTGTTGTACGCTATCCATAATGGATTCGCCGTCTGCAAGGCAGTCGGTCAATACGGTATCGGTCTTTACGGTAATGGGGTTTGCCTGCTCAGATGTACCGTGAGGCACATAAAGGGTTCCGTAGCCGTTTTCAGAAAAGTCTTCATTTACAGGCACTTGGAAGGTTCTGCCATTCTGATCGCGCACAGTGGCAAAGCCGGTGTTGCTGCCTTGCGGCATGATAGGCTTTGCCACAAAATAACCGCCGGTGATAGAAAGATTGCCCGTGCTGATGGTGTATACATCCACATCTTTGGTAAACAGGCCGCCGGTGATGGAAAGCGAGCCGTAACGTCCTTTGTTGACAACCACGCCGTCAAACAGGCCGTCGCTGATGGTGATGGAAGCGTCACCATTCATGAGCAGCACTTTCTTTTCAAAGGTGCCGCCAGAGATGGTGCCCCGGTTGGACGCTTCTCCTTGGAAGGTGCCGCCGGAGATGGTGCCGTCGTTGGACATAGCCCCTTGGAAGGTGCCGTCGGAGATGGTGCCCTGGTTGGACGCTTCTCCTTGGAAGGTGCCGCCGGAGATGGTGCCCCGGTTGGTGGTCCAATTGCCGGCGGTGCCGCCCTTAAATTCGGCAGATCTCTTAATAAAGAGACCCGGCTGCAATGCGCTTGCTGCCCCGGGCTCCGAGGAGGGCTGCAGGGTGAAGGTGCCGGAGTTCAAGAACAAGGCGGTTGCGTTGTAGTACCAATGGGCAACGTCACCTTGGCTTGTGGGATTGCCTTTGGCGTCCAGATCGATGGTAATGCTTTCGGCGGTGTTGTTCTCTGCGTCCAGATCACGGCTGCTGCGGGTGGCGGCTTCCTCCTCGGTGCTGCGGGAGACGTCGGCCTCCTGTACAAGGGGTGCAGCCTTTTTGGCCGTGGTCTGGGCGGGTGCATCGAACACCGGGGCGGCTGCCAGTGCAGACACCGGCAGCAGGGACAGCAGCATACTGCCGGTCAGCAGGATGCTTACAATGCGTTTGGCTTTCATAGGGGTTCGCTCCTTTCGTGTGGTTTTTATACGGGGGTCTCGTTACTATAAATATACCATAAACTGGGCAAAAACAAAAGAAATTGTGCACGAATGGGGATTAAAACTGCGCGAATGGCTGAAAAGGAGGGAAAACTAAAACACTGCTGCCCGGGGATGTTCTCTTTTGACACCAAAAGAGAACCAGAAAAGTGCCAGCGATTTCGACGCGCTGGAGCCACGAAAAAGGGGCTGCTCGCCCCTTTTAACCCCAAAGAGGAGGGCTACACCGGAAAAAACTGAAGATTCACGCCTGTTCGGCGTGAAGATCTTTTAACCGTTTTTTCCGGCTCCGCCGATTTGCAGCCCCTCAGTCGCTGCGCGACAGCTCCCCCAAGGGGGAGCGGCACGCCCGCAAACTTTGCGCTTGAGCCGGAAACTGTACCGCCATGCCAAAGGCTCCCTCCCAGAGGGAGCTGGCAAAGCCGCAGGCTTTGACTGAGGGAGTTCACACCCCTTTATGACAGAATTATGAATCTTTATAAACATTTTTGCAAAGGGCTTGACAGCAGGGCAAAAACGGTTATAATGGTCTTAGCACTCAGGAACAAGGAGTGCTAAACAAACAAAAGCAATACAAAAAGGAGGCAGGCGCTATGACGATGGATGCACGCAAGCAACGGGTCTTGCAGGCGATCGTGGCGCTGTATGGCCTTGAGGGCGAGCCGGTGGGCAGCAGCGTGCTGGCAAACTACTTTGATATGGCAGTGTCCAGCGCAACGCTGCGCAACGAGATGGCGGCGCTGACAAAGCTGGGCCTGCTGGAGCAGCCCCACACCAGCGCGGGGCGTGTGCCCAGCGCCAAGGGCTACCGGTATTATCTGGACAACCTGCTGACCGATGATCAGCCGCTGGACCGCGTTACCCGCGCCCGGGTAGATGCGGTGTTCGCCAGCCTTGACCACGAGCCGGAAAAGCTGGCACAGGGCGCTGCCAAGGCGCTGGCCGCCATCAGCGGCTGCACCGCCGCCGTCAGCACCCCCTGCGCCGAGGATCTGTGCATCGCCCATTACGAGGTGGTGCAGGTGGGCCGCAGCGCAGCCGCTGTGCTGGCTGTGACCACTGCCGGTTACGTCCGCACCCGGGTGGCGCGGGTACGCACCGGGCTTTCCCGGGAAAATGCAGCTGCCCTTGCGGCGCTGCTCAACCGCAACCTTACCTTTGTGGCACCGGTGGATCTTTCCACCCGGATGCTCAGCGAGCTGTGCAGCCAGATCGCACCGGAACTTGTGCCGGTGGTCAGCGCCGCAGCCGCAATTTTGCAGGACAGCGTAAAGCCCCATGTATTTCTGGGCGGCGAGCAGTACCTGCTGGACTGGCCGCAGCTGGACGGCCGGGTGGGTGATATCCTTACCCTGCTGAACGACGAGGAACAGGCCGCAAGCCTGATCGCACCCCCGGAAAACCGCAGCGAAAGCGTGCTGCTGGGCGAGGATCTGGAACCGCAGATCCCCGGGCTGTGCATCGTGAGCGGCCGGTATCTGGTAGGCGGCGGGCTGTGGGGCTCCATTGCCCTGATCGGCCCCACCCGGATGCCCTTCCAGAAGCTGATGCCCCTGCTGCACGAGTTTGCAGACCAGCTGGGCGAGGGCATGAGCGGCAAACGAAAAGACACCCCGCAGGCTGCCGCACCCCGGCGGACTGTGATCTATAAGGAGGATCTGGAATGAGCGAAGAAACCAAAAAGACTGCTCCCGCTGCGGAAGCGGAGCAGCAGCCCGCCGCCGCTCCGGAGGCAACGGCAGAGCAGGCAGCTCCCGCACAGGAGCCCGCCGCAGAAGAAGCTGCCGACCCGAAGGACGACAAGAAAAAGGACGGCGGCTGGTTCAACAAGAAGGCCCGCGAGATGGAAGCCGTCAAGGCTAAGCTGGACGCGGCCGAGCAGAGCGCCGCACAGGCCAAGGAACAGCTGCTGCGCATGGCTGCCGAGTACGACAACTACCGCAAGCGCTCCACCCGCGAGGCCGACCAGAAGTTTGGCGACGGTGTTTCCCATGCAGTGGAAAAGATCATCCCCATTCTGGATACGCTGAATATGGCTGCCAACGCCCCCACCACCGATGAGAACTACAAAAAGGGCGTGGTCATGACGCTGGATAAGGCGGCAAAGGCACTGGACGCCCTCCATGTGGAGGAGATCGAGGTGCTGGGCAAGCCCTTTGACCCCAACTTTATGAATGCTGTGCAGCAGATCCCCGCCCCGGACGGGCAGGAGAGCGGCACGGTGGTCACCGTTTTCCAGAAGGGTTACAAGCTGGGTGACAAGATCATCCGCCATGCAACCGTTGTGGTGGCCGAATAAATAAGCCGAACCTCCCGCAAGGGAGTTTGCAATAACATCCGCTTGACATCATCATAAGCATCATATAAACAAGATTTGTTCTTTCGAGAGGAGACTTCATTATGAGTAAGATTATTGGTATCGACCTTGGTACTACCAACAGCTGCGTGGCTGTTATGGAGGGCGGCGAGCCCGTTGTCATCGCCAACTCTGAGGGCGCCCGCACCACCCCGTCCGTTGTCGGCTTCACCAAGACCGGTGACCGTCTGGTAGGTCAGGTTGCAAAGCGTCAGGCTATCACCAACCCCGACAACACCGTTTCTTCCATCAAGCGTCAGATGGGCACCGACCATAAGGTGACCCTGA
>OMBM01001051.1_pt1 | contig 11317 bp, 8 predicted proteins | sample 1644861 | NCBI WGS metagenome assembly OMBM01 (sample SAMEA103958165, study PRJEB25191) | human gut metagenome | biome: human-associated habitat [ENVO:00009003]; feature: intestine environment [ENVO:2100002]; material: feces | place: Germany | collected 2013/2015 | reverse complement strand
CATTTACAGAACATTTGCTAACTTCGCACCTATGCAGTATGGTGATAGCACACTATAACCCCTAAAGTGGTTGTGTGCGAGGGGTGTCCCCTCGACCCCGTGCGATGTGACGTTTCACGCCACATCTTCTAAACAGACATACACACCTAAAACCTAAAGATATGGCAAAGACATGTATCAGAGTGGAAGCCTGCAATATAGGCAGCTCGGAACGTCACAACTTAAGAAGCAAGGAGCTCGACTACATCCGTCCGGAACTCACACACCGCAACGAACAGTGGGTAGAATGTTCCATTGCCGAAGTACATCGGGACATAACGGAAAAATACAAGGAAGCCACCGGACAAGGATTACAGAAGAAAGCTACCCCAATCCGGGAAGGGGTAATAGTAATCAGCGAGGAAACCACAATCCAGCAGCTTCAAGACTTGGCCGAAAAACTGGAAGAACGCTTTGGAGTGCACGCCTTCCAAATCTACACCCATAAGGATGAAGGCGCAAACGTATGGGACGGAAAGGAAGAAGCATGGAAACCGAACTATCATGCGCACATGATCTTTGACTGGACGGACGGCCATACAGGAAAAACTGTAAAGCTGAACAGACACGACATGGCGGAGATGCAGACTATAACAGCAGAGTGTCTCAACATGGAACGTGGAGTTTCTTCAGACAAGAAACACTTGTCGGCCATGCAATACAAAAACAAAATGGAAACAGAGAAAGCTGAACAACTTCAAAAAGACATCGAGCAACTAAACAGGGCATACACTGCCGGAACCGAGAAAATCACCACAGTCCAAAAGGAACTTAGTACGGCACAAAAAGAGCTAAACAGCATGAAAACCGACATACACATCAACGAAGCCAAAGAAGCTGCCGCAAAAGCCGGAAAAACCGTATTTAATGCCGTTACAAGCGTCTTTAATGTAGGGGAAGTAAAACGACAAGCCAAAGAAATTGAAACCCTCAAAAAAGAAAATTATAACCTCTCATTCAAGAATCAAAATTTAGAAGGACAATTAAGAACCAACAACATCGAGATGCGAAGGGTACAGGAAACAACCGACAGACAGATAAAGGCAGAAGCATCCAAACTAAAACCCATAACCAACCTTTTTCCGGAAATGGAAAATGCACAGGAAAATATAGAGGAACTCCAAACTATGGGAATACAAAATAAAGATATCCGACAACTTCTTATTGGAAAGGAAATATACTACACTGGAAACCTTTACGATAAAGACAAGAGAAAATCATACCAAGTTAAAAACGTGAAAATAGATATCTCCAAAAGTCAGAATGGTATTACTACAATTTGGCTAAATAACATCCACTTTAAAAACTTTCTTAAAGAACTTTGGAATACACTACAAAAGACTTTAGATAACGGTAACTGGCTACACCGATAGAAAGACACTAATTTGAATTGCACTTCTCTTTTTTGAGAAGTGCAATTCAAATTAAATCCCGTTCATTTTTTAACGACTAAAGGTGCAATTAGCTATAAAACCAAAAGAAGGAGTAGTACCTTTTCCTTTAAACTCCCATTTAAAACCTTGACCAGGTACATTTGCATCCCAATACGAAGTCCAAGTGAAAGTGTTACTCCATAACGGTCCAGTTCCACTAAAAGCAACACTTTCAGGTGTCGTTATATTATCATCCGGACTTGGTTTAGCATTAGGATTTAATACTTCAAAGAAATAATAATTATTCTGTATTGAAGCATTCAAATCAACTTGCATCTTTAAAGTACGACTGGAATCGTAAAAAACTCCGGTAGTGCTTTGAGAACCTCCATTAATACTCAAAGAAGGGAGAACAGCCCTCGTTTCCGTTACAACATCCCTAAATACTGAAAAATCAAAATTAGCATCCTCCTTCACCTTTTTAACCAAAGTCTTTCCATTTACAGAAAAAACAACATAAGCGGTATTAGGATTTGAAATAGCACTTGCCACTTGAGCATTTAAAACCTGCAGGTTATTCTTATATTTCTCAATACTCAAAGGACTAACTTTTTCTAAATCCTGCCAATCCGAACCTGTTACATAAGACAACGCCCTCGTTTTCTTATTCTCATTGAAATAGTATTCATTTGTAATCTCATTTACATCAACAAAACGAGATAAGACCTCCATATCAGATACAGAATCACTAACCACAGGTTCTATTACTTCATTATCATTACACGAACAAACACCCAAAACAGTCAGTAGACTGATGAACATAAACATTACTTTTTTCATAAATCCTCCTTTTTTAAAGTTAATAAATAAAGGTTTCGCCCAAAAATATAAAATTTCTCCTATTTTTGCATTGAATATTAAATATTTAACTATGAATAGAATAATACATATCTCTTTACTTATTTCAACAGTATCACTTTTTCTTATTTCAAACACCGGATGTGTTGAAAAACAAGGATACTACAACCATGGAGAAGAAAGCATAATCTCATTAATTTGTGATATTACATGGGCTGGTAAAAAAACAACAGACGAAAACGGCAGTGTCTGGCAAGGTACATACAAATTCAATAAAAACGGAACATATACCCGTACAAATATAGAAATCGACAAACAAGGAAATAAAAAAGAAGCCAATATCTACGGACAATGGTCATTCGGTGATCCAAGTTTCAGTACCATTTATTTTGGTGGAGAACATTACTGGGACATAGACGAGCTAACTAAAAACAAATTTTCCTTCTATGACAGAAGTGGAAAATTTGGCGACCCTTTCATGAATAGAGAATACATAGAACTCACACCATACCAAGAAAACAATACAACAAACTAACAACTACCCACTATTAGGAAAAATATCCTCATCTAAATAAATATCCTGCAAAAGTTCATCCTTCCGGGTGACCTTATAACAACACAATGCCTCCCCAGTTTCCATATTATACCAATCAGCCACCTTATCTTTCACAGACATATACCAAGTATAACAACCATCTTCAACATTCAATCCCTCAATATTAAGAACCAAATCCTCATCTCTAAAATCATTCAACGCTTCATCTCCGATCATGGTGCGGAACTGTCCGAAACTACTCATGCGCTGCATCCCATGCATGGCAGTATAAATCATATCCAAAGCCTTATAATTTATCTGAATCTTTTTTTTACCGTCACGACCTTTCGATTTTGAGACAGAAGCCTTTGAAGCATACTTAAAAACCTCTATCGCTGCATTTTCAAAATCCTCTATCTTCTTATATTTCTGAAAACGGGCATCAGCAACCGTACTACCATGCAATTTCTTCCATTGGGCTACTACATATTTTGCAGCTTCCAATGAATCAACAATAATATGAAAATGATAATGGAACGAAAACAAATCCTTTTTTACTACATGATAGGTACACTCCTTCTTAATCACCCCCGAAATACCAAGTGAACGAAACTTGTGTTTCGTCCTTATACCATCAGCCCACATCCGGTTACATCTACGCATGAAATCTCGCAATACCCTTGCATCATCGGTTACACAATTTTGCAAGGTAAGCGTCACAAAATAAAACTCTCTGCCTTCCGAAGCCAAATACTTCATAACCGGAAGGAACTTCTTTACATTTTGTGCCGTTTGAATACGCTGACAGATAGGACAAAAAGCCCGATGACAATAATGGGAATGCGCCTTACCTCCCTGCACAGTATAAACATTTGAACACACATGGGCATCCATATATGCTTTCATCAGCTTACTATCCGGATTCTTTTCCGAAAGTTTTCGAGTAAAATTATGGGATATGATTTTTACTTTAGCCTTTTTTTTAAGACTATCAGAACCGTTTTTTAACGGACTTTCTTTGCAGTTGGTTATATTTGTTCTATCTTTGCACATATGAAATTTTGATGTGGCTTTCGTTTGGTATCCGCCCCGCCAAGAACGAACACAAACGATTGCTAATTCTTAAAATACAAAGCCCGTTGGTTACTGCCTTCGGGCTTTCGTTTTTTCTCAGCCCAAAAGTAGGTAATTCATTCCAAACCGCCAAACATCATTCAAAAAACCTACATATAACAAGTCAAAAAGCATTTACCACGAAACTTTCTAGTTTATCTAGTATGGGGGCTCGCCCCCATTCCCCCGGCTGCGCAATTCTGACACAAATACACTACTAAATCCACAACAGACAAAGATACTTCCGGAAAAAAAACTATCTTTGCCGTACACAAAGACAACCCTTGCCGAGCGATACGGGAGAGTTGCAAAAAAGAGAGTTGCAAAAAAAACACCGGAGTGAATTGACGGATATCCGACATCTCCGGTGGTATTTTTTTTCTTATCCCCCTCCCGTCCCCCAAAGGGGGAGCACACAAAGACAAGCCCTGCCTTCACTCAATGGAGTGTTAAATAGTTGCATATGGGTCAAGTTCCTTAATCCGCTTACACAAAAAATCAAAGCGTTTCTTTGTAAGTGGTGTAAGCGTATCGAGATTATCTCCATCGAAATTCTCCCCAAAAATAAGGTCGTTCATTCCTATGCCGTGATTGTAGTTCTCACGCACACAGTTGCGCAGCGTCCAAAGGTTACGCAGGTTTACCCAGTCTGCTGTGCGGCTCTTTACCCTGCGGAACAAGATAACGGCAGTCCGCAAATAGTGCCCCACATGGTCGTAATCGTGCAAGACACGTTTGCCCAAATAGTAAATATCCAAATCTTGTTTTTCTCTGTCCTCGACTACTTGACAGAGGAAGAATGGAATATCCTTCAGGTTATCCCATTCGATGTAGTCAGTTGGTTTCATAATGTCTTATTTGCATTTTTCTTTCCGTACTTTCCATTATTCACAGAACATTTGCTGAAATACTTCACGTAACCTTTTTATCTCACTGAAATTCAAATCTCCAATCTTTCTTTTCAGCCGGCTTTTATCCACCGTGCGAATTTGATCAGTGGCTATCTCTCCTTCACGCCCGGCTACAGAACACAGAACCCGGTAAGGATAATTTCTTATCGTTGAGGTTATCGGAACAATGACTACTGTTGTAAGGTACATATTCAAATCTGAAGGAGTGACAACTACACATGGCCGTGTCTTTGCCATTTCACCCCCACGGGTAGGGTCTAACTCTACCCAATACACTTCATACTGTTCTACCATGTCCAATCCTCAAACTTTTCATCCTCAAACACATCAGGGATAAGCAACTCATCATCCCCATTCTCATGGGCACGTTTGGCAGCTTCCGCCCATCCCTGACGTGGTTGTGCCTTTATCACAATATTGTTCCCGTCCAAAGAAATGCTCACAGCCGATTTCAAGGACAAACGCAACTGTTTCAATACTTCGGAAGGAAGTATTATCCCCTTGCTGTTTCCAATCTGAATAATATTCGTTACCATAATGTTATAACTTTATAATTGATTATCACGATACAAATATATGTAAAGTTATAACAATAACAAAAGGAAAAACAACTTTTTTCCATTTTCACCGAGAACCCTGTCAATGGCTGCACTCGTCGGGAGTGTTGGTGCACCCCCTTGCCGTGCAGCGCTCCCCGACCGATGATTTTTTATTGTGCCTTGTGTCCTTTTCCCTTTTGTCCGGCTTCTGTTCCCAAGCACATCCGGAACACATGGCAGAGCGCTTGCAAATCCCGTCCGGAAGGCTTACCTTTGCAAAAGGTTATAGCACACTATAACCCCTAAAGTGGTTGTGTGCGAGGGGTGTCCCCTCGACCCCGTGCGATGTGACGTTTCACGCCACATCTTCTAAACAGACATACACACCTAAAACCTAAAGATATGGCAAAGACATGTATCAGAGTGGAAGCCTGCAATATAGGCAGCTCGGAACGTCACAACTTAAGAAGCAAGGAGCTCGACTACATCCGTCCGGAACTCACACACCGCAACGAACAGTGGGTAGAATGTTCCATTGCCGAAGTACATCGGGACATAACGGAAAAATACAAGGAAGCCACCGGACAAGGATTACAGAAGAAAGCTACCCCAATCCGGGAAGGGGTAATAGTAATCAGCGAGGAAACCACAATCCAGCAGCTTCAAGACTTGGCCGAAAAACTGGAAGAACGCTTTGGAGTGCACGCCTTCCAAATCTACACCCATAAGGATGAAGGCGCAAACGTATGGGACGGAAAGGAAGAAGCATGGAAACCGAACTATCATGCGCACATGATCTTTGACTGGACGGACGGCCATACAGGAAAAACTGTAAAGCTGAACAGACACGACATGGCGGAGATGCAGACTATAACAGCAGAGTGTCTCAACATGGAACGTGGAGTTTCTTCAGACAAGAAACACTTGTCGGCCATGCAATACAAAAACAAAATGGAAACAGAGAAAGCTGAACAACTTCAAAAAGACATCGAGCAACTAAACAGGGCATACACTGCCGGAACCGAGAAAATCACCACAGTCCAAAAGGAACTTAGTACGGCACAAAAAGAGCTAAACAGCATGAAAACCGACATACACATCAACGAAGCCAAAGAAGCTGCCGCAAAAGCCGGAAAAACCGTATTTAATGCCGTTACAAGCGTCTTTAATGTAGGGGAAGTAAAACGACAAGCCAAAGAAATTGAAACCCTCAAAAAAGAAAATTATAACCTCTCATTCAAGAATCAAAATTTAGAAGGACAATTAAGAACCAACAACATCGAGATGCGAAGGGTACAGGAAACAACCGACAGACAGATAAAGGCAGAAGCATCCAAACTAAAACCCATAACCAACCTTTTTCCGGAAATGGAAAATGCACAGGAAAATATAGAGGAACTCCAAACTATGGGAATACAAAATAAAGATATCCGACAACTTCTTATTGGAAAGGAAATATACTACACTGGAAACCTTTACGATAAAGACAAGAGAAAATCATACCAAGTTAAAAACGTGAAAATAGATATCTCCAAAAGTCAGAATGGTATTACTACAATTTGGCTAAATAACATCCACTTTAAAAACTTTCTTAAAGAACTTTGGAATACACTACAAAAGACTTTAGATAACGGTAACTGGCTACACCGATAGAAAGACACTAATTTGAATTGCACTTCTCTTTTTTGAGAAGTGCAATTCAAATTAAATCCCGTTCATTTTTTAACGACTAAAGGTGCAATTAGCTATAAAACCAAAAGAAGGAGTAGTACCTTTTCCTTTAAACTCCCATTTAAAACCTTGACCAGGTACATTTGCATCCCAATACGAAGTCCAAGTGAAAGTGTTACTCCATAACGGTCCAGTTCCACTAAAAGCAACACTTTCAGGTGTCGTTATATTATCATCCGGACTTGGTTTAGCATTAGGATTTAATACTTCAAAGAAATAATAATTATTCTGTATTGAAGCATTCAAATCAACTTGCATCTTTAAAGTACGACTGGAATCGTAAAAAACTCCGGTAGTGCTTTGAGAACCTCCATTAATACTCAAAGAAGGGAGAACAGCCCTCGTTTCCGTTACAACATCCCTAAATACTGAAAAATCAAAATTAGCATCCTCCTTCACCTTTTTAACCAAAGTCTTTCCATTTACAGAAAAAACAACATAAGCGGTATTAGGATTTGAAATAGCACTTGCCACTTGAGCATTTAAAACCTGCAGGTTATTCTTATATTTCTCAATACTCAAAGGACTAACTTTTTCTAAATCCTGCCAATCCGAACCTGTTACATAAGACAACGCCCTCGTTTTCTTATTCTCATTGAAATAGTATTCATTTGTAATCTCATTTACATCAACAAAACGAGATAAGACCTCCATATCAGATACAGAATCACTAACCACAGGTTCTATTACTTCATTATCATTACACGAACAAACACCCAAAACAGTCAGTAGACTGATGAACATAAACATTACTTTTTTCATAAATCCTCCTTTTTTAAAGTTAATAAATAAAGGTTTCGCCCAAAAATATAAAATTTCTCCTATTTTTGCATTGAATATTAAATATTTAACTATGAATAGAATAATACATATCTCTTTACTTATTTCAACAGTATCACTTTTTCTTATTTCAAACACCGGATGTGTTGAAAAACAAGGATACTACAACCATGGAGAAGAAAGCATAATCTCATTAATTTGTGATATTACATGGGCTGGTAAAAAAACAACAGACGAAAACGGCAGTGTCTGGCAAGGTACATACAAATTCAATAAAAACGGAACATATACCCGTACAAATATAGAAATCGACAAACAAGGAAATAAAAAAGAAGCCAATATCTACGGACAATGGTCATTCGGTGATCCAAGTTTCAGTACCATTTATTTTGGTGGAGAACATTACTGGGACATAGACGAGCTAACTAAAAACAAATTTTCCTTCTATGACAGAAGTGGAAAATTTGGCGACCCTTTCATGAATAGAGAATACATAGAACTCACACCATACCAAGAAAACAATACAACAAACTAACAACTACCCACTATTAGGAAAAATATCCTCATCTAAATAAATATCCTGCAAAAGTTCATCCTTCCGGGTGACCTTATAACAACACAATGCCTCCCCAGTTTCCATATTATACCAATCAGCCACCTTATCTTTCACAGACATATACCAAGTATAACAACCATCTTCAACATTCAATCCCTCAATATTAAGAACCAAATCCTCATCTCTAAAATCATTCAACGCTTCATCTCCGATCATGGTGCGGAACTGTCCGAAACTACTCATGCGCTGCATCCCATGCATGGCAGTATAAATCATATCCAAAGCCTTATAATTTATCTGAATCTTTTTTTTACCGTCACGACCTTTCGATTTTGAGACAGAAGCCTTTGAAGCATACTTAAAAACCTCTATCGCTGCATTTTCAAAATCCTCTATCTTCTTATATTTCTGAAAACGGGCATCAGCAACCGTACTACCATGCAATTTCTTCCATTGGGCTACTACATATTTTGCAGCTTCCAATGAATCAACAATAATATGAAAATGATAATGGAACGAAAACAAATCCTTTTTTACTACATGATAGGTACACTCCTTCTTAATCACCCCCGAAATACCAAGTGAACGAAACTTGTGTTTCGTCCTTATACCATCAGCCCACATCCGGTTACATCTACGCATGAAATCTCGCAATACCCTTGCATCATCGGTTACACAATTTTGCAAGGTAAGCGTCACAAAATAAAACTCTCTGCCTTCCGAAGCCAAATACTTCATAACCGGAAGGAACTTCTTTACATTTTGTGCCGTTTGAATACGCTGACAGATAGGACAAAAAGCCCGATGACAATAATGGGAATGCGCCTTACCTCCCTGCACAGTATAAACATTTGAACACACATGGGCATCCATATATGCTTTCATCAGCTTACTATCCGGATTCTTTTCCGAAAGTTTTCGAGTAAAATTATGGGATATGATTTTTACTTTAGCCTTTTTTTTAAGACTATCAGAACCGTTTTTTAACGGACTTTCTTTGCAGTTGGTTATATTTGTTCTATCTTTGCACATATGAAATTTTGATGTGGCTTTCGTTTGGTATCCGCCCCGCCAAGAACGAACACAAACGATTGCTAATTCTTAAAATACAAAGCCCGTTGGTTACTGCCTTCGGGCTTTCGTTTTTTCTCAGCCCAAAAGTAGGTAATTCATTCCAAACCGCCAAACATCATTCAAAAAACCTACATATAACAAGTCAAAAAGCATTTACCACGAAACTTTCTAGTTTATCTAGTATGGGGGCTCGCCCCCATTCCCCCGGCTGCGCAATTCTGACACAAATACACTACTAAATCCACAACAGACAAAGATACTTCCGGAAAAAAAACTATCTTTGCCGTACACAAAGACAACCCTTGCCGAGCGATACGGGAGAGTTGCAAAAAAGAGAGTTGCAAAAAAAACACCGGAGTGAATTGACGGATATCCGACATCTCCGGTGGTATTTTTTTTCTTATCCCCCTCCCGTCCCCCAAAGGGGGAGCACACAAAGACAAGCCCTGCCTTCACTCAATGGAGTGTTAAATAGTTGCATATGGGTCAAGTTCCTTAATCCGCTTACACAAAAAATCAAAGCGTTTCTTTGTAAGTGGTGTAAGCGTATCGAGATTATCTCCATCGAAATTCTCCCCAAAAATAAGGTCGTTCATTCCTATGCCGTGATTGTAGTTCTCACGCACACAGTTGCGCAGCGTCCAAAGGTTACGCAGGTTTACCCAGTCTGCTGTGCGGCTCTTTACCCTGCGGAACAAGATAACGGCAGTCCGCAAATAGTGCCCCACATGGTCGTAATCGTGCAAGACACGTTTGCCCAAATAGTAAATATCCAAATCTTGTTTTTCTCTGTCCTCGACTACTTGACAGAGGAAGAATGGAATATCCTTCAGGTTATCCCATTCGATGTAGTCAGTTGGTTTCATAATGTCTTATTTGCATTTTTCTTTCCGTACTTTCCATTATTCACAGAACATTTGCTGAAATACTTCACGTAACCTTTTTATCTCACTGAAATTCAAATCTCCAATCTTTCTTTTCAGCCGGCTTTTATCCACCGTGCGAATTTGATCAGTGGCTATCTCTCCTTCACGCCCGGCTACAGAACACAGAACCCGGTAAGGATAATTTCTTATCGTTGAGGTTATCGGAACAATGACTACTGTTGTAAGGTACATATTCAAATCTGAAGGAGTGACAACTACACATGGCCGTGTCTTTGCCATTTCACCCCCACGGGTAGGGTCTAACTCTACCCAATACACTTCATACTGTTCTACCATGTCCAATCCTCAAACTTTTCATCCTCAAACACATCAGGGATAAGCAACTCATCATCCCCATTCTCATGGGCACGTTTGGCAGCTTCCGCCCATCCCTGACGTGGTTGTGCCTTTATCACAATATTGTTCCCGTCCAAAGAAATGCTCACAGCCGATTTCAAGGACAAACGCAACTGTTTCAATACTTCGGAAGGAAGTATTATCCCCTTGCTGTTTCCAATCTGAATAATATTCGTTACCATAATGTTATAACTTTATAATTGATTATCACGATACAAATATATGTAAAGTTATAACAATAACAAAAGGAAAAACAACTTTTTTCCATTTTCACCGAGAACCCTGTCAATGGCTGCACTCGTCGGGAGTGTTGGTGCACCCCCTTGCCGTGCAGCGCTCCCCGACCGATGATTTTTTATTGTGCCTTGTGTCCTTTTCCCTTTTGTCCGGCTTCTGTTCCCAAGCACATCCGGAACACATGGCAGAGCGCTTGCAAATCCCGTCCGGAAGGCTTACCTTTGCAAAAGGTTATAGCACACTAGCACCCTAAAGGGTGCGTGTGTAAGGGGACAAGCCCCCTTAACC
>OMBM01001049.1_pt1 | contig 11328 bp, 7 predicted proteins | sample 1644861 | NCBI WGS metagenome assembly OMBM01 (sample SAMEA103958165, study PRJEB25191) | human gut metagenome | biome: human-associated habitat [ENVO:00009003]; feature: intestine environment [ENVO:2100002]; material: feces | place: Germany | collected 2013/2015 | reverse complement strand
CCCGCAAAGGATATTCCCTGTCTTTTAATTTTTTACGCAATTCATAAGTACTCTGTCCACGATACTTCAGTAAATGCAAGGCCGCTTCATAGGCTGTTTTACTCTTTTGCATCTTTATTCTTTGCAATAACATCCACATTAAATTTTTCCGGTTCTACCACCAGAGTATCCCTAATAATCTTATCAATTTCCGCAGCGATTTCCTGATTTTCTCTTAAAAAAGCCTTTGCTGCCTCACGGCCCTGACTTATACGATTTCCTTTATAGGAGTACCATGCCCCGCTCTTTTGAATAATATCCATATTAGTTGCGAGATCCAGTAATGTTCCTTCTTTTGAGATACCTTCTCCATACATCACATCAAACTCAGCTGTTTTAAAAGGCGGGGCCACTTTATTCTTTACAACTTTGGCACGAGTACGGTTTCCCACCACATCTGTCCCATTTTTTATAGCTTCACCGCGACGGATTTCTACCCGTATAGAAGAATAAAACTTAAGCGCTCTGCCACCAGTAGTGGTTTCAGGATTACCAAACATAATACCAACCTTCTCACGAATCTGATTGATAAATATCACGATGGTCCTGGATTTACTTATAATCCCGGTTAATTTTCTAAGCGCTTTGCTCATCAATCTGGCTTGAAGTCCTACAGATTGATCACCTATATCTCCTTCAATTTCCTGTTTCGGAACAAGAGCTGCTACTGAGTCAATAACAATCATATCCACCGCTCCGCTCCGCACCAACTGCTCACAGATACTTAATGCCTGTTCTCCGCTATCCGGCTGAGAAATCAAAAGGCGCTCCGTATCGACACCCAAATGATGAGCATATACGGGATCCAAGGCATGTTCCGCATCAATAAATGCCGCTACACCATTATTTTTTTGTGCTTCAGCAATGGCATGTAATGCTAATGTCGTTTTTCCGGAAGATTCCGGCCCGTAAATTTCTATGACCCTTCCCCGAGGATATCCGCCAACCCCTACTGCAATATCCAGAGCTAATGAACCTGTCGGAATAACCTCTGTATCCAATTTTCCCTTCATATCGCCTAATCGCATAATTGCACCGGCTCCGAACTCACGGGTAATTTGATGCATTGCATTTTCAAGAGCCTTTTGACGTTCTGAGTTCATGTCCGTATTCTGTACTTTTACTGTCATTTTATCCTCCTTTATTTAATTTAATATACTGTAGAACATAATATAATGCCTTATCTGCTGCGCCATAACGGATACTCTCACGATTCCCCATAAAATGTTCTTCATAGACTTTTGTTCCATATTTTCCTGAAACAGCTATAAATACAAGACCAGGACTCTCCCCATGTATTCCATTCCCCGGACCGGCATATCCGGTAGTGGCTACCGACACATCACTATTATAAAGTCGTCTGCTACCTTCGGCCATTTCACCAGCTACACCAGCACTAACAGCAGTATCTCTTTCCAGTGTACTTTTTGAAACACCGAGAATCTCCTCTTTACTATCATTCCAATAAGTAACAGCACTCCCCTTAAAGTAGTCAGAACTTCCGGGCAAATCTGTCATTAACTTTCCAACTATACCACCGGTACATGATTCAGCGGCGCTCATTGTCATTTTATACTGAATCAATAATTCTGCCAAATCACTCCTAATATCAGATTCAACATGATACTCTGATACAGGAAGCCGCTTTTTTATAATCAATAAGAACGGAGTGATCAAATCGTGCGCATTTTGTATAGTACTTCCATGCGCAGTCATACGAAGCGCAATATATCCCGGCCTTGCCAATAAAGCAAATGTCGGATTTTCCTGCGCCTTAATTAGATCCATTATACGGGATTCAATTTCTGTCTCTGTCAACCCTGTTATAGTTACTATAACAGAATAAATAATACCTTGCGGTCCAAAATTACTTTCAAGCCACGGCATCATCTCTTTCTCTGCCATAATTTTCATTTCAAATGGTGGTCCCGGTAAATGAATTAGTGCTTTATGATTTTTAATAGATGCAGATCCATTAGCTGAACCAACATGATTTTCAAATATGCAGGAACCTTCTCCGAACCATGCCTGTCGCGATAGGAGTTTAGAATATACTCGCCTTTCTCGTTCATAATAATCCCTAAGACGGCTATTCTGATCCTCATAATATACATAAGGAATACCTAAAGCTTCTGCCCCGATGCGCTTTGTAATGTCTCCTTGTGTCGCACCCAGCCCGCCGGATGTAATTACTATATCTGCCCGAGACAATGCAATTTCCATAGCATTTCTCATCCGCATAGCATTATCCCCCACCGTAGTCATATAAGCTACTGTAAATCCGTGCTGATTCAGAAAAACCGCCAACCATCTGCTGTTCTCATTATCAATTTCTCCCAGTAGTAATTCTGTGCCGGTAGTAATGATTTCAACAATCATCATATACCTCTATCTGTTGTTATTCTCTCCGCAATCAAATCATATGCGTATCCATCTATAATATGCGCCTTAACAAAGTCACCCGGTCGTAAATCGCCAGGGTGATCTATGTAAACATTACCATCTACCTCAGGTGCTTGGAAAGATGCTCTGCCTTTAGCCTGAAGATTTCCACATCCATCATCTAATAATTCTTCCACCAATACTTCTGTATCAACTCCAATCAGATTCCGATTATTTTCTTCAGAAATTTCTGCTTGAGCCGCCATTAACTCGTGATATCGATTTTCTTTTATTTCTTCTGTAACCTGATCGACCATACGGGCTGCTGGTGTCCCATCTTGTGCTGAATAAGTAAATGCCCCCATATTATCAAATTTCACTGCCTTGATGAATGTAAGCAATTCTTTAAAATCTGCCTCTGTTTCTCCGGGAAACCCAACCATAAGGGTTGTCCGAATTGTTATATACGGTGTGGTATTTCGTAATTTCTTCAATAGCTTTTTGATGCTTTGGGAAGAATCACGTCTATGCATTCGTCTTAATACGGAATCACTTATATGCTGTAAAGGAATATCTACATATTTGCAGATCTTTTCTTCTTTAGTAATTATTTCTAAAAGTTCATCATCAAAATACGTTGGATACAGATAAAACAAACGAATCCATTTCACATTATCAATTTTTACAAGTTCTTTTAACAGCCTTGCAAGTGTTGTTCCATCATTTAAATCTCTGCCATAGAAACTGGAGTCTTGCGCAATTAAATTAAACTCACGGACACCTTCACTGGAAAGCCGTTTGACTTCGTGTACAACAGACGGAATGGAGCGGCTTCTCATCGCGCCACGAACATAGGGAATATAGCAAAACGTGCAACCATTACTGCATCCTTCCGCAATCTTTATATACGCACTGTAAGGTGGAGTCAGCGGCTGCCGCGGAATAAGTTCTTCATGTTCACAGGGAGCAGTATCGAATCTATATATCTTTTTATTGCCATGAATATAGGACTCTTGGACAACTTCTAAAATATGTTGCCATGAATCAGTACCTATAAAAATATCGATTTCCGGTATTCCTTTTCCCAATGCTTCCTTATATTGCTGTGTCAGACACCCGGCAGCGACAAGTTTCTCACAAACTCCCTCCTTTTTATATCTGGCTGCCTGCAAAATGGTCTGAATTGATTCTTCCTTTGCCGGATCAATAAATGTGCATGTGTTGATAATAATGATTTGCGCAGTGCTTAAATCCTCAGTTAATTCATACCCGGCTTTTGCTAAAATACCAACCATCATTTCAGTATCTACCAAATTCTTGGAACATCCCAAGCTAATAACTCCCAATTTACGATTCAATTATGAAATCCTCCTGAAACGAACCTGTTCTATCCATTCATTCAATAGTATTTTTTTCCCCTCATCAACATATTTCTTCTCTAATCCCCAATAACTTAAAGGATTTCCGTTTGTATCAGCAGGCAATGTGCTATCATTAACATAAATAAAGTAACAACCGTTATCCTGCATGACCTTTTTATAATGCGTAGGCGTCAACAACCAATTCATAAGTTTTTGACCAAGTTCGGGCTCTTTGCTGTCGGCAGAAAGCCCTATACCATACAAATACCAGGAAGTTCCATCCGTAGGGTACATAATTTGTAGAGGAAGATTTTCTTTTTGTGCCCGCATAGCCTCATTATAGCTGGATATCCCGATATCACATTTTCCCATACCTGCCATCCTTGATGGCGTCGAAAGATATTTCCCATATTGTACAATATGGGAGTTCCCCTCAGACAAAAGGTAAAGTGCCTCTGTAATCCCGAAGTGTTCTGCCATAGATAACAGCAAATCTTCCGCCATATCTGCCGCAATAAAATCCGTCATGGACAATCGGATCTGCGGTGAAGTCATTATATTGTTCCAATTATAATTTAGCAGAGAATGTCTGGCCGCAAATTCTTTATTAACAACAAAAACAATCGGATCTAACCAAATTCCCGTCCAAGTCCCCTCGAAATCCTTAAATTGTTCTAAAGCAGTGTCTGTCGATTCTGAAGAATAGGAGCGTAATGCCTTATTCTTTTTCAATTCTTCCAAATTGGTCTGAGATGTTAAAAATATATCAGCCTCGCCAATCCCCTGATGCCCATTACTGCCTAATTGTTCCGCTGTCATACGTATAATTTCTATCTGAAATCCGGTTTCCGCATAAAATTCTTTACCGATTTCATCTAAAATATTGGATTGTAAATCAGTACAAATTTTAATAGTTTGCGTCTTGACTGAAGTTTGCTTTTTCAAATCTTCCTGGATTTTTGCATATTGTAAAATTCCCCAAAAAGCAGTAGAAGCTAATATAAGAAATGATATAACCGGTATTAATCTCCGCAAAGGTTATCGCTCCCTTATTTGATAATATGTTATTTATTTTAATTTTCTATTTGATCCGGAAATAACTCTTTTAATTGCCCTTTAGAAACTAAAACCGTTCTCGGTTTTGCACCATCAGCTTTACTTACAATTCCCATTAATTCCATGGTATCCATTAATCTTCCTGCTCTAGTGTAGCCGATTCGAAACCTTCGCTGCAATGCGGAAACAGATGCTCTTTGGGTATCAACCACCCACCCTGACGCTTCTGCCAATAATTCATCTTTCGGCTCCTCTGAATCTGAAGAAACAGCAGGCTCCCACTCTGATAAATCTATTTTCGTCTCATCAGATACTATGACATCCTGCTGGATGCACTGTTCCTTTACATAAGAAACGACAGCCTCCACTTCCTCATCGGAAATAAATGCCCCTTGTATACGTATAGGATTTGATGCACCGGATGGATTAAAAAGCATATCACCTTTACCTAAAAGTTTTTCTGCGCCTGCTTTATCTAAAATGGTTCTGGAATCCACTTGTGATGAAACAGCAAACGAAATACGGCTGGGGATATTGGCTTTAATTAGGCCTGTAATAACATCTACAGAAGGTCTTTGCGTTGCTACAACAAGATGAATCCCCGCAGCTCTTGCTTTTTGTGCTAATCGACAAATCGCATCTTCCACACTGTCCTTTGCCACCATCATCAAATCTGCCAGCTCATCAATCACAACGACAATGAATGGCATCTTTATTTCAGAATTTTGCTTATTAAATCCATTAATATCACGAACATTTTTTTCCGCAAAAGACCGATAACGGGTTTCCATTTCTGTTACAGCCCAATTTAAGACACCTGCTGCTTTCTTGGGCTCCGTAACGACTTCCGTGCGCAAATGAGGAATCCCATTATATATAGACAGTTCAACCACTTTGGGATCGATCAGGATTAATTTTACATCTTCAGGAAGACTATGATAGAGAATACTGGTAATTATGGTATTGATGCAAACCGACTTTCCGCTTCCGGTTTGCCCGGCAATCAAAAGATGCGGCATTTTAGCCAGATCAGTAATTACTACCTTCCCTGCAATATCTTTTCCCAATGCCACAAGTATTTTTCCTTTCCCTTTTTGAAAAGCATTACTGGAAAGAACTTCCCGCAATGATACTGCAGCTGTTTTGGCATTAGGAATCTCAATCCCTACTGCAGATTTCCCGGGGATGGGCGCCTCTATTCGGATACTGGTGGCTGCCAGCTGAAGCGCTATATCATCCGACAAACCTTCTATTTTAGATACGCGTACCCCCGGAGCAGGTTCAAGTTCATAACGTGTAACAGCAGGTCCTATACTTACATGAACTATTTTGGCATTTACACCAAAGCTTTTTAATGTTGTCTCAAGACGATTTGCTTTTCCATAAGCATTCGTTTCCAAACTGCCAGAGCTTTCTCCCTCCTTTAAAAGAGACAGAGGTGGAAATGAATAAAAATTATTTTTCTCTGCTTCAGGCATGTCTGCCTTACTATTTATTTTAATATCATTTGTATTTTCTTCGCAGACTTTATGTCCTTCCAGCATATCAATATTATCTTCAGGCAATAAAATCTGTGCATTCTCGAAAACAGTTGGGTCTATTGCTTCACCACATACAGGTTTCCCTTTTTCATCAGCAGGAGAAAATACATTAACAGGAAGATCTTCCGTATCATCTTTTTTTATATTTTTAATGGTAGGCTTATGGAAAATAAAATCTGTTAAATTATATTGTTCTCCTGCATTTTCCGCCGCATTACGAGCGCTATGATATGCTTCCTGCTTTTCACGTATTCTCGCTTTAACATGACCAATCCTTTTTTCAGTTTGTTCCCCAACCTTTTTAGCACCGTTTGAAACTGACCAATGTGTTAACAGTAAAATATCTATGACAAACAAACCGGTCAAAATGATTGTCGTCCCTATATTTCCCGCTAAAAAACGTATTATGCCCACCGGGATCCCACAAAACATTCCTCCATATGTCATAAAAGAAGCTACTGAAAAGTTACTACCGGCAGGGAGCATATGATGATGATAGCCGGCTAGAAGTATCCATACGGCAATTAAAGAAAAAACAAGACGACGTGTCATATTTGGCGCATGTCCTGTCAATACGTATACTGCTCCCGTAAAGATAAGAACAAGGGCCGCCCCAAATGAGGCCACTCCAAAGAGTACATAAAATCCATTCCGCAGCAGATTTCCCACAATTCCCATGCCATAGCCGCCTAAACTGAGACATACAAAGAAACCCAAAAGAATCATAACAATTCCCGTGATTTCAACTCTATTCGTCCCCTGGCCTTTTTTCTTTTCGCGTGTAATATGTACTTTCTTTTTCATCAGTTCGGTAAACCTTCCTACTCCTTATTCATCCTTTTATTCCATCTTTTTACAATCTCCGCTTCTGCACCATTCAATACAGGGCGGTAATACACAGCAGAACAAAGTTCATCAGGCAGATACTGCTGTTTAACCCATCCCCCATATGCATGTGGATATTTATAAGCTATTCCGTATCCCAGCCTGTTCGCTCCATTATAATGTGCATCTTTCAAATGCCGCGGAATAGACCAGTTACTCTTCTTTGCAATATCTGTCATCGCAGCAGAAATACCGACAACCGTACTATTACTTTTAGGAGCAAGAGAAATATATAATACTGCTTCCGCCAAAATAATCTGCGCTTCCGGGAATCCAACCATTTCCGCCGCCTGTGCTGCCGACACTGCCACACGAAGAGCATCGGGATCCGCTAATCCAACATCTTCTGCCGCACAGATTATAATTCTCCGTGAAATAAAAGAGGTTTTTTCTCCCCCTGCAATCATTCTTGCCAGATAGTGAAGAGCTGCCTGGGGATCGCTTCCACGCATGCTCTTAATAAATGCGGAAGCAATATCGTAATGATAATCACCTTTTTTATCATACACGGACATTTGTTCCCCGGCAACCCCCTGTACTTCTTTTTCAGTCAGTACCCCGCCATATGGCAAACTTGTTGTAGCCTGCTCCAATAAGTTTAACGCGATTCTAGTATCACCTGCCGCATATGCAGCAATATTTTTAAGAACTATTTCATCCGCATGATAATCATGCATGCCCAATCCCTTATTTTTATCTGTAAGCGCTTTTTGGAGGATAAGGACGATTGAATCGATGCTAAGCGGTTTAAGATGAATCAATCTTATCCGGGACAGTAACGAACCGTTTAGTTCAAAATAAGGATTTTCCGTAGTTGCTCCAATCAATATGAAAGTCCCATTTTCCACATAAGGCAGTAATAAATCCTGCTGTGCCCTATTAAATCGGTGAACTTCATCGATGAATACAATAGTTCTTCTTCCATAGTACTGCAATTCTTTTTGGGCAGCGGGAACGATGTCGCGAATTTCTTTAGCTCCGCTGGAAGTCGCATTTAATTTTAAAAATTTGAACTTAGTCATCTTTGCAATAACAGATGCAATTGTCGTTTTTCCACATCCGGGCGGCCCAAAGAGAAGAAGAGATGGTACTGTATCTCTTTCTATCATTTTATAAAGGAAAGAGTTTTTCCCTACAGACTCGTCTTGCCCTATGATATCATCAAGTATTTCCGGACGCATTCGATCCGCCAGCGGAGCATATGCGTTTGATTCATCTGATATGTCAAATAATGATTCCATCTTTTCTTCCCCATAAGAATAAGCCGCCAAGTAAACCTTAGCGGCATTGCATTTAATGACCCCACCATGTCGTTTAATGCTGTATTTTGAGTCTGCATAGATGCAGGTGGGTGTCCTCATGACCTGTTCCTTCAGTCCCTGAAGAAGGGCATTGAATCCACAAATCGATTCTGAACTCCCTTTTTAAAGGTGTTGGTTCAAAATATAAAGCGACACGTGCACAGCAGGGTTTTATCTTTAATATTAGTGTAGCAAAAAGTATTCTGTTTTACAAGTTTCTGCCATCATCATACAAGAAACGCATTTGTCTTTTTCTTCAAAATGACAAATGCGTTTTGCAGTAGGTATAAATTAAATTAATAAATTCTTTTCCTTTTTAACATCTACTCTGATATGCAGCTCCTTTAACTGCATATCAACAACTTCTGAAGGTGCCTGTGTCATTTGATCGATAGCACTCTGTGTTTTTGGAAATGCAATAACATCACGGATGGATCCTAAACGAAGCATAAGCATTACAAGCCGATCAAGTCCCAAGGCAATCCCTGCATGCGGCGGCGCACCATAGCGGAAAGCATCCAAAAGGAACCCAAACTTTTCCTGTGCTTCTTCGTGTGTTATCCCAATCGCCTTGAAAACTTTTTCCTGCAGTTCCTCCTGATAAATACGAAGTGAACCGCCACCTGCCTCAACTCCGTTTAAAACCATGTCATAGGCCTTAGCATATACTTTTGAAGGATCAGTAAGCAAGTACTGGACATCTTCATCACGCGGAGCAGTAAAGGGATGATGTTCTGCAACCCAGCGTTTATCCTCTTCGCTGTATTCAAACATCGGGAAATCAGTTACCCAGCGGAAGCAGAATTCATTTTCATCAATGAGATTCATACGGCGCGCCATTTCGAGGCGGAGTTCGCCAAGCGCCTGGGCGACAACTTTTGGCTTATCTGCAATAATGAGAATAAGATCTCCATTTTCCGCTTCACAGAATTTACCAATTTCGCGGATCTTATCTTCTCCGAGAAATTTAGTAATCTGGCATTTCAAGCTGCCATCTTTATTAAGACCGATCCATGCAAGCCCTTTCGCGCCATAATTCCCGACATAATCCACTAAGCCATCCAATTCACGGCGGGGAATTGCAGCGTCCCCCTTCACGGTAATCGCCTTTACAATCCCACCGTTATCAAGTACATTACGGAATACTTTAAAACCGGTGTCTCGAAGTAAATCCGAAATATCATAAAAATGCATATCAAACCTAAGATCCGGCTTATCGGAACCATATAGATTCATGGCATCATCCCAAGTAATACGCTTAAATGGAATCTGAATATCCACATTAAGGACATTTTTAAAAATTCTCTGCATCATATGTTCCATTAAGTCCAAGATAAAATCCTGATCTTCAAAGGATAATTCTATATCCAACTGTGTGAATTCCGGCTGGCGATCTGCACGAAGATCTTCGTCACGAAAACAACGCGCTATCTGAAAATATCTTTCCAATCCGGATACCATGAGAAGCTGTTTAAAAAGCTGCGGTGATTGAGGCAATGCATAAAATTTACCAGGATTAACACGGCTTGGTACCAAATAGTCGCGCGCACCTTCAGGCGTACTTTTGGTTAAGATCGGAGTTTCTACTTCAAGAAAATCGTGTGCATCCAAAAATTGTCTCATTTCGTGAACAATTTTATGGCGCATAATCAAATTCCTTTGCATTTCAGGACGGCGCAAATCAATATAACGATGTTTCAGCCTTACGGTTTCATCTACATCAATTCCATCTTCAACATAAAAAGGAGGTGTCTTAGCTTTATTTAAAACACGCATTTCTGAAACAACCACTTCTATTTTTCCTGTCTGCATTTTAGGATTGACGGTTTCAGGACTTCTTTCTCTAACAATCCCTCTTATCGCCAATACATATTCACTTCTCACATCTTCCGCTTTATGAAACGCGTCTTCTCCATATTGTGGACTCATGACAACCTGTACAATGCCGCTTCTATCCCGTAAATCAATAAAAATCAATCCACCATGATCCCGACGGGTATTTACCCATCCCGCCAAGGTTAATTCTTTTCCGCAATCCTTTTCTGTAACTCTGCCGCATCCGCAGGATCTGTGCATACCTGCCATTGTTTCCATATTTGAGCACCTCTTTAAAACGTTAATAATATAAAATATTTTGCAGTTATTTACTGTCTGCTCGACTCTGTAATGAAATCAGATACTTTGAGAAATGGAATATCCTGCTGCTTTCCGTTTTCCATGTTTTTTACGGCAGCTTCTTTTTTCTCCATCTCATTAGCACCGATAATTACTGTATATTCCGCATTATTTTTACTGGCTTGTTTCATTTGTCCTTTTATACTGCGATCCTGCAAATCAATTTCCGCAATAACACCTTTGTCACGAAGGTGTTGCTGTATCTTGATGCCTTCCACAATAGCATCTTCCCCTAGTGTCACAATATATACTTTCTTGCGATTTGCCGGTTCTGGAATCAGTTTTTGCATTTCCAGCGCAAGCAACAGTCTTTCAAGGCCCACAGCAAATCCTATTCCTGGTGTCGATGGACCACCCACATCCTCTACCAATCCATCATAACGACCACCGCCACATATCGCACTTTGGGCTCCCAATGGCGGATACTGAATTTCAAACGCAGTATTTGTATAATAGTCAAGCCCCCGCACTAAACGGGAATCAACTGAATAAGGGATCTCCAATGCTGCCAGATATCGTTTTACCGCCTCGAATTTTTTCTCGCACTCATCACAAAGATAATCTGTTATTTTCGGTGCACCAGCAGAG
>OMBM01001048.1_pt1 | contig 11338 bp, 10 predicted proteins | sample 1644861 | NCBI WGS metagenome assembly OMBM01 (sample SAMEA103958165, study PRJEB25191) | human gut metagenome | biome: human-associated habitat [ENVO:00009003]; feature: intestine environment [ENVO:2100002]; material: feces | place: Germany | collected 2013/2015 | reverse complement strand
GAAATCCGCTCATCAAGGAGAAGATGGATTTGGATGTTCAGGTCGCAAAACTCAAAGTTCTGAAAGCCGACCACCAGAGCCAGAAATTCCGTCTGCAAGACAAGCTGCTGACCAAATTCCCGGCTGACATTCAGGAAACGAACGCCTATATTGCTGGGGTGAAAGCGGACGCACAGCTTGCCGCCGCCCATCCGCAGGTGCAAGAGGGTTTCTGCGGCATGACCATCAAGGGCGTGACCTACGATGAGAAAAAGACCGCCGGTGAGCGTCTGGTGCTTGCCTACTCGGAACTGCCCAACGCCGAGGAAAAAGTCATCGGCAGTTACCGGGGCTTTGAACTGTCCCTGCGGTTTGACACTTTCCGCACGGAGTATCAGGCACTTTTGAAAGGGCAGCGGAAATACACGGTTCCCTTGGGCACCGACCCACTGGGCAATATTATCCGTCTGGACAATTCGCTGAACAACTTCCCGGAGCGAATTACCGCCGCAGAGAACGAGCTAGCCACCCTGCATCAGCAGCAGGCGGCGGCACAGATCGAGGTGAAAAAGCCCTTCCCGCAGGAGGAAGAGCTGGCAGAGAAGTCCGCACGGCTTGCAGAATTGAACGCCCAGTTGGATGTGGACGAAAAGAGCCACGAGCCGGAACAGGACGAGCAAGAACAGGAGGATGCACCTCGCCGCCCCTCGGTGCTGGCGGCGCTGGAAGAAAAATCGGACAAGCCGGAGCCGGTGAAGCCCTTCCGCAGCTATTATGATAAGGATGGTGATGCCCGGTGAGGGAAAAACGGGACGAGATCATCATCCTGAGAACCACAAAAGCCGAGAAGAACCGCATTTATGAAAAGATGCTGGGCATGGGCATCCGCAGCCTGAGTGCCTATATCCGCAAGATGGCGCTGGATGGCTACTGCCTGAACCTTGACTTGCCGCAACTACGGCGCATGGCATATCTCTTGCAGATGTGCAGCAATAACCTGAACCAGTACGCCAAACGTGCCAACGAGTGCGGCAAAGTCTACGCCGCTGACATGGAGGACCTGCGGCAGCGGTTGGATGAGCTGATTGAGATTGGTCGGCAGATCCTTTCCCTGTTGGCAGAACTCTAAAATTTTTCCCCCGCAGTTGGAGAGCTGCGGGGGTACATAAGGGTTGACATCCTTGCAAAGCAATCGTTGACACCTTTATAATAGGGACGAAAGAAGGGTAGGTGCTAGATATGAGGTTTGTTTTCAAGATGATCGTTTTCCCGTTTTGGCTGCTTACGGCTTTCCTTGCACTAATGCTGAAATGGACGCTGAATCTGTCGGCGTTCGCGCTGGCACTGCCGATGCTGTATATTTTTGGCTGTGGTCTTTATACGCTGTACTGCCGGGAGTGGCTGCAATTTTTGATTCTGCTGGTGGCAGAGTTTGGCTGCTTTGTATTGATTTTTATGGGCACTTTGGTTGCAGATGCAGCAGAGCGTTTTAGTGGCTGGGTTGCAGAATTATAAAATCTTTATGCCGCCATTGTGCGGCATTTTCTTTTTGCCGGGAGGTGGTAGAATTGGCTGCAACACGTTTGATCGCGCTGCACAAAAACAAGGGCAAGTCGGTTGCGGCCTGCCTGAAAAGCCGCACGGACTACGCGCAGAACCCTGACAAAACAAACAAGGGAGAGTTGGTCAACAGCTATGAGTGCAGCCCTTTGACCGCAGATGAAGAATTTATGTTGTCCAAGCGGCAGTATGAACTTTCCACTGGGCGCAGACAGAAAAATGATGTAATCGCCTATCAGATTCGTCAATCATTCAAACCCGGAGAGATCACCGCAGAGAAAGCTAACAAGGTGGGCTACGAACTGGCAATGCGTTTCACCAAAGGCAAGTATGCGTTTATTGTCGCAACGCATACCGACCGAGAACACATTCATAATCACATTATCTACAACTCCACTGCATTGGACAGCACCCGAAAATTCCGGGATTTTTTGTTGTCCGGGCTGGCGGTGCAGCGGTTGAGCGATTTGATTTGTCTGGAACACCAGCTGTCCGTCATTGAAATCAAGCCGTATCGGGAGCGGCAAAAGCGCACCCTTTATCCACCCAAAGAAAGTAATCGAGATAAGTTGTGTGCCGTAATTGACAACATCCTGCTGAACGAGAAACCTGCAAGTTTCGAGAGCTTCCTTCAAAAGCTGGAACAGCAGGGCTACGAAATCAAACGGGGAAAGTACACTTCGGTCAAAGGAACACGGCAGAAACGCTTTATCCGTTTTCGGACACTGGGCGCAGGATACAGTGAAGATGAAATCAACGCGGTCATTGCCGGAGAAGCCGAACACCGCCCGCATCAGAAGCAGCCACCGAAAGAGCAGCCGTTCCACCTGTTGGTGGACATTCAGGCAAAGCTCTCCGAGGGCAAAAGCGAAGGCTATGCACGGTGGGCGAAACGCTACAATTTGAAAGAGATGTCCAAGACCCTGATTTTTTTGCAGGAAAATAAAATCGGCAGCATCGAAGAAATGCAGGAGCGAGTAAATGCAGCGACTGCACAGTATCACGAATTGGGCGATTCCATCAAGGCCGCAGAGCAACGCATGGCAGAGATTGCTGTCCTGCGGACGCACATCGTCAACTACGCTAGGACACGACCTGTGTATGATGCCTACCGTAAGTCTGGGTACAGCAAAAAGTTTTTGGAAGAACACCGGGAACAAATCACGCTGCACAAGGCGGCGAAGGCAGCATTTGATGAATCCAATTTGAGAACGCTTCCCAAGGTCAAAGAGTTAGACACGGAATATTCCAACCTGCTGACAGAAAAGAAAGCACGCTACCCGGACTATCGAAAAGCGAAAGAAGAAATGCAGGAGCTTCTTCGTGCAAAGAGAAATGTAGAACTGTTCTTTGCAGAGGAAAAGAGCAGCGCAGAAAAAATGAAGTCTCGATAAACAACGACAGCCCAGGATTCTTCTGTTGTGGAAGAGCCCTAGGCTGTCTTTTTTGTTATAAAAGTGTTTGGAACAAACGCGTAGCCTGCATCGGAACGGTGCAGAATGAAGGGGATTGGGCACAGCCCAACAAGCATTTTGCAACGCAAAAATGGCGTTTGTATAGACAAAAGCCCTGCTTGCCACAACAATGCGTCCTTTTTGTCCGCAATTTGTAATTTTCAGATTGGAGAAAAACGCCATGGCAAAGACGAAGGCTGAAGAAAAAGCTCTCAACCTTGATTAGATTTTGTTTAACTGCCGGGATTATCTGCGCGCTGCGCGCAACTCCGGCTCGTTCTTTGAAAAGCGTGATAGCAGCTTCTGTGAGCCGCCCAGCACATCCAGCCCACGGTCATCGTACAAATGGTAGAGGAACGGCCCCGGCCCAGCCAGATAGACGCTGGACACAAAGCCGTTCCAGCCGCCGATGTCCCCCAGAATGATTTCCCGAAGAAGCAGCTCTGGTTGAAAGCTGATCTTGCTGAGATCCCAGTAAAACTGCACTTGTGCATGGGTATCCCCATCTTCATCCTGCTCTGTGGCCGAAAGTTGTTCATCGGGAACTGGGAGGCCCACTCGCTGCCGGATAACGGTCAGCAGGGACTCGGCGGGTTCTTCATCGGGATACCCGTCGATCCGCAGAAGGTCCGGCACCGCCGGAAGTGCCCGATAGATCGCGGCGGCTCGGTCCAGCGCCCCCTGAACATAAGCGGGGTTGGTTTTCAGCTTCGCCGCACGCCTATCCAGATAGATTGGTTCCTCCCCGCCGATCTTAAAACGAATGCCCACCGGTGCATGGTAGAACAGAGGGTGTTCCAGCCCAGCCATGCCCAGATCATGTAAAATGTGTTCAAACCGCTTTGCCAGCATGGTATCCCTCCGTTCTCATGTCATTTCATACAGCAGAGCAGCATCGCCCTGCACCAGTTCCAGATGGGAGCGCAGCGTATTAAGCCCGCTTTGCACCGCCTCGGTGGGCAGATCCCAGTCCGGGGCAATTTCAGCGGCCAGCTCCGAGAGATCCTGCTCCCGCAGAGCTGCCAGCAGTTGAGACGCCAGCTCTCCCTCCAGCAGAGCGCAGTCCAGGGTGTCTTCCGTCTGGGGAGCAGGAAAACGGACATCCAGATCCAGTTCGCTCTCACACCAGTCCCAGATGGCCATATAGACCGCGCCGGAGCAGTCACCGTCGGACAACTCCTGCCGCTGGTTATTTTTTATCAGATAAAAGGACGCGATCTGTGACATGGTGGTTCCTCCTAAATGTTATTCGCTTCCATCAGCCCTTCGGCCTGCAACCGGATCACATAGAAAGCCCGCACCCAGTCCAGTTCCTGCTCCATGGAGTCCTCCAAAGCCAGCAGGCGGCGCTTGCCAAGCCTGCGATCCAGAAGGGCAAAGATACGGACAAGGGGATTCTCGCTGACAAGGCTTTTCTCGATGCTCTGGTTGTCAAAGATCCCAAACGCCTCATAGAACACCTTTTGGTCAAAGGTGCCCTGCTCCAGCGCATAGGCATGAGCCTGATTGATGGCCTCTTTTGCGGAGTCGTGATCTTTCAGCGTGGTGGAGCGCAAGTGATGAAATTTCGTCCACACATTTTCAAAATAGGTGTAGTAGTTGCTCCGCAGCACTTCCACGCCGTCCACACGAATGGCGGCCCGGCCCTCATGGTCGGCGCTTTTGCTGTAACTGGTGGCAAAATACTGGATGTGGCCCCGGAGTGCCGGGCACAGGTAGTCATTCTCCAATTTGTTCCGGATTCCACTCCAAGTGGATACTCTACTGTTTGACATAGGTGTTGTTTCCTTTCTGCTGATTCCTACTGCTTTTGGAGATACTCCCGGAAGCATTCGATGAACTCCCGATTCCGCTTAGGGACATCGAACCCCTTCCGATGGGGGAAGAACCCCTCCTGTTCCACATCGTCCAGCAGCTTGGGCAGATTGGAAAACCGGGCAAAGAATGGTAGTGCATAGTCCTGGATCTGCCCGGAAATTTCCTGGATAGAGCGTTCCCGCTCCAGCAGAGTAGATACCTCATAGCGGGGGAAGTCATCATACCGGTGGGTCAGCCGGGCGATGGAGGTACCCACGATACCATCATAGGTTTCCTCCGTCCCTTCCTGCTCACTGCGCCACTGGGCAATCACCGGGGAACTCACATCGAAGAAGGCAGTAAAAGTGGTGGAGCCAAATCGGATGGAGGGGGAAAAGTAAAAGGAGAACACAAAGATGCCGTCTTTTTTGTAGATGTCATTTTTGCTCTTGCGGTATTTGTAGCCCAGCGGGTTCAAAGGCTCCGCGATCCGCTCACAGGTATAGACGAAGATCTCACGGGGCTTGGTTCCCTTGGGAAAATCCTTCTTCTCCATGTTGCCACCTCAATCAAAATCCATCCAGACCAGGTGTTTTCCGCAGTGGAGGCACTGGAACAGATAGCATTGCAGATGCCCGCCATTGACAGATTCCCGGATCATTTCTTTTTGCTCATCGTCCCACATCGGATCGTCCAGTACCTCCTCCAGCACACCCAGGGCCCGCAGTTCCCTGGCACCCACATGGCCCAGGTAGGCGCAGTAGTCGCCGCAGTGGGCGCGCCAGTATTCCTGCTGCCAGCCGGAGTAGCCCGGGGTGCGGTGGATCGGCTCGTCCAGCTTCTCCGGATCGTCTACACCATCATCCACAGAGAAATCATCTTGAAAACTACCGTCATATTTCCGGGCTGCTTCGCCGTTGGCGATGCACTCTGGGCACAGATATGCAATATCCTCCACGGCGTAAAAGGGGGCTGTATAGAAAATATGGGTCGTCTTGCCACAGCAGTCGCAGACAACGCCGTCTGCGGATTCCTCAAAAGCCCCAGTTTCCAGAGGATTGGGGTGATACCGGAAGGCGGGCAGGCCCAGCTGGGCCTGCCGTTCCTTCTCTTTCTGCTTCTCCTCCGGCGTTTTGGGCCTGGGGAGGGCATAATGATTGCCCCAGTTTTCCGCATAGTCCTTCAAGATGCCCAGCCGCTTGAGGGTCTTCTTGTCGGAACGATTTCCGATTTGGCAGAGCAGTTCGTAGGCATCCTTCTTGAAGTCCAGCAGATCATACACATCCACCAGCACTTCCTTGGCCTGCTTGTCTTCCGACAGCTCCAGTTTCTCCTTGAAGGTATAGAGAGCACGGACACTGTCCGGATCTCCTTCTGTCTCCCGAAACTGCTTTTGGAGTTCAATATATTGCTTCAGGTATTCGTTCATGGTCACAATCTCCCATCAATCCCACCAGAAATACCAGACGGTGGACTGCCACAGGACATCTGCCAAGGAGCCAATGCTTCCATCCTCATTCTGATCCAGATCTGGGCAGAAACCATATTGCTCCACAGCCACCTCCATAGCTCTTTCCTTGGAGATCGGAGTTGGAAGTTCAAACTCCAATTCATCGTGGCTCATGGCGGCAGGGATGGCACCATGTTGCTCGAACCAGTATTTGGCCACCGCCATCAGTTCCGGCGTGTCTGGGCACTCGTTCCAGTTTCCGAAGGGCAGCCAGGCGAAGAGCTCCCAAGGGTTCTTCACGGGGATTTTAGCCAGAATGAGAGGATAGGTCATATCATTATCAGAATTCCAGTAGCTTGAAAAACGACGGTTATCATATCCGCCCTCCATCTCGCCCAGGACTTCCTCATCCCAGTCCATATCGTCATCCTCAGCTTCTTCCTTGCGCTGGCCGGTCAATTCCTCCAAAACTGCCTTTCCGTCCTTGATGGGCGCAGAGAGCATCTTCTTCCGGTACTCCGTTACGGTTTTGAGGTCAAATTCGTAAATGTCCGCATCATTATCCGGGTCGGCGTTCATCACCAGACATTCCAACAGCGTTTCGTCATCCGCCTTAATGAGAACCGGCACAAAGCCCTCTTTGAGACTTTCCCGTTTGGCATAGTTATATGCCGACATGATGGGGTCATCATCCGTCATTGAGGGGAAATAGGTACATTCACAGTCCAGATATTCCATCATGGCTTCCGCAAGGTCTGAAGGCTCCAGAGTGGCCTCATCGAAACTCTGCCCCTGCCAGTTGGCGAACCGCTTTTCCATGACTTTTGCCATAGCCTGATAATAGTTTTCATCAAATGGGATGAACAGATAGGCTTCATCCTGGAACTTATCGGAATAATATTGCTCTGAACCGAAATACTCCAAAGCATAGTTATCAATGTCGCTGGGGAAGTACGGGCTATCCGCCTCGCCATAGTAATATCCAGCAAAGGCTGCGCCCTCCTTGTTGAACAGCGCCCCAAAGAGCTGTCCTTTCAGCTGGTCCCGGATAAAGCCACGCAGATCGGCGCGGCTCAGATCTGCCATAAACGGCTGCACCTGCTCCCAGTACCGCTCCATAAATTCCGCGCTCATCAGATCATGCTCCATGCACCAGCGCAGATAGATTGCCATGTGGTTGTATGCATTGATCTCATCCACCGGCAGGCCCTTTTCCTGAATGGATTCCAGGTGCCAGGCGGCATCGTCCATATCGCCGGTGAACTCCTCCTCTGCAAGCGTTCCTCTGGTGATGGCATTCTGGCGGGTGGGATTGACCACAAAACTGATGCCTGCCATCTTTTCAAGCAGGGCGTCCGCATCATGCTCCATCTTATACTCCATCTCATTATGATAGAGCGGGATCACCTGATAGAAGTTGACCTCCTCGCCGTTCGGCAAAGTGCAGACTTCGCCGCCTTCCTCCACGCCCTGGGGACCGGTCAGAATAGCGGCGGTGAGCTTCGTGTCCTCTGCAAACGGCGATTGCTTGTCCATTGTGTGGCCAAAGCCCAGCCAGGTATCGTTGGAAATGGGCAGGCGAGCCAACACTTTCAAGAGACCAATAGGCCAGTACCACCGCTCATCCTTCAGGGATTCCTCATCCAGTTTCCAATCCGACGGCAGAGCGATGGCCAGCTCTGCTCGCTCCAGCTTGTATTCCGCCAATTCCTCCGGCACATTCATCCGGTGAGCACCCATACCCATCGTCACCAGTGTGTAATAGTCCCGCTCCTCAGAGGGAGGAACAACGCAGATGTCCACATGGATGTCAGGGGAAACCAGTTCATGGAACACATTCTCAAACTCACCAAAGGTGTTTTTGATGTGCTGCTCTATCGCAGACATCTCATCCTCCGAATAAACCTCTGGCTCACTGTTTTTTCTTGAGGACCAGAAGGCATCCGCCTTCGTACCGTCCGGGTTCAGGAAAATCTGAAAATACTGATCGTCTCCCGGCTGTTGATAGACAAGACCAATGCGGCGGGTCTGGTCCACAAACACACCTGTTAGAATGCCCTCTGGTTCTCCTTCAGGGGTGTGGGTCAGCCATTCACCGCTGTCCAGCCGTTCCTTGAGCTGCCGCAGCCAGTCGGTTCCCATCTTGGAGAGTCCAGCTTCATTCATACGGAAGGACAGCTCCACAAGATGTTCCTGCACTGGATATTGGAATTCACAGCAGGGGGAGTTTTTCTCATAGCTATACCGCTCTGGGTGGAACAGCTCATAAAATTCGGCAAGTCCTGCTTCGTCCACCCGAATGCAGGCTATGGCGCATTGTTTATCATCCGCATTCTCGTCCAGTCCCCGCTGGAGCGTTTGGTCAGCATCGGGATTGATCCAATGATATTCCATCTGTTCCAGGGTGGCTCCGGCTTTGATCTCTTTTTTTAAGGTCAGAAACTCATAATCTCCCGGTTCCAGTTTTAATCCTTGCTTGACGGCATCCAGCGCACCGGATTTATCGCCAAAATGCGCCCGCAGCTTGCCCAGATGGAGCCAGATCCAGGGGTAGTCCGGCTCCTCCAGAGCGCCCCGCTCCGCATATTCCAGTGCTTCTTCCAGCCTGCCGCAATACATCAACGCCACAGAATACCGGTAGTACCAGGTAGCGCAGCCCGTGGCGTTTTTCTCCGAATCCTTCATCCATTCCGCAGCGCGGTAGTAGTGGATGTAATCGTCCAGATTAAGGCAGGCAAAGGCATACCAGAGGGCAATCTGCAAATCCTGGTGAGCCTGTTTTTCGCTGAATCGTCCTTCTTCTACGCCGCTTTTGATAAAATCCTCCAGCCAGCCGAGCATTTTCTCAAAGTAACCGGTGGTTCCTTCATCAAAGGATTCCAGTGTTTCAATATCCTCCGCCGAGAGCAGGGAGCCAGTTTCCTCATGAATATCAGGCTCCGGTTCTTTCTCGTCCAGCAGTGGCACACCACCCACATCCCGCCGGAATGCGTGGAAGTGAGCATAGGGCAAGTCGCTTCCCTCAAAGAATGCCTGTGCTGCTGTTAGTACAGCGGGCAGATCCCAGGCGATAAAATCCAGATACCCACAATACAGACCAGTGGCCCCACCCAGGAAGGTCACGGCTTCCTCTCCTGCATCCCGCAGGATGGCATCCCGCAGGTTATCCCGGAAATCCAGAATGGCTTTCACTCGTTCCTCACCGGTAAAACCGGACAGCGGGTACAGGAGGAATCCAGCGGCAATGCCATCCTTGTGGTACTCATCCACCATATCACTGCGGGCAGTCAGGTAGTCGTTGATGAGCACCGGCAGGCGGCAGCTTCCAGTATAGACATCCAGCCGCCAGTCAGCCTCCGGGTCCTCCACCGGTTTCAGTTCATAGGCAAGGTAGCTGTTTTCCAGGTAGTCGCTGCCATCCCGCCAGAGAGAAAGTCCCATGCTTTGCAGCAACTCCGGCAGTTCAGAAAGCAGCTTGGCCGGTTCGTCTTTCGGCTGAGCATAAACATCAAACCCAGCAACAAAGGCGATAGCGGAAACTTCTCCGATGGTTTGATCTACCAGCATAGAGAGTGCCCACCAGACCTTGTCTGTGTCCTCTTTCAAGATCGGCGTCAGCTTTTCACAGTAAAGGACCAGACTTACCTGATGATCCTCTGTTTCCTCTGCCCACATCTGCACATCATCAGCCCGAACTTCGATCTCTCCAGCCCGCAGCTCGAACCCCTCACAGGGCTGGCGGCCTACCCAGATATTCCAATGCTCAAGCACCGATTCTGGGGCCTGCTTCTGGAAGTACACCAACGGGAACAGGCGGGAGCGAAGGCCCTCTGGACTGAGGATCAATTCATACTTTTCGCCATTGAAGCCCAGCTCAAAAGAAGTATCACGCAGGGCCGTTTTGAGCGCATTCCCGCATTTTTCAACCAGTTCTTCGCCGCGCTGGTGCGTTTCGTCAGTTTCTATGATTTGACGCAGTTCTGCCTCAATCTGAGAAAAGGCTGCCCATGCTTCCTGCGTCCTTTCACGGAAGTTCTTTTCAAAGCGGGGCAGGGACAAACGACGGCGGCAATCGTCTATGTACTCCTGGGTATCTTTGTCTCCGGGGCGGGCTTTCAGGGCCTTTTCAAAGTAACGCAGGGCGGGACCTTCCTCATCCAGAAAATAATAAGCGGAAGCGATCCGATAATTCCAGCAGTGATCTTCGGCAAAATGCTCCTCATGGGGAGCCAAAAGTTCCAGCGCCTTTTCAAAAGGCTCCCGTTCTCCTATATGTGCAACGGCAATATATGCCTTGGCCAGCTCACTGTCCAGTTCCGGGGTGCGCTCCTCGGCAGGAATCGCTTCCAGGGTGTCGATTACCTTCTGCGCTTCATCCTGTTCAAACCATTGCTGGCATTGTTTCAATAAATCCATATCATAATCTCCTTTTCCATCTTCGGTAGGGATAGGTTTCACTAATAAGCAGAGCTTGTAATTTCAAAGCTAAAATTCATATCTGCATTTATGGTGACTTCTTCATTTGTGGCTGGTTGTATCACAAACTCAAATGTAGGTTCATAGTCCCCATCCTGCAAGGTTTCTCCACCCAAAATCTCGATATGATACCAGCCATTTGCAAGCTCAATCATCGGCTTCTTATGCACTCTATAGTAAGAAATCAGATCTTTCACCTTTTCAGGCGTAAACTGTTCCAATATTGGCCATGTAAAAAGCATCAGCATATTATGATCTACTTTGAGGGAATAGCCACTTTTTCTAAGTTGCAATCGGTTTCTTTCTTTGCACAGCTCCGGTCTATCACCAGAGAGATTGAACAATATGGTATAGGGATAGTTTTCAATACCGGCCATTGGGATTACAATTCCTTCGTCAAATACCCTGTCGCCGCTTTCGTTTGTGGTAAACTCCATCGCTAAATCATCTGAAAGATGATTTGCCTGCTTCCAGTCCTCCAGCAACAAAATGTCACCAAGGAGAAAATAATTAACAAGATCGTTTAATACTTCCGTAAACCTATATATCATCCATTATGCCTCCCTTACAATCCTGTCCGCTGCCAGCCGTTCAGCCGCTCCTGCACCGCGTCAATCATCCA
>OMBM01001045.1_pt1 | contig 11396 bp, 10 predicted proteins | sample 1644861 | NCBI WGS metagenome assembly OMBM01 (sample SAMEA103958165, study PRJEB25191) | human gut metagenome | biome: human-associated habitat [ENVO:00009003]; feature: intestine environment [ENVO:2100002]; material: feces | place: Germany | collected 2013/2015 | reverse complement strand
TTTTTCATGGACCTGCCTACGCCTTTCAGCTCCGTCCGCATGGTAGGGAAGAAGCCCCTGAATCTCATGGTCGTCGGTATCCCGAACGTAGGAAAATCGACGTTCATCAACCAGATCGCCGGGCGCAAGGGCGCAAAGGCCGAGAACCGCCCCGGCGTTACGCGCGGCAAGCAGTGGATCACGGTCGACCAGGGGCTGCTGCTTCTGGACACGCCGGGCATTCTGTGGCCGAGGTTCGAAGACCCGGAGGTCGGGATGCGCCTTGCCTACACGGGTGCCGTCAAGGAGGACGTGATCGACACCGAGACGCTGGCCTGCCATTTTATCGCGCTGCTGGCAAAGTATTACCCGCAGACGCTTTCCGAGCGCTATAAGCTCGAAGCGCCGGAGGACGCGGACGGATACGAGCTGTTGCAGCTGGCCGGGAAAAAGCGCGGCTATCTCGTCTCCGGCGGCGAGGTCAATACGGAACGCATGGCAAAGGCGCTCATGGACGATTACAGAAGCGGCAAGCTCGGCAAGCTGACGCTCGAAAACCCGGAGGACACGCAATGAGACAGGAAGAACCGATGGATCTTTGGGTGTATGAACGCGAAGCGTTCGACGCAGGCATCAAACTGGTGTGCGGCGTGGACGAAGCGGGACGCGGGCCGCTGGCCGGGCCGGTATGCGCGGCGGCGGTCATACTGCCGCCGGGGCTGGAAATCCCCGGTCTCAACGACTCGAAAAAGCTCACGGACAAAAAGCGCCGGGAGCTGTACGATATCATTATAGAGCAGGCCGTCTCTTACGGCATCGCGTTTGCGAGCGAGCAGGAGATCGACGAGATCAATATTTTACAGGCGACGTTCCTGGCCATGGAGCGCGCCATGCAGAAGCTCTCCCCGCAGCCGGAGCTTGCGCTCATCGACGGCAACCGGACGAAGGATTTCGGTCTGCCAGTCCGGACCATCGTCAAGGGCGACAGTCTGTCCGCCTCCATCGCCGCCGCGTCGATCCTGGCCAAGGTCACGCGGGACCGGCTGATGGAGGAATACGACGCGCAGTACCCGCAGTACGGCTTCGCCGTCCACAAGGGCTACGGGACAAAGCGGCACTATGAAGCGCTGTGCGAATTCGGTCCCAGCCCGATTCACAGGAAGACGTTCCTCAAAAAATTCTATGAGAACCCGTGACCTGACCGGCCCATGGGGCGAGGCGCTGGCCGCGGAGTATCTGCGAAAAAAGGGCTGGCGCATCGAGGCCATGAACTACCGCACGCGGCTCGGCGAGATCGATATCATCGCGTCGAACCGGCAGTATCTCGCCTTCTGCGAGGTTAAACTGCGAAAATCGGCGGATTTCGCCGCCGCGCGGGAGTTTGTCGATGCACGCAAGCAGCAGCGTCTGCGCACGACCGCGCTTTTGTACCTATCCCAACACGAAACGCCGCTTCAGCCGCGCTTCGACGTGATCGAAATCTACGCGCCCGACGGCACGCAGACCCGCCGCCCGCAGATCACCCATATGGAGGACGCATTTTAACAAATTACCGCGTTTTTGACGGCCACTGCGACACGCCCATTGAACTCTGGCTGCAAAATCAGCCGCTGCTGGAAAACACACTGGCCGTTTCACTCGCACGGGCGCAGAGGCTCGGCACATGGGCGCAGTTTTTCGCGTTCTGCACCGCCTGGGTCGAGGCGAAGCTGCCGAGGCCGGAGATTTTCTCCCGCGCGCTGGACAATTTTCACGCGCAGCTGCGCGAAAACGCGGACAAGATCACGCTCTGCCGCACAGCAAGTGAGGCCGAAGCTGCCATGCAGAGCGGCAAATGCGCCGCGTTTCTCGCCATTGAGGGCGCGGAGGCCGTGCGCGAGGACGAAGGGCTGCTGGAACGCGCGTATGAAATGGGTGTGCGGATGATCTCGCTCGTGTGGAATCTCCCGAACAGCCTTGCCGCGCCGTGCGGCTCGGACGAAGGGCTGACGGAAAAGGGCAGGCACTTTTTTAAGCGGGCGCAGGCGCTCGGGATGCTCGTCGACGTGAGCCATGTGTCCGAAAAGGGCTTCTGGGACATGATCGGGCTGGCTGAAAAGCCGGTCATCGCAAGTCACTCCGATTCGTTTGCCGTCTGCCCGCACCCGCGCAATCTGACGGACGACCAGTTCCGTGCCATCCGCGATCTTGGCGGCACAGCGGGACTGAACCTCTACGCGCCGTTCCTGACGCAAGCGCCCCGCGCGTCGTTTGACGATCTGCGCCGCCATCTGGATCATTTTCTGGAACTGGGCGGCGAAGGGCATATCGCCCTCGGTGCGGATCTGGACGGCTGTGATTTACTGCCGGAGGGCTTTTCCGGGCTGGACGATTATAACCGGCTCGGTGATTTTTTGAAAACTACCGGATATTCCGATGAAACCATACAGAACCTGTTCTGCAATTCTCTCATGAAGGTCGTGAAACTATGTATTATGTAAGTACGCGGGACGCAGGCCGCCGCTTAACGGCCAGTCAGGCCATTGTCGAGGGCCTCAGCCGTGACGGCGGGCTGTATCTGCCGGAGGAAATTCCGCAGCTCACCATGGACGAGATCAAAGCGCTCGCCGCGCTTTCCTATCCCGAACGGGCCGCGAAGCTCATGAAGCGCTATCTCGACGAGTTTACCGAGGATGAGCTGCTGGGCTTTGCGAAAAGCGCCTACGGCCCGGCGAAATTTGACACGCCTGCCGCAGCGCCCGTCGTAAAGCTGACAGAAAACACGTATATTCAGGAGCTGTGGCACGGGCCGACGTGCGCATTCAAGGATATGGCGCTGCAGATGCTGCCGTATCTGCTGACGGCCTCGCTCCGGAAAACGGGCGAGGAGAAGACCGTCTGCATCCTCGTCGCGACCTCCGGCGACACGGGCAAGGCCGCGCTTGAGGGCTTCCGCGATGTGGACCGCACGAAAATCCTTGTGTTCTATCCCGACGGCGGCGTTTCCGAAATGCAGAAGCTGCAGATGGTCACGCAGGAGGGCAAAAACGTCGGCGTGTGCGCCGTGCGCGGCAACTTTGACGACGCGCAGACCGGCGTGAAGCGCATTTTCTCCGACGAGGCGCTGCGCGAGGAGCTTGCCGGGCGCGGATACTTCCTGTCCTCGGCCAACTCCATCAACTGGGGCAGGCTCCTGCCGCAGATCGTGTATTACGTCTCGGCCTACTGCGACCTGCTGAACGCTGGGACCATCGAAGCCGGGACGCGCGTCAATTTCTGCGTCCCGACAGGCAACTTCGGCAACATTCTCTCCGGCTTCTACGCGAAGAGGATGGGCGTGCCCATCGGCAGGCTCATCTGCGCATCGAACGAGAACAATGTCCTGACCGACTTTATCAAGACCGGCACCTACGACCGCAACCGGCCGTTTTACCAGACGGCTTCGCCGTCGATGGATATCCTGATCTCGTCGAATCTCGAACGGCTTTTGTCCCTGCTGTCCGGATCGGACGAGGAAGTGCGCGGTTATATGCAGAAGCTTTCCGAGACGGGAACATATACCGTCTCCGACCGGGTGCTGCGGGCCGTGCAGGCGGAATTTTCCTGCGGCTTCTGCACGGACGCGCAGGGCGCGCAGACCATCGGCAGAACATTCCGCGAGAACCGCTATCTGCTCGACACGCATACCGCCGTGGCCTGCACGGTTCTGGACGCGTACCGCGCCGAGACGGGCGATCAGACGCTGACCATCGTGGAATCCACGGCAAGCCCGTTTAAGTTCTGCGCAAGCGTTCTGGACGCGCTCGGCGTGACGGAGCACGCGCCCGGCACGGGCGTGCTCGGCCAGCTCACGGCCGAGACGGGCCGTCCGGCTCCGACGCCGCTGGCAAGCCTTGCAGGCAAGCCCGTGCGCTTCGATCAGGTCACGGACAGGGGCGATATGCGCACCGTCGTGACGGAGTTCCTGCGCTGATGGCCCTGTACGCGATCGGAGATCTGCACCTGTCGCTCGGCCCGGCAGACAAGCCGATGGACGTGTTCGGGGGCCGCTGGACAGGGTATATGGAAAAGCTGCGGGAAAATCTGAAGGTCATTGGCCCGGAGGACACGACCGTCCTGCTCGGCGATCTCAGCTGGGCGATGAGCCTTGACGACGCGGCGGAGGATTTTTCCTTTATGAACGCCATCCCCGGCCGCAAGATCATCCTCAAGGGCAACCATGACTACTGGTGGACGACGCTGCGGGCCTTTGACCGCTTCTGCGCGGAGCATGGGTTTGCAGACTTCCACGTCCTGAACAACTCCTGCTTCTTCTACGGCGATATCGCCCTGTGCGGCACGCGCGGGTGGTTCTACGACGCGCAGAAGGAGGGCAGCCACGACGAGAAAATTTTCCGGCGGGAGCTTGGGCGGCTCGAACGCTCTTTGCAGCTGGCGGGGGACGCGGAAAAATACTGCTTCCTGCACTATCCGCCGCGCTACCGCGGGTACGCCTGTTCGGAAATTCTGGCGCTTCTGAAGCAGTACGGCGTGACGCGCTGCTATTACGGCCACCTGCACGCCGACTCCATCCGGCTGGCGCTGGAGGACGACTATCAGGGCGTGCAGTACCGCCTTGTTTCGGCAGATCACGTCGATTTTCAGCCGCAGCGCATCGGATAGACGGCAAATGGGCGGAAAGATTTTGAATTTTTTCTGAATTCGGATAAATTCCTGAAAAAACAGTGGATTTCTTGTATGAAGTCTGGTAGAATAGAGCGGATTCAAATGAGAATGGTGAATTACGGCCTTTTATAAGCCGCACCGCATAGGAGGAAAGTACCACAATGAACGTCAAAAACGTAGAGAAAGAAAACGGCAGCGCAAAGGTCACTGTCGAGATCGCAAAGGACGAGTTCCAGACCGCGCTGGACAAGGCGTATGCCAAGATCCGCAAGGACATCATGATCCCCGGCTTCCGCAAGGGCAAGGCCCCGCGCAAGTTCGTCGAGCGTATGTACGGCTCTCAGGTGTTCTATGAAGACGCCGTGAGCGAGATCTTCCCCGACATTTACGAGGCTGCCATTGTCAAGCAGGAGCTCAAGGCTGTCGGCCAGCCCTCCGTTACCGATATGCAGACCCCCGAGGACGGCAGCGTTGTGCTGACTGTCTCCACCGAGCTTTATCCCGAGGTCACCCTCGGCGAATACAAGGGCATCGAGGTTCCCAAGGAATCCGTCTCCATCTCCAAGGCAGAGGTCGACGCAGAGCTTTCCCGCATGCAGGAGCGCAACGCCCGCATCGAAACGGTTGACCGCGAAGCGAAGACCGGCGACACCGTCGTTCTCGACTTTGAGGGCTTCGTGGACGGCAAGCCGTTTGACGGCGGCAAGGCCGAGGGCTATACCCTGACGCTCGGCTCCGGCGCGTTCATTCCCGGCTTCGAGGATCAGCTCGCCGGTATGAAGGCAGGCGACGAGAAGGATGTCGTCGTGACCTTCCCCGAGAACTACACCAAGGAGCTTGCCGGTAAGGAAGCCACCTTCAAGTGCAAGATCCACGAGGTCAAGGAGACCATCAAGCCCGAACTCGACGACGAGTTTGCCAAGGACGTCTCCGAATTCGACACGCTGGCCGCGCTCAAGAAGAGCATCAAGGCCGATCTCGCCGCAAAGCGTCAGGAATCCGTTGACCGCGAGTTTGAAAACGAAGCCGTCGTCCTCGCAGGCAAGAACATGACCTGCAATATCCCCGCCTGCATGATCGACGAGCAGGTTGACAAGCATCTGGAGCAGTTTTCCTATCAGCTGCAGTCTCAGGGCATGAAGATGGATGACTACCTCAAGATGATCGGCGGCGACGTCAAGGGTATGCGCGATTCCATGCGCCCGATGGCCGAGCAGACCGTCCGCAGCAACATTCTGCTCAGCGAGATCGTCCATCAGGAGAACCTCGACGTGACCGAAGAGGAAGTCGAGGAAGAACTGAAGAAGATGGCTGAGCAGTATAAGATGGAGCTGGACAAGATCAAGGAAATGGTCGATGTCGAGGCCGTCAAGTCCGATCTGAAGGGCCGCAAGGCTGTCAAGCTGATCGTGGACAATGCAAAGCCCGTCGAGAAGGAAAAGAAGACGGCAAAGAAGGCCGCCAAGAAGGAAGACGCCGCTGAGGCTCCCGCCGAAGAGGCCAAGACCGAGGAATAATTCTCCGGCCCGTTGGGTAGAATCCTACAGCCAACCTGACATCCGTCTGAAAGGAGAATCCCAAATTATGAGTTTGGTTCCGTATGTTGTCGAGCAGACAAGCCGCGGCGAGCGGTCGTATGATATCTTCTCCCGCCTGCTCAACGACCGTATCATCATCCTGTCCGAAGAGGTCAACAGCACCACTGCCAGTCTGATCGTTGCGCAGATGCTCTATCTTGAGGCACAGGACCCCGATAAGGACATTCAGTTCTACATCAACTCCCCCGGCGGCAGCGTGACCGACGGCATGGCGATCTATGACACCATGCAGTTCATCAAGTGCGACGTGTCCACCATCTGCGTGGGCATGGCCGCGTCGATGGGCGCGTTTTTGCTGTCCTCCGGCACGAAGGGCAAGCGCCTTGCCCTTCCCAACGCGGAGATCATGATCCACCAGCCCTCCGGCGGCACGCAGGGGCAGGCGACCGACATGCAGATCCAGGTCGAACGGATGCTGAAGATCAAGCAGCGTCTGAACGAGATTCTTGCCGCCAACACCGGCAAGCCGCTTGAGACGATCAAGATCGATACCGAGCGCGACAACTTCATGACCGCTGAAGAGGCGCAGGCCTACGGCCTTGTTGACAAGGTCATCTACAAGAGACAATAATCCCTGAAAGGAGGAGTCCAGCTTGGCAAGAGACTCCATCCGCTGCTCCTTCTGCGGCAAAAAACAGGAGCAGGTCGGCCGCATCATCGCCGGTCCCAATGTCTACATCTGCAATGAATGCGTCGAGCTCTGCTCGTCCATCCTGCACGATGAGATGCACAACGGCCTGAACGAGCAGCAGCTTGAACTGCCCGACACGCTCCCCACGCCGCAGCAGATCAAGACCTACATGGACCACTATATCATCGGTCAGGACGACGCAAAAATCGCCCTGTCCGTGGCGGTCTATAACCACTATAAGCGCATTTATTTCCAGAACGACTCCGACGTGGAGCTGCAGAAGAGCAACATTCTGCTCATCGGCCCCACCGGCTCCGGCAAGACGCTGTTCGCCCAGACGCTGGCCAAGATCCTCAACGTGCCGTTCGCCATCGCGGACGCGACCACGCTGACCGAGGCCGGTTACGTGGGTGAGGATGTTGAGAATATCCTGCTCCGGCTTCTGCAGGCGGCAGATTTCGACGTAGAGCTGGCCGAGCGCGGCATCATCTATATCGACGAGATCGACAAGATCGCCCGTAAGTCGGAGAACACCTCCATCACCCGCGATGTCTCCGGTGAGGGTGTCCAGCAGGCGCTTTTGAAGATCGTCGAGGGCACGGTCGCAAATGTCCCCCCGCAGGGCGGACGCAAGCACCCGCAGCAGGAGTTCATTCAGGTCGACACGACCAACATCCTTTTCATCTGCGGCGGCGCGTTCGACGGGCTTGACAAGATCATTGAGCAGCGCACCGATACCTCGGCCGTGGGCTTCAACTCTACGGTCAAGAGCAAGGGCGACCACAATGTCGGCAAGCTCTTCCAGCTCGTGCAGCCGCATGATCTGCTGAAGTTCGGCATTATTCCGGAGCTTGTGGGCCGCCTGCCGGTCATCACGTCCCTGCGCGGACTTGACAAGGACGATCTGGTGCGCATCCTGACGGAGCCGAAAAACGCGCTCTGCAAGCAGTACCACAAGCTGCTGTCCTATGATCAGGTCGAGCTGAGCTTCGAAAAGGGCGCGCTGGAGGCCATCGCGGAAAAGGCCATCGAGCGCCAGATCGGCGCGCGCGGTCTGCGCGCGATCATGGAGGAGATCATGACGAAGATCATGTACGAGATCCCGTCCGACCCCACCATCCAGTCCGTCTGCATCACCGAGCGCTGCGTGCGCGAAGGCGAGCCGCCCCAGATCACCCGCGACGCCGCAAAGCCCCGCGCTCCCATCAAGAACGCAGGCGTAACGCTGTAACACAACAAACAGGAAGGGAGCGTGCGCTCCCTTCCTGCGTATTTTTATCCTCCGCGAAAGGAGACAACTTTTATGAGCAACTATAAACCCCTTGCCTGCCTGCCGGTCCTGCCGCTGCGCGGGATCGTGGTGTTCCCCGGCTGCGTGACGCATTTCGACGTCGGAAGGAGCCGGTCTGCCCGCGCCGTTGAGGAGGCCATGCGGGCCGATCAGATGATCTTCCTTGTCGCCCAGCGCGACGTGCAGTGCGACGAGCCGAAGAAGACCGACCTGTATTCCGTCGGCACCGTGGCCTATGTGCGGCAGATCCTGCGCCTGCCGGGCGACAATATGCGCATTCTCGTCGAGGGCAAATACCGTGCGCAGCTGACCGACATGATCCACGCCGAGCCGTATCTCTTCGCCCGCGCGATGGAGCTGGACGAGCCGGGCTATCACGCCGCCGTACCGCGCACGCAGGCGCTCGTGCGGCAGGCGCACCAGCTGTTTGAGCAGTTTATCGATCTGGCCGTCAAATCCGGGCAGGAAAACCTGCTGCAAGGCTCTTCGACCGACGACGCGGGCGAGCTGGCCGATTTCATCGCCCAGAACGCGACGTTCGGCTACGAGGACAAGCAGCGCGTGCTCGAAACGCTGCCGCCCGTTCACCGGCTGGAGCTGTGCATCCGCATGATGGCGAAGGAGCTTGACATTCTGCGGCTGGAGAGCGAGATCAACGATCAGGTGCAGCAGAATGTCAACCAGAACCAGCGCGATTATTATCTGCGCGAGCAGCTGCACGTCATCCGCGAAGAACTCGGCGAGGACGACGACAGCGACGCGGACAGCTACCGCACCAAAATTCAGGCGCTGAAGCTTCCGCAGGAGACGGAGGAAAAGCTGCTGCGTGAAGTTTCGCGCTTTGCGCGCCAGCAGCCCGGCTCCGCCGAGGCCTCCGTCCTGCGCAATTATCTCGACACGATCCTCGACCTACCGTGGAACAAAGAGACGAAGGAGCGGCTGGATGTAAAGGCCGCTGCGAAAATTCTCGACGAGGATCACTTCGGCCTTGAGACGGTCAAAAAGCGCATTCTTGAAACGCTGGCCGTGCGCCAGCTGGCTCCGGAGCTGCCGGGGCAGATCCTCTGCCTTGTCGGCCCTCCGGGCGTGGGCAAAACATCCGTTGCGATTTCCATTGCCCGGGCGCTGAACCGGAAGCTGGCCCGCCTGTCTCTCGGCGGCGTGCGGGACGAAGCCGAGATTCGCGGCCACCGCAAGACATATATCGGCGCTATGCCGGGCCGCATTATGACGGCTCTGATTCAGGCCAAGAGCAAAAACGCGCTGCTGCTGCTCGACGAAATTGACAAACTCGGCAGCGATTACAAGGGCGACCCGTCGTCGGCACTGCTGGAAGTTTTGGACTCTGCTCAGAATTCCAGCTTCCGCGACCATTATATCGAGGTGCCGTTCGATCTGTCGCATTGTATGTTCATCACCACTGCCAACACGACCGACACCATCCCCCGCGCCCTGCTCGACCGGATGGAGGTCATTGAGCTGGGGTCTTACACGGACGAGGAAAAGCTGCAGATCGCCAAGCGGCACCTGCTGCCGAAGCAGCTGAAAAAGCACGGCATGAAGCGCACGCAGGTGCGCGTCTCCGACGACGCGATCCGCGAGATCATTGCCTGCTACACGCGCGAATCCGGCGTCCGCAGTCTTGAGCGGCAGATCGCCGCGCTCTGCCGCAAGTGCGCCATGCACTTCGTCTCCGACGAGCCGCCCAAGCGCATTTCCATCACCGGCGGCAATCTCGAAGACTTCCTCGGCGTCCGCAAATTCCTGCCGGAGGCAAACGTCACGACCGATCAGGTCGGGCTTGTCACGGGCCTTGCGTGGACAGCCGTCGGCGGCACGACGCTTGAGGTCGAGGTCAACGTGGTCGACGGTACCGGCAAGCTGGAACTGACCGGCAATCTGGGCGACGTGATGAAGGAATCCGCCTTCGCGGCCATGAGCTTTATCCGCTCGCGCGCAAAGGCGCTGGGCCTCGCCCCGGATTTCTACAAAACGAAGGACATCCACGTCCACTTTCCGGAGGGAGCCGTCCCGAAGGACGGGCCGTCCGCCGGTATCACGATCTGCACCGCCATCGTCTCGGCGCTTACGAACCGCCCCGTGCGGCGCGACGTCGCCATGACGGGCGAAATTTCCATCCGGGGCCGCGTGCTCGCAATCGGCGGGCTGAAGGAAAAGACCATGGCTGCTCTGCGCCACGGGGTCAAGACCGTCATCATCCCGGCGGAAAACGAAAAGGATCTGGAGGAGATCGACCAGACCGTGCGGCAGGCGCTGCAATTCATCACGGTTTCCAGTGCCGACCGCGTGCTGGAGGCTGCCCTTCTGCCCGCAGACGATGCAGCGGGGACAATTTCGGTTCCCGCCGCGCCCGCAATGCCGATCCCCGCACCCAAACCGCGCCGCAAGCCCGGCATCCGGCAGTGAGGAGGCCTGCATGAATCTGCATAACGCGGAATTTGTCCGCTCCGTCACCTCCGTCGCCGACTGCCCGAAGGACGGCCTGCCGCAGATCGCGTTTGCGGGCAAGTCCAACGTCGGAAAATCCTCCGTCATCAACAAGCTTCTGCTGCGCAAAAACTTCGCCCGCGTCGGCGAAGCCCCTGGCAAGACCACGCACATCAACTTTTTCCGCATTGATGAGGCCATGTACCTCGTCGACCTGCCGGGCTACGGCTACGCCAAGGTCCCGCAGAAGGAAAAAGAGCGCTGGGGCAGGCTCATGGAGGCCTATTTTGCCGCGCCGGACACGCTTACCTTCGGCGTCATGCTCGTCGACGCACGCCATGCGCCGACAGCAAACGATGTGGTCATGGCGAATTACTTTCTGCAGTCCGGCAAGCCCTTCGTGGTCGTGGCCAACAAGCTTGATAAGCTCAAAAAAAGCGAGATCGAGTCAAATCTTGCCCGCATCCGCGAGGTGCTGTCCCTGCCGGATGACGTGCGCCTGATCCCCTTCTCCGCCGAAAAGGGCGACGGCCGCGACGAGCTGCTGACCTGCCGCGTCATAAACGGGAGCGGCTGCTGTACTTGCTGCGGCTGCTGCGATGGTTGCTGCGGTGCTTGCTGCTGCGTCTGTGGCATTGCCGTCGGCGCTGTATTCTGCGCCTGCTGTCCAGCCTGTCCGTCGCGCTTATAGCTGAGCTGTGCCTGTGCTGCACCCGGAGATGTGGGAAGCTGATGCAGCTTATCCAGCAGTTCCAGATACGCGGCATTCAGCTTCGGCCGCTCGGTGTCACAGATCACATAGGAG
>OMBM01001042.1_pt1 | contig 11422 bp, 10 predicted proteins | sample 1644861 | NCBI WGS metagenome assembly OMBM01 (sample SAMEA103958165, study PRJEB25191) | human gut metagenome | biome: human-associated habitat [ENVO:00009003]; feature: intestine environment [ENVO:2100002]; material: feces | place: Germany | collected 2013/2015 | reverse complement strand
TGTAATGCATTCGAGATTGAAATGCAGATTATTAGTGTGTTATTAAAGGAAAATTATAAAGTTAGTTTGATTTCGAGTAGGCAATTTGGTAATACCGAGAATATACATGCTTTTCCTGGATTTATGAATGGAAATGGTTTAAATGAAAGTGAAAAAATAATTTGCTACAACCAATATCTAAAATATATTGAAGAAAATGAAAAGCCAGAGGTAATTGTTGTTGGAATACCGGGTGAGTTACTTCCACTTACAAAGCAAAAGCCAGGAAATTTTGGAATAATAGCGTATGAAATTTTAAATGCCGTAGATCCGGATTTTACAATCTTATCGCTTTATAAAGATGAATACAAAGAAGAGTATTTTGAAGAAATGAACAATCTTTTGCACTATCGTTATAATGTAGATGCAGATTGCTTTTATTTATGCAATTGTTCAATAGACAGGTTTTCGATTAATTCAGTTTTGCCGATAAAGTATTTAGAACATAAGAATGAGGAGATAGAAGCACAGTGTATTCAATATGTTCATAGGGTATATTGCAAGAATACCTATCTTGATATGACAGATTTTTTAATAGAGACACTGACAGGTTATAATGAGATTCAAATATTTTAAAATTCTTAACAAGAAGGAGATTACTATGAGCAATACAATTAATGTGAACTATATGACAAGGGCTTACAATCAGTACCAGCAGAAAATTGTGACTAAAGATCAGGAGAAGGAAGATACAAGGTTTGCGGATAGTGTAAAAGAAAAGCGCGAAGGTAGTGGAAGTATAGTGGGCAATTTAAAAACAGGTTCTGTGTCTGCTAAAGATATGACAATGGAGGAATACAAGCAGTATATTTACAATAAAATATCTCAAATTCCAATGCATCCCACAAGGGCAGGCGAGTCAATATCTGTTACAATTTCAGAGGCGGGGTTTGAAGCGATGAAGAATGATCCAGAGTATGAAGCATGGGTATTAAATGATTTGCAGGTGGGCTGGTCACAACCGGATAAATGGTCCGGTATATGTGGAGGAGCGTTTTCTACAATATATTATGGAGCATCAAAAGAAGAATGTCATGCTGAAATGTGGAGTGCAGGTTATAACAATGGAAATGGTGGGAAGACTTTTAATGATAAGTCAAAAAATAGTTTTTGGGAGCGTAGAATAGAAAATAAAAAGAGAATAGAAAATCAAGTAAAGAAACAACAGGAAAAAAAGCGGATTCAGGAAAAACAAGCAGAAAGAACAGCTTATGAAGAATATGTGCAAAATAAAAGGTTATCAGCTCAGGATGTTAGAGCGGGATTGGCGGCGGAGAGTAGTTCGTCTGATAGGACTGTCACAACAAGTCAGGCAGTAGCTTCTTATGAGGCAAATTTTATAATGGCAGTAAGAAAATGGATTTAATGAATTTACTATAAGAGGCGATGTTAGTGCAGAAAATAAAGATAGCGATTATTGATAATGGTGTAGATGAAGCTGCTTTGGGTAATGAAATATCAGGAAAAGTTTATGTTAATGAAAAAAAAGAGTGTGTTTATGATGAAGCGGACATGAGTAGAGTAAGATTTGCTCATGGGACAATATGCGCAGCCATTATTCAAAAATATTTAGCAAATTCAGAAATATACAGTATTCGACTTCTAAATGAAGACGGAAGTGGCTTAATAGAACATTTAAAACCAGCATTAGATTGGTGTATAGAAAAAGGTATTTATTTGGTTAATTTGAGCTTAGGCACTACACATTTTAGGGATAAGTCATTAATAAGAACATTAGTAAACCATTATGTGAGCAAGGGAATGTGCATCGTAGCTGCAACATCTAATAGTGGATATGAATCATATCCGGCTTCTTTTTCAAATATAATAGGTGTTGCAACGCATTCCTCTTTTTTTTCAGATTCTTTAAAGAGACTGTTTCTTGGGATAAATATACTTGGTGAGTCTGAACATACGCTGCGATTGTATGGAGTTGCATCTGTTACTCAGAAATGTAACAGTTATGCAGCTCCCTTTGTAACTGCTTATATTGGTATGTTTTTTATGGAACAGGGATTTCAAAATATTACCAAATTATATAAGAGGTTTTCTAAAAAAGAAACAATGATTACAATATCTGAAAAGGTTGAACCCGATTGGATATGCTGTGCAGTAATTAAGGCAAATATTAAAAAGAGTAAGGCTGATTACTATTTTGATGTTGTAGGAATTGAAGAAATAAATCGGGCAGATACACTTATTATTGATAACTTGTCAGATTTAGAACTAGCTACTCAATATAGAAAAAATGTTGTTTATGTTGGAAGTGAGAAAATAAAGGAGACATTAGATGATTGCTTTTATTGGTGTCCAAATAAGAGAGTACAATTTATTGATAGATGTACTGGAAATGAACAAGAGTTAGACATTCCCATAATTGTATTCGAAGTAAGTGAGAAAATAGATGTAGCGTTTCTGCTCGCAGAGTTCAAAAAAGATTTTGCTGATCGTGAGTATAATATATATACCGCAGGGTTAGAACCAGAATATGTTTTGTATGGGTTAGAATATGTACCAGAACAATGCCTGAGTAAAGTAAAAACGGTTAAAGAGTTCATCTATTGGCAAACGTTTTACATGCAAAGCGATGGTGTATTATTTTGTATATCGGAAGGAAAACATAGTCTTATTGAGCCACTTTTTAGTGATATAGATGTTATGGTAAGAATTGAAAATATAAATAATATATATTTAGCGGAAATTCAAAATGAAGATATAGTTGTATTGAAAATAAGTGATTGTGAAATAGATAAGGATTTTGTCGAGAAAGTTACAAATTGTCTTGTAAGAATATTGACGGAGGAAGAAGATGGATAACAAAGAGGCTGTAAAAAGATTACTTCTGTTACTAGGCAGATACAAAAAAACAATAGTTGTAATTGTCGGTTGTCTGCTTGTTTCTACCGGGTTAAATCTATGCGTTCCGCTGATCAGCAGGCGAATCATGGACGATGGCTTTATTGGCGGAAATAAGAAATTATTGATAGAGCTGGTCTTGGTGTCTATGGTAATCTACACTATAAATTCCCTCATAGATATAGTCAAGGAAAAGAAACGTGTAGATATTTCAGCAAAGATACAATATTTTCTTTCGGAACAGTCTTTTTCACATCTTATGAAGCTGCGGGTAAACTATTTCAATAACACAAACTATGCGGAGACTTTGAATAATATCAACACGGATATTAACCAGATGACATCTATTGCTGACAGCAGTGTTTTTTTCGTAATTACGCAGGCGTTTAGCATGACAGGCGGCATAATAGGTTTATTCATAATAGATTTCAGAATGACGGTACTGGTTCTTCTGTTTATACCTATTAAGTGTGTGGTAATGAAATACTTTGCAAAAAAGCAAAAACAGATTATGGACGAGTTCATAAAAAGGAATCAGGAGTACGCAAAATGGTTTGGAGATACTGTTGGAGGGGTACGAGAAGTCAAGCTGTTTAATATCTTGGATAAAAAGCATGAGGAGTTTGTACTTAACCAGAACAATATTATAGAGAAACAAAAGCAGATGAATATGTTAGGGCAGTGGAATACGATAATAGATAGTATCATGGTACAGTTTCTTTCTACATTGTTATATATACTGGGCGCAAATTTAGTGTTTGATATGAAACTTTCAGTAGGTAGTGTGTTCGCTTTCATTACATATAGTGCTTATGTTACCGGACCGATTTCTGCAATCCTAAATATAGGATACCTGTTATCAGGGATTATTCCGTCAACAAAAAGATATTATGCGTTTATGGAATTGGAAGAAGAAACGGATAATGGAAAGAAAACGGATCTATGTCCAAATGATTTGAGATTGCAGAAGGTTTCTTTTGCGTATGAAAGGGATAAGTGCATTTTGAAGAATATTGATATATTATTTGCAAAATCCAGCAAGACAGCTATAATTGGGCGCAATGGTTCGGGAAAGACGACAATCATCAATCTTCTTACGAGAATGTATGAGCCGACAAGTGGTGAAATACTGTTGGGAGCAGAAAATATTTCAGAGCTGCCATTGCCAGAATACCGAAATATGGTATCCGTTGTGAGCCAACAAATCTATTTATTCAATGACACAATAAGGAATAATATCTGTCTGTATAAACAAATAGATGATACGGTGATAGAAGCTGCCTGCAAGGACAGCGGACTTGAAGATTTTATAAAAGAGGTTTCCTTAGATCATGTGGTAGGACAGAATGGGGCAATGCTCTCCGGCGGGCAAAAGCAGAAAATAGCCCTTGCAAGGGCATTGGTGCATGACAAGCCGATTATTATATTTGATGAAGCTACTTCAAACACAGATGCTTATTCAGAACAGCAGATAAACGGACTGCTTGATACTCGGCTAAAAGACAAAACAGTGATAGTGATAACACATAAGAAAGAGATATTGAGCAAAGTGGATCAGATCGTTGTACTGAAGGAGGGAGTGGTTGCAGATTTAGGGAGATATGATGATTTGATAGGGAAAAGTGATGAACTAAATGTTATGTTGGAAAAAGCAGAATAAATATAAGAAAATCTTTTCAGAGTAGCAAGTCTTTTTTGCTTTTGGGACAAAAAGTATTATTTCTGGCAGAAAATGTGAAATATTATTAGATGCTTGTCGATAAAAAAGAAAAATAGAGAGAATTTGCATCATGCAGGTTAATTCTAATTATTCTATGAATGGTGTGCCGTATGAAACTAGACATAAATAGGATAATATTCCTCCATATTAATGCGGAATATGCTGTTCATGAAAGTTAAAATCCTAAAGATGCAAGAGATGTATATTATCAACAATTATACATTTCTGCATCTTTTTATTTTGAGCATTCCAATAGTAATACGCTGAATCTTAAATAAATGTATATGAGGAAAATATGATATGATTATATTCAAATATGAAATTACAGGATCAGAGGTATACACAGTATGTACAGAGACACTATATTTCAATATGTAAAAAAACAATATGGAACAATTCCAGAATATCTGTGGAATGATTTACCAGATAGTGCAATACTTCGTAATGACAATGGAAAATGGTACGCAGTATTTATGAATTTGGAAGGCTTTAAAATCGGATTGGATACAAAAGATAGGGTTGATATTATGGTTGTAAAATGTAAGCCGGATATGATAAGTGTTATGACACACATGAAAGGCTTTCTGCCGGGATATCACATGGATAAAAGTAATTGGATCACAATTCTTCTGGATGGGACAGTCCAGGAGGCGAAGATATTAGATTTTCTTGATATGAGCTATGATTTGACGGACGGGGCAGATTGAGGAAAGTATGAAATAATATTTAAAAACGATAATATCCTCTTGTGAAGAAAGTTGCATAAAAGCTAAGTATATTTTCAATAAAGTTGTGAAGTTTATTTTTCATGGAAGTCTATCGCCTTTCGTTTTCCTATGACTATTACCATAATGATCTGCAAGATCTGTTTGTGGGACAACTGCATATTACATAGGGTAAAATCTGTGTGTGAAAAAGTTTGCATAAAAGCTAAGTAAGTTTTCAATAAAGTTGTGGAATTTGTTTCTCATGGAAGTTCATCTCCTTTCTGTTTACGCTGTCATTATAAAACACGAAGGGGGATATTACTTGCCAAAATAAAAAAATAAATAGACAAAAATTGCAACGGGCAGAAAGTGTGTAAATATTCTCTGTCCGTTGCAGTTTCTTATATATTTTTGCTATACCGATTGCTAATAATATTGCAACAGCGGATTTTATGATTCATTCCACGCTTATGAATGAACAGTATTCACATCAGATTGAAAATTTTAAAAACACTGTGGATGTCAGAGTAAAAGAAATGCAGTGATGGATATGATAAATAGCCAAAAAACGTCCGCAAATAGAATTTACAACAGAATATAAAGCAGATAAAGACGAATGGTATCAGATGTGCCATTCGTTTTTTTAATAAAAGCACAAATTAACCTACTTACGAGCATAAAATGATGTGCGTTGGGTTGTTTTCTGGACTATGAGAATCAAAGTCCCATTGATATGATTAACATGGAAAAGAGGTGCAAAATCTTGGATACAGGAAGAAAAGATGCCAATATACAGATAGGAAAGAGACTAAGAGAGGCAAGACTGAATATGAACCTCGAAAAGTCAGAAATTGCGGATGTATTGGGTGTTACGGTGGAACATTATCGAAAGCTTGAGGCGGGTATAACGGGAATATCTGTAGATAAAGTGCTGACACTCTATCATAAATATGGAATTGATCCTACATATCTGATAACAGGTGAGAGCAGTATGAAAGATTTTAATTTGGATTACTATGTTGCAAACAGCACAAAGGAGCAGAGAAATGAGTTCTTTGACCGTGTGCTGGCTTATTTATCTAAGTTGATTAGATAAATTGAAGTGCTTCCTACTTCCAAGCCCGAAAAGGAGGAAGTGTTATGCTTAATATTGCGGTCTGTGATGACAGCAGAACAGATGTAGAAATGCTGGAAAGTGCTTTTGATAAGTTAGCGCAGTACCAGTTTTCTTATGAAGTGTATTTTACAGCGAAGGAGTTGCTGAAGCATGTTATAGATGATGGGGAAATGTATCATCTGTATATATTTGACATTGAAATGCCGGAGATGAATGGTTTGCAGCTTGCAAAAGAAATCCGGAAAATAGATGCCAAAGCATTGTTTGTATTCCTGACTGGATATACGCAGTATGTTATGGATGTTTTTGAGGTTATTACCTTTGACTATATTTCTAAACCGATTACAGTGGAAAAGCTGGAGTCCGTCCTTTTAAAAGCCATGCAGTATCTTCATATGATAAAGCGTGACTTTGTCTTTCAGTTCCGAAAAAATCAGTTTCGTATTAGCTGCGATGATATTGTGTATTTTGAGAAGAAAGGTCGTCAGGCAGTGATACATACGATCTCAGAAAATTTCAAGGCAAATATGACAACTGAAGAAATATGGAAACAGCTTGATGATAAGGTCTTTGCCCATATTCATGTATCATATATCATCAATCTTGGGCATATCAGGGCGATTGAGGGAGATGAAGTAGTGATGGACAATGAAGAAAGACTTCTGATTGCCCGTTCCCATAAGCAGAATTTAAAAGAAAAACATATGGAGTTTGTAAGGAGGATGGTTTAAGGATGGAATATGTGATACGCTTTGCCATCAGCCTGTTTGATCTGGCAGTGTTTATGTATTATTTTCATTCCAATAAGAAAATGAAACCAGTATCAAAGGTATGGATATTGGCTGGATTTACCATTGCTGCAATTATATGGACATTTGTCAGCAACATAAAAAATCCGTATCTGAATCTTGCGACTCTTTTGATTGTGCTTATACTGTTATCATTTTATTATGAATCAGGAATGTGGACGAGAATTATAAATATTGTGACATTCATGGGTATTGGAATGCTGTTTGAACCTGTAGCTTTGCTGTTACTCCATGCGATGAATTTTCATATGGGAGAAAGTTATAAATATTATTTTGTAATGGTAATATGCAGCTTTGTTCGTGGAAATGTGATGTATATTCTGTCAAAATTGATTTCAAAGAAAGGGATGCAAATTGCTGCCTTTCCGAAAGAAATTTTGGGTGTGCTGGTTATGGTATTTACCTTTACGGTGTTGAACTGTTGCTTTATTATTCTTTTGTCATTGGAGGCGGGCAGTGAAAAAAGCCTGCTTATGTGTGCCAGTATTGTAATTTCCCTTGTCCTGACGGATTATTTTATGCTGTATATGATGGAGCGTTTTAATTATCTTGTGCAAAAACAGTATGAGGATGCAATGTACAGGGAAGAAATGCACTATAAAGACATCTATTATGAAGAAGCAGAAAAACAGAATAAGGAAGTGCAGAAGTTAAAGCACGATATGAAACATAAATTGCATGAACTGTATCATCTGGTGGAAAATAGTGATGGGCAGGAACTTTCAGAGAAAATCGGTGCAATGTGCAAGGAATTTGAGCAGATAGATGAAAAGCAGTATTCTGATAATCCAATCGTAGATTCTGTGCTCCGTATTAAATTTGGCAGGGCAAAGGCAAGGGGAATAAAAGTAGAAACATCTATTCGTATTCCAAAGCAGATGCAGCTTGATCACGGGGATATAGGTGTATTGTATGGAAATCTTGTGGATAATGCGGTAGAAGCCTGTAGCAAGGTGCCGGAGGGACAGCGTTTTGTAAAGATTGAAAATAAGTACCAGTCGGGGATTTTGCTTCTTGTAATAACAAACAGCAAAACAGGAAAGAAAAATAAAAGCCTGAAAACAACCAAGAAAGATAATATCCGACATGGGCATGGTGTTCAGAGTGTTCGTAAAGTGGTAGAAAAATACAATGGAACGGTAAGTTTTACAGATAAAGGGGATATATTTGAGGTTTCAGCAATGCTCTATGGAATTGAAGTGAAGGAATAAATGCAAAGCGTTACACTTAAATGTCAATCTGTTACACTTTGCCGGATTTTCCCATAAAGTATGATATAGTGCATTCATCAAATGTAAAGGAGGACATATACATATGTCAAAATTAAGAAGATTGATGAACCGACTCAGTCATGGAGCATTAACAAGCGTGGCAGCACTTGCCCTTACGGTAACTGCAACAAATATGAACCGTTGCTGCTGGTTTATTTTCGGACAGGACAAGTTACCGGATAATGCGAAAAAACTTAGAAAATTTTAAGGTGGTAACAGGGTATGATTGCTAAATTTGCAAAGAAGATAAATGAAATATTGATACAAAAGGGGATTGTGCAAAAAGAGGATGCAGAACTGTACCGATATGGGATAGAAAATGGCATTGTTGTTGCAGGAAACCTTTTGGCTTCTGGAATATTTGGCATTGTGACGGGGAGACCGGGACTTGTTCTGGTCTTCCTGTTATTTTATGCCTCGTTGAGAAGCTATAGTGGGGGCAGCCACTGTAAGAGTAGAATCGGCTGTTTTTTGATATCAATGGCAATTTTATTTATTCCGGTTTATACATATGAGCCTGTAATGAAAAATGTTCCTAATGCCGTGATTTTATTGATCGGAGTTCTTGCAGTGGTAATTATTATTGTCCTTGCCCCAGTGGAAAGTATCAATAAACCGCTTGATGAGGAAGAAAGAAGGTATTATGCAAGGGTAACACATTGCATAACGGCATTACAGGTATGTGTTCTTATCATTTTGTTTTGTCTGGATCTGCAAGATTATTTTTATGCCGGGTATGTAAGTATAGTCCTGGTAGCAGTATTTATGGTTATGGGAAAGATTGCAGTGAAACGATATGTGCAATAGCAAAATGTATTAAAAATAGGTATTGATATATAATTTTGTAGACGAACATGCAATATTACAAATATAGAGTAGTGGTTAAAATTTTGGATAAAGATGCCGAAATATAATAAAAAATAGGAAAATATACAAAAAATAATCCAACCAAATGAAAGAAGTATGTCAAATTTGTGTGTGGAAGGGGATGAGCATATGTTCAGAATTGCTATATGTGATGATGAAAGACAATTTAGAAAACGCATTCATGATATTTTAATAGAATATATGAATGAAAATGATATATTATACGAAATTGATGAATTTGAATCAGGAAAGGATTTTATAAGTTTAGGTATCAATCTAGCAAAGTATGATATTGTTTTTCTGGATGTAAATATGGATGAACTGGATGGAATGGAAACTGCACAGAAAATAAGAAAAGTCAGCAATGATGTTTTTATAGTTTTTGTTACAGCATTTATTACATGTGCCCCTCAAGGATACAGCGTAGGAGCTATAAGATATATTTTGAAAAATAATGTAAATTTTCCGGAACTAATATTTGAGTGTATGGATGCAATCAGCATGAATATGAATTATGTAGCTCAAAAGAAGAAATTTAACTTTAATGAGGGTGCAAAGGTTGTAGCATTAGAGCGTTTGTTATACATAGAGAGCAGATTGCATAAACTTGAATTTTACATTATGGAGGACAAGTTAAAAAAATATTCAATATATGGCAAACTAGATGAGCTGGAAAAAGAGTTGCAAGGTAATGATTTTATCCGGATACATCAAAGTTATCTGGTTAATATGAAGCATATTGAGAAAGTCAGCCGGTATGAGGCGTTATTGAACAATGGTATTAAATTAGAAATTCCAAAAGCACGATATAAATTTGTTGAAGAAACATTTGTTTCGTATAAAGGAGAAATATAGATGTTGGTTAATTACATTCAAAGTATAATGCTGACGGTATTGGAAATAATATGCTGCAAAATATTTTTTGAAAGTTTTGCTGAAAAGAGATCCGAAAATAATTGGAGAAACTGTAGTATTATTTTAGGAACGGTAATATGTGGATATATAATAGCTTTGTTATTTTATGATCAGTTTGTCCTAAAGCAGATGTTAGCTATTGTTGTCATTGCGCTGTTTATGAGCTTTTATTTTAAAATCCATTTAAAAAAAGCAATAATCTTATCATTATTATTTCAAGCATTACTGCTTTCTGTAGACTATTTTACACTTTGGATAAATGTCTCTCTCTTTCATAGTGTAGCAGAAATTAATGAGTCACATTTTGTAGGTGGAAGTTTAATAACAGTTTTGGCAAAAATAATTCTTTTTCTAGTTGTTCTGCTTATCAGGAAAAAAATAGGAGGGGAGTCCTCGGATGTTTTAAGAAGTACAGATTGGCTTCGATTTATCTTTTTTCCACTTTTTACAATCTTCACAGTTATTGCATTGATCATAACATCTGGAAGCATTGAGAATCAAAAGCAGGAAAATGTATTCTTGGTTATAGCATTGTGTCTGGCAGGGATGAATATAGTTGTGTTCTATATGATAAATGATATATTAAAACGTGAAATTAAGATTCGTGAAAATGAAGTGTTTCAACTGAAAGCACGAAATCAGACAGACATGTACCGTTCTATTTCAGAAAATTTTGTTAAACAACGGAAAAAAACACATGAATATAAGAATCAGATTATGTGCATTGAGTCTTTGATAGAGATGGAAAATTATGATGAACTAAAGGATTATGTGAGAAGTATAAGCGGAAATTTGAGTACAGAGTTAGACTATATTAAAACAAATAATGTGATTATCGATGCTATATTAAATAGCAAATATAAGGAAACATTGGATAAAGGAATTGTATTTATCTTTCAAATCAATGATCTATCAGGAATTAAAATGCGTGATGAGGATATTGTTGTTATTTTATCGAATCTTTTGAATAATGCAATAGAGGCTTGTGAAAAGTGCTCAGGCAAAAAAGTTATGAAAATGAAACTGGTTAAAGAGAAAGACAACATCATTATATCTGTAAAGAATACATATGATGGTAAACTTAATATTAAAGATGGAGAAATACAGACCTCAAAGAAATA
>OMBM01001041.1_pt1 | contig 11444 bp, 10 predicted proteins | sample 1644861 | NCBI WGS metagenome assembly OMBM01 (sample SAMEA103958165, study PRJEB25191) | human gut metagenome | biome: human-associated habitat [ENVO:00009003]; feature: intestine environment [ENVO:2100002]; material: feces | place: Germany | collected 2013/2015 | reverse complement strand
TCTCGAAGGCGCTGAACATCTCGCCCAGCCAGCAGAACTACATCACCAATTCCAATGCCGGTGAGGGGCTGATCTTCTACGGCTCGACCATCGTTCCCTTCAAGGACGATTTCCCGAAGGACACCCAGCTCTACCGCATCATGACCACCCGCTTAGAAGAAACCATACAGAACTAAGGAGGATTTTTGAATATGAACAACAAGATGATTACCATTCCCTATGCGGACGCTATCGAATACGGAGAGAACACCTCCGCGCTGTTTAAGGCTCTGTGGGAGCTGACCGATCTGATCCGACTGGAAAGCGACCTCAAGAAGCATCACCGCGCCTACCTCCATGTGAGGGAGGACATCGACGAAAAGGTCAAGGAGGCGCGTCAGATTATGACCAAGGTATCTGTGGATATGATCGGTTTCTATTTCAAGGTTGATGTTCCCGAAAGCAGCAACAGCGACGAGAATACCCCGTTCGCTGACGCGGCGGATGATGAAGCCGTATCTATCCCCAAGGACAAGTATGAGCTGATGATCGACGATCTGCTCACGATGTCCGAAATCATCCAGTGCGTCGCAGATATGCGCACGCAGGATGTGAAGGCAATCCGCGAGTTCGGCAAGTTCGTCCCCGCCTTTGCCGCCTTTGAGAAGAACCGGCTGAGCCTCTATCGTGAGGCGGCGAAGGAAGCCGAGGAAATCTTCGACCGTTGGGCGGACGAGATTGACGATCTCGACGAGGACTTCACGGAAGATGAGGATTACGAACCGGACGAGTATTACTCCGACTGATGCCCATTGAAATGTTGTCGGGTTTTACAGCCAACATTTCAATGGAAACACAAATCCAACAGAACAGGAGGTACACCACCATACAACTTGACATCATTCATACCGGCGATTGCCTTGAAATCCTGAAAACTCTGCCCGATGACAGCGTTCATTGCTGTGTGACGTCCCCTCCGTATTACGCGCTCCGCGATTACGGCATGGAGGCTCAGATCGGCAGAGAGACAACGCCGAAGGAATATATCTCGCGCCTGACGGAAGTGTTTACCGAAGTCAGGCGCGTTTTGCGTCCGGATGGAACGCTCTGGCTGAACATCTCGGACACCTACGCCGGGAAAGGCAATCAGGGTGATTTCGTTGATCCGAAGAACCCCAACGGCAGAAACGGTCAGGCTGTGGCTCTCAACAACAAGGTTGAGGGCTGCAAGCCGAAGGACATGATCGGCATTCCGTGGATGCTGGCGTTTGCCCTCCGCGATACCGGCTGGTATCTGCGCAACGACATCATCTGGATGAAGGATAACCCCATGCCGGAGAGCGTCAAAGACCGCTGCGCCCGCTGCTACGAGCATATTTTCCTGTTCTCAAAGTCCAAGAAGTATTTCTTCGACTACAAGGCGATTTCCGAGCCGATTGCCCCTGCAACGGCGGAACGGCTCAAGCGCGGCATGAAGGGCGGCAACAAATACGGCAAGCCCGTTCCCGGTCAGCCTCAGCCGCAGTCCATCAACCGCCCCCGTGAGCATGGCGAGATCAAGGATTGTGACATCAATCCGCTCCGCAACAAGCGCGATGTCTGGAAGATCAACACTGTTCCCTTCAAGGGCGGTCACTACGCAGCCTACCCTCCGAAGCTGGTTGAGACCTGTCTTCTCGCCGGTTGTCCCGAAGGCGGTATTGTGCTTGACCCCTTTATGGGAAGCGGCACAACCGGCATGGTTGCCGCGCAGATGGGGCGTCATTTCGTGGGCATAGAGCTGAACCCTGAATACACCGAGCTTGCCTACAAGCGGATTGGAGGTGAAACCTGATGCCCAAGGAACCCGAACTCAAAGCCCGCGATAAGGTTGTCCTGCGGATGACGCGAGAAGGCGCAGTTGAGGAAAACCTGACGGCTGGCTCCGAGCGGCGTGTGTCAAAACGGCTGGACGATGCGGAGCTGGTCAAGCCCGCTGAGACAGCCGCGCCTTCCGAAGCTCTTTCCCCAGAGGAACAGAAAAAGGTGCAGATGTGCCGTCAGCAGCGTCAGTTTCAGACGGAACACGCCGAGGATAACGACATACAGCCGCCCTCGGAAACGTCCGTCACAGAAGAGAAAAGGGCAGAAAATCCACCCCAGAATGTACCTGAACCGCTGCCCTCGGAAACGCCGTTCAAGCCTCCAACTTTAGAGCAGCACGGCGTTTCTTCTCATACCGGCACGGTGATTGCCGAAACAGTTGTCACACACAAGCTGCGCAAGACCTCGGCAGTGGAAGCAGTGGATGCAGATGCCATTCTCACTCAAGCGGCGGAAACCGCCTCTGTAAAGCTGGTCTCGGACGATGCCGTCCCGCCCACGAAGCGGATGCAGAAGCTCGAAAGGAAGTCCGAGAAGGCGCATGAGCGTCTGGATGCCGCCCGTGAGAAGCTGCCCACGCACAAGGTTCTCAAGAAAGAGTGTGTCTTCGATGAAGAGACCGGCAAGGGCAAAACCCGCCTTCATTTTGAGGATGAGCTGAAAAAGCCCAAGGGCAAAGGCAAGCTGCAATTTGAGGCAGATAAAACCGTCCGCAAGGTCGGTGACACCCTCGCTTCCGGCATTCACGGCAAAATCCATGAGGTCGAGCAGGAAAACACGGCGGTTGAGGCGGCGCATAAAACGGAGATCGCCGCTGAGACTGCCGCTCGGCATTTCCGTCATCATCGGGAAAGCAGCGTCAACAAGCCTTATGAGAAGGTCTCCAAGCTGGAACACAAGGCGGATGCTGCTGATGCGAAGCTTCAATATGAGAGAAATCAGCAGGAGCATCCTGAGATGAAGAAGCAGAACATGAACAAGCACTACCAGAAGCAGAGCATCAAGAAGGAATATGCCGCCGCTCGAAATGCCGGGTCTCAGACTGCCGGGACTGCCACAAAGAATACCGGCAAGAAGCTCGGTGAGAAGGCGTCCGACAAGATCAAGGAGTTCTTTGAGAAGAACAAGAAGGTCTTCATCTGGATCGGCGTCGGAATTGCCCTTCTCGTTTTGCTCGGTGCCGGAATCAGCTCGTGTTCGATGCTCACCTCTACCGGCTCGTCGGTTATCGCTTCCTCTTATCTCAGCGAGGACGACGCGATGCTCGGCGCGGAGGCGAAGTATTGCCAGATGGAGCAAGAGCTGCAACGCTATCTCGACACCTACGAAAGCACTCACAACTACGATGAATACCACTTCGATCTGGATGACATTGAGCATGACCCCTATGTGCTGATCTCCATTCTATCAGCTCTCCATGAGGGCGAGTTCACGCTGGATGAGGTGCAGGGTACGCTCCAAATGCTGTTTGAAAAGCAGTACATCCTCACCGAAGAGGTCATCGTCGAAACCAGATACCGCACGGAGACCGACACATGGACGGACGCAGACGGCAACACGCACACGGAAACCTACCGCGTCCCGTATGACTACTACATCTGCAACGTGAAGCTCGAAAACTTCAATCTCTCCCACGTCCCAGTCTACATCATGTCTCAGGAACAGCTCTCCATGTACGCAACGTATATGTCGGTGCTGGGCAACCGTGAGGATCTGTTCGGTGACTCTCCCTATGTGGACAAGTACATCACAAATCCGCCCGCCGACTACGATGTCAACCCGGAATACCTGAACGACGAGAAGTTTGCAACGCTGATTACCGAGGCGGAAAAGTATCTCGGCTATCCGTATGTGTGGGGCGGCTCCAATCCCGACACATCCTTTGACTGCTCCGGCTTCGTCAGCTATGTCCTCACAAACAGCGGACTTGTGAATACCGGACGGCTGGGCGCACAAGGGCTTTACAACGTCTGTGCGCCGGTTTCAAAGGCGAATGCACAGCCCGGTGATCTCATCTTTTTCGTCGGAACGTATGACACCCCCGGCGTGTCTCACGTCGGCATCTACGTTGGTGATGGGGTCATGATCCACTGCGGCGATCCCATTCAGTACACATCCATCAATTCTTCCTACTGGCAGCAGCATTTCTACGCCTTCGGAAGACCCGCCTATTAAAAGAAAGGAGTTTTGCATGAATCCCAAGTATCAGAAAGTCCTCTCCGACATTGAGAAGGCTGAAAAGAAGAAGTCCGAAATCGAAGGTCAGCTCAAGGAGCTGTACGACAAGAAGACGGAGCTGGAAAACCTTGAAATCATCAACACCGTGCGCTCTATGGTGATGGACAAGGATCAGATCATGGCGTTCCTGTCTTCCATGAAGGGCGGCACCAAGCCCGCTGAAAATACGGAGGTAATCGACAATGCGTAAGAAGTTTCGTTTTCTGACCATCCTTGCGGTCTGCGTCATGGTTCTGTCCTGCTTCTCTGTCACGGCGTTTGCCTACGCCGATGATACCGAGCAGAACCTTCCCGTTACGGAGGCAACTCAGCCCGAACAGCAGCCCGCAGTCACTCCCACGCCGGAAAAGCCGAAGGGTGAGCCGATTGACGATGAGGGCAACGCCTACACCCGCGACTTGCTCTATGATAAGGCAACCAACAAGCAGTTCATCACCATCCAGACGAAAAGCGGCAACACCTTTTTCATTGTCATCGACTACGATGCACCCATCAATGAGGACGAGGAACAGTATAAGACATACTTCCTCAACATGGTCGATGAGAGCGATCTGCTTGCGCTGCTGGATGATGATACTGCGGCTGCGCTGACCACCTGTAACTGCAAGGAAAAATGCGCTGCCGGTCAGGTCAACACCGACTGCCCAGTCTGCAAGACCAATATGAGCGAATGCACCGGCACAGCCCCCGCTACACCTGAGCCGGACAAGGATGCGGAAACCGATGTCCCCGCCCCTAAGCCCGAAAAGAAATCCAACGTCGGCATGATCCTCGTCATCTTTGCCCTTGCCGGTGCTGCGGGTGCAGCTTATTACTACATCAAGTTCGTCAAGGGCAGAAAGCCCAAGGATGAGGATATGGACTTCTTTGACGATGAAGGCTACGAGGAAGAGCCGTACATCAACGAGGATGATGAGCCGCAGATTGCGGAGGATGCTGAAACGGATGGTGATGAAGATTGATCTTAGTCATTGCTGAAAAGCCCAGTGTTGCCCAGTCCATCGCAAAGGTGTTGGGCGCGACGTCCCGCAAGGACGGCTACATGGAGGGCGGCAATTACATCGTTTCGTGGTGCTTCGGTCATTTGGTGGAGCTGGCAGACGCCAGCTCCTACGATGAGCGGTATGCCAAGTGGCGGTATGACGATCTGCCCATTGTTCCGGAAAGCTGGATGTTTGAGGTCACGAAGGACAAAGCACAGCAGTTCAAGGTGCTGTCCGCTCTCATGAAGGACAAGCGCGTCACCGAGCTGGTCTGCGCAACCGATGCAGGACGCGAGGGTGAGCTGATCTTCCGGCTGGTCTACGACAAAGCCGGATGCACCAAGCCCTTCAAGCGTCTGTGGATCAGCTCGTTGGAGGACTCCGCCATCCGCGAAGGCTTCCAGCATCTCCGGGACGGCAAGGAATATGACCGCCTCTATAAAGCGGCACTCAGCCGCTCGAAGGCAGACTGGATTGTCGGTATCAACGGCACCCGCCTTTTCACCACGCTCTATCACAAGAAGCTGGTGGTCGGGCGCGTCCAGACGCCGACCCTTGCAATGCTGGTGGAGCGTGACGGGAAAATCTCCACGTTCCAGAAGGAGAAGTATTTCAACGTCCACGTCGGCAAGGGCGATCTGACCGCCGATCTGGAAAAGGTCAAAACCGAAGAGGAAGCAAAAAGAATTGCGGCGGCTTGCGAGAAAAAGCAAGCCGTCGTTTCTTCTCTGAAGAGGGAGACGAAAACCGTCAATCCTCCGAAGCTCTATGATCTGACCACCTTGCAGCGCGAGGCAAACCGATACTACGGCTTCACCGCCCAGCAGACGCTCGATCTCGTCCAGACGCTCTACGAAAAAAAGCTCCTGACCTATCCGCGCACGGACAGCCAGTTCATCACGGACGATATGGCGGACACTGCCCGTCAGGTTATTTCTATCGTCTGCCGTCAGCTTCCGCTTTTCTCCGGCGTTTCGTTCACTCCGGACATTGCCCGCGTAACCGACAACAGCAAGGTCACAGATCACCATGCCATTCTCCCGACCGTCCAGCTTGAAAAGCAGGATGTTTTCGCGCTTCCTCAGTCGGAGCAGAAAATCCTCAATCTTGTCGGAATGCGCCTTCTGTGTGCGACCGGCGAGAAGCACACCTACGCAGAAACGCAAATCACGCTCTCCTGCGAGAGCTATACGTTCAAAACCAAGGGAAAGACCGTCGTTCAAAGCGGCTGGAAAGCCATTGAAGAGCTGTTCAAGGCTTCCCTCAAGACGAAGGAAAAGGATGATCCCATGAAGTCCCTGCCCGAAGTCCATGAGGGCGATGTTCTGGATGGTGTATCTGCCAGCATCACCGAACACTTCACGACACCTCCGAAGCAGTACACGGAAGACACGCTCCTGTCTGCAATGGAGACTGCCGGAAACGATCAGTTTGACGATGACACCGAGAAGAAAGGTCTCGGCACTCCCGCGACTCGCGCCGGTATCATTGAAAAGCTGGTGAAATCCGGCTTTGCAGAGCGCAAAGGCAAATCCCTCATTCCCACGAAGGACGGCTGCAACCTTGTCTGTGTTCTGCCGGAACAGATCACCTCTCCCGCAATGACTGCGGAATGGGAAAACACGCTCATGGAGATTGAGCGCGGCAATGCGGATGCAGACGCCTTCCTCAGCGGCATTGTCCAGATGACCGGGGATCTCGTGAAAGCCTACCCGTTCCTCTCCGATGCCGAAGTCCAGCGTTTCGGCACGGGCAAGGAGGAAATCGGCAAATGTCCTCGTTGTGGCTCTCCGGTCTACGTCGGTAAGGGCAATTTCTACTGCTCGAACAAGGAATGCTCCTTCTGCCTGTGGGAAGACAACAAGTTCTTTTCCAGCAAGAAAAAGAAGCTGACCAAGAAGATTGCAAAGGAGCTGCTGGACAAGGGCTGGTGCCGCGTGACCGGGCTTTACACGCCGAAGAAGCCTCAGCTCTACGATGCGGTGATCCGTCTGGATGACAGCGGCGGCAAATATGTCAGCTTCAAGATGGAGTTTGACCGATGAACCGTCCGAAGTATGTTGCCTCATGCAGCGGAGGCAAAGACAGCGTAGCGACGCTCCTGCTGGCTGCACAGCACAATGAGCCGCTTGACGAGGCGGTTTTCAGTGAGGTCATGTTCGACAAAGACACAAGCGGCGAAGTCCCGGAACACCGGGACTTCATTTATGACCGGCTCAAGCCCTTCTGCGAAAAGGAGCTGGGCATCAAGTTCACCATTCTCCACGCGGACAAGACCTACGATGACGTGTTCCATCATGTCATCACCCGCGGACCGCACAAGGGCGAGGTTCGCGGCTTTGCATGGGCTGGTATGTGTGCAGTCAATCGTGACTGCAAAATCCCGCCAGTCCGCAAGTACAATGCCGCACTCTCGCCGGACACTGTGAGCTATGTCGGCATCGCGGAGGATGAGCCAAAACGCCTTGCTCGTCTGGATGGAATAACGAAGGTCAGTCTGCTTGCCAAATACGGTATGACCGAGGCGGACGCCTACAAGCTCTGTCAGGAACACGGGCTGCTTTCCCCAATCTACGCTCACTGCCGAAGAAACGGCTGCTGGTTCTGTCCCAACGCCAGTGACTCGGAGCTGCTGCACATGGTCACAAAGCACCCGGATATGTTTGACCGGCTGATTGAATGGGAGAACGAGGATAACATCTTCCATCGTCGGATGACGCGCAGAGAAACCCCGTCTGAGGTAAAGGCTCGTTTACTGAGCAAATCCCAAACGGGGTTTTCTTCGCCCAAAAGCAAATAAGAAATGGAGGTTTGAGATGGCTGAAAACAAAAATGCACAGCAAGTCCGCGAAATCACGGACAAGCTGGAACAGGGCATCAAGGAGCTTTTTGAATCCGAGCGGTTCAAGGAATATCTCCGCACGATGTCCAAGTTCTACAACTATTCCTTCAACAACACGCTGCTCATTGCGATGCAGAAGCCGGAGGCAACCTATGTTGCCGGTTATACCTCGTGGCAGCGCAACTTTGACCGTCAGGTCATGAAGGGCGAAAAGGGCATCAAGATTCTTGCACCCGCGCCGTACAAGGCGCAGGAAGAGCGTGAGAAGATTGATCCTTTGACGCAGAAGCCGGTGATCGGCGCAGATGGGAAGGCTGTCACAGAAACAGTTGAGGTTCTGCGTCCTGCCTTCAAGGTGGTGAGTGTCTTTGATGTTTCCCAGACGGACGGCAAGGAGCTTCCGGACATCATCGTCGATGAGCTGAAAGGCACCGTCGAAAACTACGAGGCGTTCTTCGATGCGCTCAGGCAGGAATCTCCCGTCCCTATTTCCTTTGAGGACATTCCGGGCGGTGCAAAGGGATTCTTCTCGCCGGTTGAAAGTCGCATTGCCATTCAGGAGGGCATGAGCGAAATCCAGACGGTCAAGACCGCCATTCACGAGATCGCCCACGCAAAGCTCCACGCAGTCAAGCCGGACGAGAAAGCCGCACCCGAAGATAAGAAGGATCGGCACACCAAGGAGGTTGAAGCGGAAAGCGTTGCCTACACTGTCTGCCAACGGTACGGCATTGAAACCTCGGACTACTCCTTCGGCTACATCGCCGGTTGGTCTTCCGGCAAGGAAACCAAGGAACTGAAAAGCTCTCTGGACACCATCCGCAAGACGGCGGCTGAGATGATCGAGGGCATTGACGCAAAGCTCAAGGTGCTGTTGGCGGAGAAAGCGCAGTCCGTCGAGCAGGAAGCCGTTCCGGAGGAAAAGCCGGAAGTACCCATTTACCGCGAGACGGCGAATTACGCCTATGAAGCCGATGAGCTGGAGTCATATCGTGCTTCTCTCGCCGCAAACGTGGAATGCCGCAAAGCGATTGAAGCGGCGATCAGCTCCAACTACGGAGATAACCGGCTGGATGCGGATGCTGCCGTGAAAAGCGTCCTTGAGCAGTTCTCTCCGGAGCGCGTCCGGTATGTCCTCGCAAACACCATTCAGCAGAAAGACTTTGACGGGCGCATTCCCCAGCCCCTCAAGGAATGGGCGAAGACCGTTGATGTCTGCCCCGAAAACGCCTCCCGCTTCCTTGTGGATAAACCCAATCCCGGACTGACGGCACTTTTCGTCGATGCGTTCCGTCAGCAGACTGAAGCTCAAAAGGAAGTCATGCCTGAGAAAGCAGCGGAAAGAGACCCGGAAGTCGTTGCATGGGAGAACGATGAGATTACCTCTATTGAGGTAAAAACCGTGGAGGTCAAGTCTCCCTTTGCGCCTTTGCCGGAGAAAGCAGATGCTCCCAAGCCCCACCGCCTGACGCCGGAGGAAAAGAAGATCAAGGATGCCGTCATGGACACGCTCAAGGGGCAGATCGCCTACCATAACGACGGCATGAGGTCAACCTACCGCTCGTCCGAGCAGTCATTCCGCACGATGGCGCAGTACAAGGTGAAAATCGAGGGCAGCACCGTCACCCGCAACGGTGAGCCGATGTTCAAAGTCCATCGCCGTCACGCCGCAAGAAAGACACAGGGCTGCTATCGGGAGCTGATGCCGACGCTGGAATACATCGGACGCGAGAAAGCTCAGGAAACGAAGCAGGAAAAGCCGTCCATTCGAGATCAGCTCAAGGCTGCTGCCAAGTCCCAGCCGGAGAAGAAAGCTCCTGCGAAGCAGAAATCTCACGACATTGGATTGGAGTGATGCCTATGAAGAAGAAACATACGAATGTGGATATTATCGCGGAGCTGCAAAAGCTGGTGGACTCCCATGTAGACAGTTACAAGGAGGACTTTGACATCGACAAGCGCATCATCCGCTGCGCAGCGGAAAGCAAGGAACCAGAGGATAAGGTGCTGATGTGGTTCTGCCGCCCGCATGGGACGCACTGTCTCAGAGAGAATCAGGTCTTCATTCAGGGAACAAGGGATCACAACACCTATCGGTTCTATGCAGAGCAGACCCACGACGAGTGCATTGCCCGTGTCATCGTACCGAAGGAAGTGCGCAAAGGCAAGGTGTACGGAGATGTGTTCGAGGTCAATTACCGCGAACAGGCGGCGAATGTGGCGCAGAACTCTGTTGCACCGGATCATGACCGTCTTACTTTTGCGGACGGCTATATGCTGGACGCTCCCTGCCGCAACAGCTTCGATGCAGCAATGGCTCTGGTCGGTGAGCATGGCAGCGTCAAAACTCACCAGACGCTCCCGAAGGATGCGGATGCTCTGGCGGAAGTGTTGACCAAGCAGAAAAGCCGCCGTGACAGACTGCCGGAGGCTGAGAGGACGGAGGTGCTTGCCCCTCTGCCCGTTGCAGAACTCCGCAAATATGAAGCCGTCAAACAGGCACATCCCGAAGCGCTGGTCTGCTTTGCTCAGAACGGCTATTTTGAACTGTACGGCAAGGATGCGGAAAAAGCCGCGCCTCTTCTCGGCACAAAGGTTCTGGAGAAGAAGGTGCGCGGCAAGTCCGCTATGCCGGTCACGGGCTTTCGTGAAAGTGCTTGGGTTGCTGCGTCCAAAAAGCTCTGGCAGTCCGGCGCAGATGTCCTTCTCTCAAAGGACGGCGATACCTTCAAAGACCTCAAGGGCGCAGATTACATTCCCGTTGGTGCAACACTCATGATGGACAGAATGAAGTGCCGGATCGACGCAGTTGATTATACCGCAAATGAGGTCAAGCTGACCGACATCACGAAGCCGGACAAACCCTTCAAATTCAGTGAAGACATTGCCTATGTCCGTAGCTTTGTAGAGGATGCCGGAATTGCAATTTATGACACCGTTCCGAAAAAGCCTGCTGCCCGTGAATCCATCCGCGAAAAGCTGAAAACGGCACAGAAAGCGCAGCCGTCCCAGCCGCAGAAACCGCAGAAACTAAAAGGAAAGGATATGGAACTCTGATATGAAGAACTTTACCGTAGAAGAAACCAACCTGATGTGCTGCTTTAACACCTCCAGCCGCAAGCGGCTGATCGCTGACATGAAAAGCGTTACCTTGAACGATATGGACGGAGAGATCGCAGAGCTGATGTATAAGACTGTTCGGAAGCTCGAATCGATGACTGACGCCGAGTTTGACGAACTCTATATCATGCCGGACAGCATGATGGATGACTGAAAGGAGGATGCCTATGCCCGTATTGGATGGAGATTTTGAAGCCTTTGTCACCAATCTCGGAAAATATAACGAGGGTGAGCTGGTCGGTGAATGGGTGAAGTTCCCCACCACCGAGGAAGAAATGCAGAAGGTTTTTGAACGCATCGGGATCGGCTCTAAGGACGAGTTCGGTCAGCCCTATGAGGAATGGTTTATCACCGACTATGAATGCCCGATCTATGGCGTTCAGAAAATGCTTGGCGAGTACGAAAGCCTTGATAAGCTC
>OMBM01001034.1_pt1 | contig 11505 bp, 9 predicted proteins | sample 1644861 | NCBI WGS metagenome assembly OMBM01 (sample SAMEA103958165, study PRJEB25191) | human gut metagenome | biome: human-associated habitat [ENVO:00009003]; feature: intestine environment [ENVO:2100002]; material: feces | place: Germany | collected 2013/2015 | reverse complement strand
TAGAGCGCACGCCTGATAAGCGTGAGGTCGGTGGTTCGATTCCACTCGTGCCCATATTGGAGAATTACTCAAGAGGCTGAAGAGGACGGTTTGCTAAATCGTTAGGTCGGGTAACTGGCGCGGGGGTTCGAATCCCCCATTCTCCGTACTATTAAGACGAATTATCTTTTAGATAATTCGTTTTCTTTTTTTGAGGTGACAAAATGAAAAATAGTTTTTATCGATTTCTTCTTTATGGGTTTATTATTATTCTATTTTTTGTAATGCTTTTTTCTTTTGTCTTTACTAATAAAAAATTAACGAAGGATATCTCATCTAATGTTTCGGGTTTCGTTACCAAAGTAGACTCAGTGGTTTCAGTTCCATTTACTGCTTTATCAAAATCTCATAATGTTATTTCTGATCTCTTATCAACCTATAATGAGAATCGAGATTTAAAAAAATCTTTATCAAATTTAGAAAATCAATCATCTATTATTTCTAACTTGCAAGAAGAGAATGATTCTTTAAGAGCTTCGCTTAATCTTTCGGACAAGCTAAGTCGTGATAATGTTCTCACTGCTGAAGTTTCCATGCGACCTTCTGTGACTTGGTTAAAAGAGTTAACGATTAATGTCGGTAAGTCTAAGAATGTTAGTAAGTCCATGCTAGCAACTTCTAATGGTGGAGTAATCGGTTTTGTAACTAAGGTATACGATGATACTACAACTATTTCTTTACTGTCTAGTAGTTCTAGTGATAGCTACCTTGCTTCTAGCGTCAAATCAGAGGATGATAACCAGATTTTCGGGATTATCTCTCGTTATGATAATAAAAAGAAGCTGCTAGAGATGACACAACTTAATTCATCTTCTAACGTTAAGGTTGGCACTGAAGTGGTTACAAGTGGTCTTGATGATGTATCGGTAAAGGATGTTCCAATTGGTACTGTAGACTCTGTGAGTGATTATGAAGGTAATCGTACGATTTTGGTAAAACCTTATGCTGATTTTGATAAAATTTCTTATGTTACTTTAGTTGGAGATGGTAAATAATATGAAATTATCCAAGTATTCTATTATTCCTTTCTTACTGAGTATTGTTCCTTTTCTATGGGATGGTCATATTTCGATGATACTTAATCATTATTTATCTCCTGAATTTTTTCTATCATCTCATCTTTTTATTATTTATATTTTCATCTTAACTCTTGATTTTCCAAATAAGTATTCCTATCTTTACCTTGTTTATTTTGGATTTCTTTATGATACCTATTATTTCAAAACAGTTGGTATAGTAATTCTAACTTTGCCACTGTTATGCTATCTGTTAACTCAGCTAGGTCGAATTGTTAAGAGAAATACCTATGTTGATTTTTTGTTAATGTTTTTATTCCTCTTTCTATTTGATACTATAAATTTTGGCTTTGCCTTATTTTATGGTTTCTCCAATGAGTCTGTGACGGATTTTATTATTTATCAACTAAGTCCTAGTATAGTGTTTAATCTTTTGATCTTTATCTTTATTAAACCTATTCTTGAAAAATTATTTTTGTATCTGTCAGTTGATAGATTTAAATAGAACTGTAATATTGGCGTAACAAAATTTGCGCCATTTTTTGATACAATTAAAAGGTCTTATCGAAAAGGAGTAGTATTTTATATTATGAAAAAACGTATTCTTTCAGCAGTGTTGGTAAGTGGTGTAACCTTATCAGCAGCTGCATCAGTACATGCAGAGGATTATGATTCGCAAATCGCTGCTGCAGATAACGCAATTAGTAACCTTGCTTCTCAACAAGAGACTGCACAAGCGCAAGTTGCTACAATCCAATCTCAAGTATCTACACTTAGAACACAAAAATCAGAATTGGAAACTAAAAATGCTGAACTTGAAAAAGTATCAGCAGATTTGGAATCTGAAATTCAAGAATTATCAAGTAAAATTGTAGCTCGTCAAGATTCTTTGGCGAAACAAGCTCGTAGTGCTCAACAAAATAATACTGCGACTAGCTACATCAACTCTATCTTGAACTCTAAGTCAATCTCTGAAGCTATTACTCGTATCACAGCTATTTCAAAAGTTGTTACAGCTAATAATGACATGTTGACAAAACAAGAGTCTGATCAAAAAGAGCTTGCTGCAAAACAAGAACAAAACCAAGCTGCTATTAATGAGATTGCAACTAATAAAGCAGAACTTGAAACTACAGAAGCTGGTTTGACAACTCAACAAGCAGAACTAGAAGCAGCACAAGTTGCTTTGGCTGCAGAATTGGCTACAGCTCAAGATGAAAAAACATCACTTGTTTCTGCTAAATCAACTGCAGAATCAGTGGCAGCTTCAACTGCAGCATCAGTTGCTCAATCTCAAGCAATTGCAGAATCAGAGGCAGCCGCACAAGCAGTAGCTTCTTCAGAAGCGGCAGCATTTGTAGCTCAATCAGAGGCGGCAGCAACTTCAGAAGCTACTGTTTCAGAAACAGCAACATCTGAAGCAGCACAAGAACCTGTTTCATCAGAAACTTCAGAAACTACTCAAGCGCCTGCGCCTGCTGCTCCAGCAACATCTGAAGCACAGCCAGAAACAGCTGCTCCAGCTGCTTCGGAAGCACCAGCTCCTGCTAGCGAAGCACCGGCAGCAACTTCAGAGGCACCAGTAAGTCAAGCGCCTGCAGCTTCAGAAGCACCAGCTCCAGCAGCTGAAACACCTAAAGTATCAACTGCCTCAACTCCTAATACATATCCTGTTGGTCAATGTACTTGGGGTGCTAAATCATTAGCTTCATGGGTCGGTAATTACTGGGGTAATGCTAAAAACTGGATTGCTAGCGCACAAGCAGCTGGCCACTCAGTCGGGACAACTCCTGTAGCCGGAGCAATTGCGGTTTGGCCAAATGATGGTGGGGGTTATGGTCACGTAGCTTACGTAACATCAGCATCAGGTGCAAATTCAATTCAAGTTATGGAAGCAAACTATGCTGGTAACATGTCAATCGGTAACTACCGTGGTACATTTGATCCAACATCTTCAGCTCATGGTGGTTCTGTATACTATATTTACCCATAATGACTACAAGAAGGCGATTCGAATTTTCTCGAATCGTTTTTATTGTGACTTTAAGTCCGTTTCGCTCCGAAGGTGCGAAACAAATAAACCACCCGCTATGCGGGTGCGCATCGAAGGTTATACCGTCATAACAAAAACACTCCAAACGAGTTACAATATGGGTGTTCAAGCCAATTGTAAAACGAAAGGAGTTAAGACTATGGCGCAAAAAGCTCACAGTTTATCACATACAAAATGGATGTGTAAGTACCACATTGTATTTACACCTAAGTATAGACGAAAAATAATCTATAATCAATATAGGAGTAGTCTGGGAGAGATTTTTCATAGACTATGCCAATATAAAGGCGTTGAAATAATAGAAGGCCACTTAATGCCAGATCATGTTCACATGCTAGTAAGTATACCACCACGAATGAGTGTAGCTAGTTTTATGGGATATTTAAAAGGTAAAAGTGCCTTAATGATGTTTGATAAACACGCCAATTTAAAATATAAATTTGGGAACAGACATTTTTGGGCAGAAGGATATTATGTAAGTACGGTAGGACTAAATGAAGCCACAATTAAGAAATATATCCAGGAACAAGAGAAGCATGATATCGCTTTGGACAAATTAAGCGTTAAAGAATATGAAAATCCCTTTAGGGATAATGGTAAGTAATGCGAATGCCTCTTTGAGAGGCTTGTGACGAGTCAAAAGCAATAAGGCTTGAACAAAGTGAAAGCCAGCGTCTTTAGGCGCTGGCTGGTATTATGGGCTTATAGCCCTTGATCAAACCACCCGTTAGACGCGTGGTTATGATTTAGAGATTATTTATACTAGTTAAATCTAAAAAAACATACAATTTTGTATGATATAATAGGTCTAAAAATATAAGTGGTAAACGTGTAGTTAATTACTATCAGTGTTGAGAGGAGGGAGAATATGTCGAAACAGAAAGATAAATATCTAACACTAAGAAGTCAATTACCAGAACTAATAGACGAATATATAGCTTACCTTCAAGTAGATGTTGAAGAACCTTCTCCCAAAATGGTCGAACGTTTGTCAGTGATTCAGAAATTTTTAAATAGCTATGCAATTACGATTGATAAAGAGGGTGTCTCACTATCATTGACAGACTTAGAAAAAATACCACGAGAATTTGTTCAAAATTATTTGGCAAATTTACGTCTGAAACCAGCGGGAAAAAGATTTATTCTCTATACTTTGGCAGGATTTTGGAATTATCTTACGAATACCTCTTTTACAATTGAGAGAGGGATGCCGTTGTTTTATCGTAACGTGTTTAATGAATGGAAGATAGTTTATAAAGAGAGTTATCACAACATAATATATTCTGAATCAAAGAAGAAGACTATTTTGTATACGCAGCAAGAGCTCGAAGAGTTGCTTGATTTCATGGCAAACAGTTATGTTACAACGCTACCAACTCAGAAGAAGGCTGATAATTGGGAAAAGGAGAAGGAGCGAAATATTGCTATATTTGCAATCATAATTGGTACTGGAGCAAGTACTCAAGAAGTTGTTAACTTGACAGTCAGGGATATTGATATGCGTAAAAAAGGAATTTGGGTTGTTAGAAACAACGAGAAACAGTTTATACGTTTTCTACCCTTCACAGTTCCTTACATAGCTCCATTTGTTAAGGAACGCCGGGGACGCTGGGATTTGGATCCTTCTATACCATCATTATTTTTAACCATGTTGAAAAAGCCTATGGGAAGAAATACAATAGGTCATTTGGCAAAGAACATTGGACATGCTTATGGAAAGGTAATCACGCCTAGTATTTTAAAAGACAGCCACGCCTCTATTGTCTATAAAGAGACAGGTGATATTAAGAAAGTTGCTGAAATACAAGGCTATAGTTTAGACAAGAATCACCTCATAAGATTTATCGAATAATAATATTGATAAAATCCTATATTAGTAAAAGGCCACTTGAGGCCTTTTTGATGTCACTGGGTTACGAATAGTGACTCCTAAGTCTATAATGAATTTATAGAGATTTAAGGAGGTCTTATGCTAAAAAAAAGCAATGAAAAAAGAGGTTGTCTTGGCAATCTGATTTGGATACCGATATCTATTATTGTTATGTTTTGTATAGCTGGATATGGTATGTCCCAAGGAATTAATGTACCTGGTATTTTATCTAGTGGCTTTAATGTTATTAGTAAAGGGGAGCATGCCAATTCAAGTGATGTCGGAAAATTATTTGGGAGATTTATTCCCAAGTCAGAATCTTCGGAAACAGGAAACAGTTCTTCTAAAACAAGTGGTGTAAAGTCTGATGCTTTCAACTACAGTCCATTGCCTTTTGAAAACCATAAGCTAATGGTCAATGGAGATTTGGATAGTCTTGGTAGAGCAACATATGGTCACATCAGACTAAAGTATTCGGATAAACCACAAGATGATAGGGAAAGTAAAATTAATGTTGATCCAGTCGGTTGGCATAACTATCGTTTTAAGTACGAAGATGAGTCTGGAAAAGTCAAAAAAGCTTATCTGATGAATCGTGGCCATCTTATTGGTTATCAGTTTTCTGGATTGAATTCTGAAATTAAAAATCTAGTACCTATGACACGCTATTTGAATGCAGGAACGATGTCTGATAGTAAAACGGATGCTAATAATCCAAACGGTATGCTATACTACGAAAATGCACTAGCCAAATGGTTGAAGAAAAACCAAAATATGTACTTAAATTATTGTGTTGTTGCAAACTATACTGACAATGAGTTAGTACCTAGGACTGTGACGCTTTACTGGACATCCTTTGATGAAAATGGGACTCAATATGGAGTTGAACTATCAGAAGCAGGATTAGCAACGAGTGATGGAAATGTGAGTTCGGTCACACTTCAGAATGTTTCAAAGAATGCTAATATTAACTACTTAGATGGTACAGCCACAAGTAATTACTAACATTGACTATAGAATGTTTTATGCTAAAATAAGAATCAGCGTAAGCGTTTGAACAACAAAAAGGGGGGGTATAGCCTCTTTTTTGTTGATATAATGGATTTTTAAAGATATCTCTTGATTTGTTGCTCTCTAGCCTTGCATTGATATCAAAAATCTATATAATAATAATTAAAACAGAGCCAGAAGAAAGGGTGAGAATTATGTTTATGATCTTGGTTCTATTACTAACATTAGCGAGTTTCTTCTATGTTGCCATCGGTATTGCCAAGAAAATCTTTTCAATTTTCGCCTTAATTACACCAATTATAGTCTTGGGTGTTGGGCTTCTTATCGCTATGAATTAACAAAAGTCAAGGGGGGTCACTATCTTACAGGTAGTGACCTTTTTTGTTATGCTTTTAATGTCAAAAAAGACATTAAAGGAGAAACATATGAAAGCACTTAAACTTATAAGAGAGGACGGTTATGAGAACGTCCATTATGCTAGTTTAGGGGAGCAAAAATTTAAAACATTGGTTGTTGCAGATAGGAAAGATGAACAAGAACAATGGTTTGAGCAACCAGAAATTGAATGTGTTCCAGAAGAAGTTTCAGATATCATTCGAAACTATACACTCCCATATATTGATCTTGGAAATACTGAAGATGAGTATTTGTTAGAACAAGCAACTAATAAGGTTGTATCAGTTGTAGTAGAGAATGTACTTGAAACACAGCCATTTATTCCGAGAAATAGAAATGGTCGCCCTATCGGTGAAGGTGTCGCATTCTGCGATATGTTAGTAGGGCGTGTTCAGAATGGAGAACTTGCTGGAACAACAGTTTATATTAAACAAACAGAATCTGGCTTCCGCCAACCAAAAGACTTCTTTAAAATGGTTGGGCGTATTTTCCCTTGCAAATTAACTGAAATTCATATCCAAACTATCGACAATTATAAATTAACTATTAATAACCCATCAAACTATGTTGTTGAAGGTAGTATTGAGTTAGCTGAGTGGTTAACTAATTACCAGCTTCTTCAGCAAATTGAAAAGAGTAAAGATAACTCTTCTCGTAATCGAGATAGAAAAAACATCTTAGAACGTACTCATGAAGGTATTGTATCTGCCGTGATTAACAATGGTAGCAATGCAGGTATCATGGTAATGACCAAAAAATTACAAACGGTATTTATTCCAAAACATAGGGTAAGTTATGAGTGTGATTCTTCATTTGTTAACCTAGACGAAGTAGTATCAGTCTTTGATAGGGTGGAATTTAAAATTACTGGGGCCAATACTCAAAAACCAAGTCCAAATCAAAGAGAACGTCACATTATCCATGACTATATTCGTATTGAGGGAGATATGAAAGTTCTCGAAGAAGCACCTCAAGATGCTTTGATTGAGATGATTGATAATAAGAAAGTCATAGGACGATTGTTTAAAGTGCGATTTATCAGTTTTGACCCACAGAGTCTACATACAGTAGAGTTGGTTGACTTTCCAGGTATCAAGATTAAAATGAAGGACTCAGGTTCTTTAAATAGAGTTCCTTTTAAGCAAGGAGATGAAATTTCAGTTGTTATTCAAGATGCTCATTATCGCTGGGTAGACGCAAATAGCAGGGGGCGTCGAGTGGCTAAAAAAACTGAAGAAGTGAGCAGTAATTCACAGAATACGGAAGAGAAAAAATGTCTGTTTCGTATCAAATCACGTTTCAATAGTTTCTATCCAAATCGTGTGAACAGTAAAATCTTATCAACATTTTTAACTAGTTGAGTCGCATATAGTTCCCTCTGAAATGGGAACTTTTTGTTTACGTTCGGAACAGAAAAATTTAACAAGGAGGGAACATGAATCATCATAATATCAATGCTATTGTCTATTATCTGATAGTCTTTATTCGCTATGTCTTACCTATTACCTTGGTCTTTATCGGTATCGGTAGATGGAGTTATGCTAAATCTATCAATAATCCAGAGAAACAAATCATGGGAGTAAATTTTGCCTTAAAATCAATTTTATTCTTATATATCGTTACATTTATCCCTATTTTCATTATCTATGGACTTGCAATGATATCAAAGGGAGGAACACATAGTGGTGACTTCTCTATGATTAGTTTCGTAGAGGTCTTTACCCTAATAGAAATTCTAGCAGTTGGAATATTACCTGCATATGGTTTCATACAGGGATACATATATCACTATCAATGGTTGATTACAGAGGGTAAGAAAACAACAAGCTTACCTCGACGAAATCTATTCATTAGACTTGGAATAATAAGTCCGATTGCTATTGTTGTATTTATGGAATTCTTGAAAAGAATGTTTGCTTACTAGAGAGGTACTTTATGCGGAAGATCTTGAAATTATTTTTTAATCGTTATTATACAAATGGTAAGCGAACTATAGATATCTTACTGTTTTGTTGGCGAAAATATATTGATTGGGTATATCATATATCTTTTGGATTATTTGCTTTCAATATTATTTTGTTTATCTTTAGATGGCGTTTACCTAATTGGGTATTTATATCTTTATTTATATTTTTGTTCGTTAATATGGCTTTAGTTTTATACATTGGTGTATGGCACAGTAATGTTACAAGTCGTCAAATTTTCGTGTTATTTGAAAAATATGATACCTTGAAACGAGCAGAACGAAAGAAGATTATTGGTAGGTATGCTATAAGAGCAGCACTAGCAGCAGTACTTATATCTTCTGGATTATATGTACTAACAATCAATAACTTTATCTTATCCCTCATCAATCGTATGTATGATGTAGCAGATAATTATCTCAAATATATGCCCTGGTCAATACCAAATGGAAGTCAGACAGGTATTGTATTAAGTTATCATACTCTGAAACCCTTAATAGGAGCTGACTGGTTTAACAGTTTATTATTGTTGACTCCGATTGGAGCAATTGGTCTTATCTTTTATAATAGTTATGCGACTGGAATTGCTGAAAAAACCTATGAGAAACTTGTTGAGCAATGGCTAGGAGGACGTTACTTCCAAGATAGTGTATTAAGTAATATTGTTCATAATCAAGATGAAAAAGGTCAAGCGAATTTGGTTATGGGACTTAACTCTAAAACTGGAGAGCAAGTGATTTTACATGCTAACGAGAGGACTTATCACACTATTATCTTTGGTTTGATTGGTACTGGTAAATCGGCAACGATTTTGATTCCAGCAATGCTACAGGATATGGAAAATATGAAATACTATCTATTATCCTATCGTAAGTATTTGATGAAAGTAGATGATGAACTGGAACAAGAATTCTTTAGCACAGAGTTTGAACGGAAGAAAAAAAGACGTGAATTGTTGGAACAGTGGTATAACAATGGTTATGCTGCAGAGCTTACAAATGGTATTTATATGACTGAACCATCAGGTTCGATGTATGGCACAATTGTTAAGTACGCTCATAAAATGGGCTTCCCGGATGAAATGATTTGGACTCTAGATCCTACTAACCCAGGAACTGGTGCAATTAATATTTTGGATGGAGATACTACTCAGGTAAAAGGGGCTGTTCGAGATTTATTTAAACGATTTAGTGATCCAAGTGGGACTGGTTCTTCTTTCTTCCTTAACCAAGAAGGACAACTTACTGATAATATCATTACGGTCATTAAAGAGGTAGCGTTGATACCAGATGCCCCAATCAACTACATGTTAAAAGGTAAGTCTCCAACACTAACTGAATTCTCAAATATGTTGCGTTCTAGTGATTGGATTGAAGCCTATATTGCAGTTTTTGAACAATTACTCAATCGAAAGAAAAGGCTTTTTGAAGAAACGTTGAAAAAGCATGAAGAGTTCTTAGAGCAGGAAAAAGAAAAGTGGTTAGAGGAATCAGAGTACAATCGTGAACACGAACAACTCTTTGATACTATCCTTAGACCAGAGAATGTTCATGAAGCTATAAACGCATTTAATGATGAAAGAAATAAACTTGAAAACCTCCAAAGTTCTTATGATTATTTCATCAATGCTCATCAATTAAATTCGTACACAGAGGAATATTATTATACCTTTGACGCTAACGTTTCTGGTCTAAAAGCAGTTATTGATGACCTATCATCTTCACCAGAAATTCGTCGTGTATTTTTCTCTCAAAGTACCAAAGATTTAGATATTGTTTTAAAAACGGGTGGAATGATTTTGGTCAATTCTGCTAAAGGTGTTCTTGGTAAAGAAAAGTCTCGAATGGTAGCACAGATGGTAACATTAGTTATGCAAAATGCTGCTCAAAGACGTCTCCCAGATAAGTCTCCATTCTTTGCTTTTTACGAAGATGAAAAGAATGGTTACTTGATGCCAGGTAATGATAGTAACTTCCTAGATGAGTCTCGTAAGTTCCATGTTCCAGTTATGCATGCTTATCAACATGACGAACAAATTAGGGATTCTATTGGCGAATCTGGGGCTGATGCAATCAAGATGTCTTATCGTAATGCCTTTACCTTCCAACAAACCTCAACAAAGGTTGTAGAGTTCATTAATCTACGTTCAGGAGGAAAACATTATGCTCTTAAAGAAACCAAACGTGCAGCAAACGATGATCTCTTAGCAGGAAATCAAGGGAACTCAAGTGCTACTTCAGAGGAAGTAGTAGAAGAAGATAACTTCACTGCTAGAGATGCAAATAACCTAGAAAAATTCCAAGTTGGTGGTGTTATCGTCAGTGATGATGAAGTCTCAAATATGATTTATTTGACAACATCTCCGCATTTTGAAATGGATATTTCAAAGGACTCTTTTGTCTCACATACACCTTTCAATAAGGTTTATGGGCTTGGTGAGGAAGAACCGGAAATAGCAAAAGCATACAAGTTGTGGAGAGCAGAAGTGATAGAATATTACGCTCAAAAAGAGTCTGAAAGCCACCTCTATGAAAGTGATTTTACTGAAGAAGAATGGCAAGCAATCATGGATGTTAAGGTGCCAAATGTTGATAGTAATGTAAATGATACAGTTGGTAAAAAAGATGATTCTCCATCAGTTAAAAGAACAATCTTAGTCAACGAGAGTATAACAGAACATAGAGAAAGTACTTCAATTAGTGAAGAGGTAACAGAGGATATTGAGCAAAAAGAGGAGGTCAATAACTCAGATATTCCACCAGTTGTTGAAGAAAAACAAACTGTAAATAGCAAAAATGATATTGGTGAGTTGAAAGATAAAGAAATAACTCAAAGAGTGATCCTAGCTCCATCATCTACACCCGAAACTGTCGATACTCAAAATATTCAAGCCCCTAATCAAGAGTTTGAATTACCTCAAGAACTCTCTCGTGTAGCTCGTGAGAAAGCAACTAGAACTTTAGAAAGTAATGTAGAACAAATGGATATTGATGAAGAAGAAGGGTTTTAGATAACATAAAAAGCAACGGAAATTTCCGTTGCTTTTGTTCTAGTTTTGAGAGTTATTATATGTTTCTTTGTTAGTCTTCTCAGCATCCTTTCTTTCTTTTTCTTCTGCTTTTCTTTGCTTAATTTCTTTCTTTACTTCTTTAACCT
>OMBM01001026.1_pt1 | contig 11545 bp, 10 predicted proteins | sample 1644861 | NCBI WGS metagenome assembly OMBM01 (sample SAMEA103958165, study PRJEB25191) | human gut metagenome | biome: human-associated habitat [ENVO:00009003]; feature: intestine environment [ENVO:2100002]; material: feces | place: Germany | collected 2013/2015 | reverse complement strand
GCCAGCTGCTCTAAAATTTCCTTGATCATTCGTGTTTTCCTCCTGCATGGAGCTGCAAGACTTGGATCAGCGTATCCCGCAGTTGGCTGCGGGGCACGACCTGATCCACGAAGCCGTGCTCCATCTGGAACTCGCTGCGCTGGAACCCGGCGGGCAGCTTTTCGCCGATGGTCTGTTCAATGACACGGGGCCCGGCAAAGCCGATGAGGGCTCCCGGCTCGGCCAGCATGATGTCGCCGAGGCTGGCGAAGCTGGCGGTGACGCCGCCGGTGGTGGGGTGGGTGAGCACGCTGACGTACAGCCCGCCCTTGGCCGAAAAGCGCTGGATGGCGGCGGACGTCTTGGCCATCTGCATCAGGCTGAAAATGCCCTCCTGCATCCGGGCTCCGCCGCTGGCCGAAAAGATGACCAGAGGGAGCCGCTTGGCCGCGGCGTACTCCACGGCGCGGGTGATCTTTTCGCCCACCGCCGTGCTCATGCTGCCCATGAAGAACCGGCTGTCCAGCACGGCGGCCACACAGGCTACCCCGCCGATGCGCCCTGCCGCCGTGACGGCGGCCTCGCGCAGCCCGGTCTTGTTCTGGGCGGCGGAAAGTTTCTCGCCGTAGCCGGGGAAATCCAGCACATCCTGCGGGGCAAGGTCAGCATCCAGTTCCCGGAAGCTGCCGTGGTCCAGCACCAAGCTGAGCCGGTAGTACCCGCCGATGGGCATGTGATAGCCGCAGTTGGGGCAGACGTACAAGCTTTTCGCCCACAGGGTGCGGGCAGCGCGGCGGCCGCACTGCTTGCACTCTACGAACTGCGGCTCGTGCCAGACGGCCCCGGCGTCCCGCTTGGCCTTGAGCTGGAAGGTGCGCTCCCGCATCCGGCCGGGGAAGAGATCTCGGATATCGTTCATGGTTCTCTGCCTCAGATATGTGCGGTGATGTAGTTGTAGATGTCGCCCACGGTCTTGAGGTTTGCCAGCTCCTCGTCGGGGATGGACACTCCACAGGCGTCTTCCAGAGCCATGTTCAGCTCCACCGCGTCCAAGCTGTCGGCTTCGAGGTCCTCGGTCAGGCTGGCCTCCATGGTCACCTTGTCCTCCTCGCAGTTCAGGGTATCGACAACGATCTTCTTCATTTCTTCAAACGTCATGGTAGTGTTCTCCTTTTTGATTGATAAATATTGTTATCTAAAAAGATTGATGTTTCTTGCGAACACGACCATTATAACGAAATCGTTGGATAAGTCAAGACAAATAGTTAAAAAGTTTTAGATTTTACAATTCTGACACAGGTTGCTTCCTTTAAAAATAGGGGCCGTACAGCAAACGACCCCCGTCGGCTCTGTTTTCACACAGCAGACGGGGGTTCGTTAAAGCCAAGGACTGCGGCACATATGGCACCGCAGCCCTTGGCTTTGCGAAAACGGAACGCTGCAAAAAAGATCGGATGCGTCGGAAAAGCTGCCATAAAAATTTGGCTTGCGCAGCGCCGCCGTGGGATCGCGCAGGGAGGCGGTGCTGTGCAGAGCCAGCGGCATCAGGCCCTGCAGTACCGCCTCCGATTGCTGAACCTCAACGATTGTGATGCCAGTATACTGCAACAACGCACAGTTGTCAAGCAAAAATTTGAGATTTCGCCATTTTATAGAAAAAACATTGCATTCCCTCAACGAGTGCGCTATAATAAACGCAGAAGCAACAGAAAGGATGGGAACCATTATGGCAGAAAAGGTCGAAAGCTTTTCCAAGCGGCTGCGGATCGGGCTGGACCGGAAGAGCATGACGCAGACGGAACTCTCGATCCGGTCGGGCGTCTCCAAATCGAGCATTTCGCGGTATCTCAAAGGCGACTGGGAAGGCAAGCAGGAGGCCGTGTACGCCCTTGCCGGGGCGCTGGGCGTCTCGGTATCGTGGCTGATGGGGTACGATGTGCCCATCACCGGCGTCGAAGCGCCCGGCACCATCCCGGCGGGGTTCGAGCCGCTGCCCCAGATGACCAATGTGCCGCTGGTGGGTTCCATCGCCTGCGGCACCCCCATTCTGGCGGAGGAGAACATCAAGGAGTACATCGGCGTCCCGGCGGTGTGGCGGGCGGATTTTGCCCTTGAGTGCCACGGCGACAGCATGGCCCCCCGCATCTGCGACGGCGATATCGTCTGCATCCGCCGCCAGCCGGAGGTGGAGTCCGGCCAGATCGCGGCCGTCCGCATCGGGGACGAAGCCACCCTCAAGCATTTCTACCGCAGCGGCGACGTCGTTCAGCTCATCGCGGAAAATTCCGCCGTCTGCCCGCCCATGGTCTACGCAGGCACCCAGTTGGAGGAGATGGCCGTGGAAGGGCTGGCGGTGGGCATCTGCCGCAGTCTGGTGTAAGAAAGGAACGTTTCTATGAAGTATATCATGGCACTGGATGCCGGGACTACCTCAAACCGCTGTATCCTGTTCAACCAAGCGGGCGAGATGTGCAGCGTGGCCCAGAAGGAGTTCACCCAGTATTTCCCGAAGCCCGGCTGGGTGGAGCATGACGCCAACGAGATCTGGACCACCCAGCTGGGCGTGGCCCTTTCGGCCATGAACCAGATCGGGGCCGGCGCGGCGGATATCGCGGCCATCGGCATCACCAACCAGCGCGAGACCACGATCGTCTGGGACAAGGAGACCGGTGAGCCGGTCTACCATGCGATCGTCTGGCAGTGCCGCCGCACCAGCGCCTACTGCGACGAGCTGAAGGCCCGCGGCCTGACCGAAAAATTCCGGGAAAAGACCGGCCTCGTCATCGACGCCTACTTCTCGGCCACCAAGCTGAAGTGGATTCTCGACAACGTCCCCGGTGCCCGCGCCAAGGCCGAAGCCGGGCGGCTGCTCTTCGGCACCGTGGAAACGTGGCTCATCTGGAAGCTGACCTGCGGCCGGGTCCACGTCACCGATTACACCAACGCCAGCCGCACCATGCTCTTCAACATTCACACGCTGGAGTGGGATGAGGAGATCCTGCGGGAGCTGAACATCCCGCGCCAAATGCTGCCCACGCCCATGCCCTCCAGTTGTCTCTACGCCGAGGCCGACCCTATGCACTTCGGCGCGGGCATCAAAATTGCAGGCGCGGCGGGCGACCAGCAGGCCGCCCTCTTCGGTCAAACCTGCTTTTCGGCGGGCGAAGCGAAGAACACCTTCGGCACCGGCGGCTTTCTTTTGATGAACACCGGCAAAACGCCGGTCATCTCGCAGAACGGCCTCGTCACCACCATCGCGTGCAGCGGCAACGGCAGCGTGAATTATGCGCTGGAAGGTTCGATCTTCGTGGCCGGTGCCGCGATCCAGTGGCTGCGGGACGAGCTGCGGCTGCTGGAAGACGCCCGCGACTCCGAGTACATGGCCCAGAAGGTCAAGGACACCAACGGCTGCTACGTCGTGCCCGCCTTCACCGGCCTCGGCGCGCCCCACTGGGATCAGTACGCCCGCGGCACCATCGTGGGCCTGACCCGTGGCTGCAACAAAAACCACATCATCCGCGCCACGCTGGACAGCCTGTGCTATCAGGTCAACGATGTCCTGCACGCCATGGAGGCCGACTCCGGCATCGCCATGAAGGCCCTCAAAGTGGACGGCGGCGCGTGCGCCAACAACTACCTGATGCAGACCATGGCCGACATCAGTAATCTGCCCGTGGAGCGTCCCTGCTGTGTGGAGACCACGGCTCTTGGTGCGGCCTACCTTGCGGGCCTTGCCGTGGGCTATTGGAGCTCCACGGACGAGGTCGTGAAGAATTGGTCGGTGGATCGCACCTTCCTGCCGCAGATCACCGCCGAGGAGCGGGCCAAGCGGATCAAGGGCTGGAACAAGGCCGTCCGCTGCTCCTACCACTGGGCGCTGGACGAAGAGGAATCATGAAAGCTTTGGAGGAACATTATGGAGATTCGAACCGCAGGAACAGAGGATATCGCGGCGCTGACCGCCGTTGAGGCAGAGTGCTTCCCACCGGCGGAAGCTGCCACTGCGCAGGAGTTCGTCGAGCGGGTCCGGTACTACGGGAACCATTTCTGGCTCCTGTACGAGGGGGACAAGCTGATCTCCTTCGTGGACGGTTTCGTGACGGACGAAGCCGACCTGACCGATGAGATGTACGAGAATGCCGCCATGCACAACGAGGACGGCGCGTGGCAGATGATCTTTGGGGTCAACACCCTGCCGGAATACCGCAAGCACGGCTATGCCGGGCAGCTGCTCCGCCGCGCCATCGACGACGCCAGACAGCAGCACCGCAAAGGGCTGGTGCTGACCTGCAAGGAGCGCCTCCTTCCGTACTATGCCCAATTCGGCTTCCGCGACGAGGGCGTGTCCGATAAATCCACCCACGGCAACGTTGTGTGGCACCAGATGCGGCTGACGTTCTGAGAATTTGTGTCACCGCTGGTGACACAAGTCGGGAGAAGAATACCGGGTACAAGTCGGTGGTCAGGATTTTTACAAGGAGCTTATTTGAATGAACTACGAAAAAAGCTGTGGTGCGGTGATCTATACTGTAGTAAATGGAAAACGGCTTTACCTTGTTGAAATCATGCAGAAAGGCCATACTTCCTTTTGCAAGGGCCATGTTGAGGAAAACGAGTCCGAACATCAAACCGCCGCGCGAGAGATTCGTGAGGAAACCGGCCTTGAGGTGAAGTTTGTAGAAGGATTCCGACAAACGATAGAGTATAGCCCCTATAGGGATTGTTCAAAAACGGTAGTTTTCTTTTTGGCGTGTGCGGACAGTACAAGGGTAATGGTTCAAGAGGACGAGGTCAGGGAAATAGAGTGGCTTCCCTTTGAAGAAGCGCTGGAAAAACTGACGTTCGATTCAACCCGTGACGTACTGAAACAAGCAGAGCATTTTTTGAACGAGGACTATGCCAAGTACGAGGAGTTCCTGCACCAGCGGTATGTTGCCGAAGAGCTGGCCAAAGCAAAACAGCAGGCGGCAGATCCCAACACGCAGTGGGCAGACCACGAAAGCGTATGGGAGACGCTCCACGAACAGTAAATAAAAAACGACCAGAGCCTCTCCCGGTTCTGGTCGTTTTGCATCTCGTCAGGGATTCAGTTTTCTTTCGGGTCTGGTTTTGCCTCACCGTGCATCGGTTCGGCGGTCAGCGGGAAGGGGATGCGGTTCTCCCGCGCAGTTGCTGGCCCTGCGGCAGATCCTCGCCAGTTCAAAGGACGCCATCACAAAATATTGGAAGTAGCACAAACGAACCCCGGCTCTTTCCCATGCTGAATGCGGGAAAGGGCCGGGGTTTTACCGTTTCAGGTTCCGGTGGGTGCGCTTACCCCATCACGACGGTGACCTCCACGGTCTCTCCAGCGGGGGCGAGGGGCAGGACATTGCCCTCAATGGTCTTGCCGTTGACGGTGACGCGCTTCACGCCCTTCTGCACGGCAGCGGGGTTCTCGACCCGGATGTGGTACACGGCACCGCGATACCGGCGGGTGACCGTGAAGCCGGGCAGAGTGTGGGGGATGCAGGGGTCAATCTTCAGGCCGTCCAGCGTGGGCTGTACGCCGAGGATGTACTGGCTTACGTTAAAGAAGGTCCACGCAGCGGTGCCGGTCAGCCAACTGTTCTTCGCCTCACCGAAGGTGGGGGCGTCCTTGCCCGCGACCATCTGGCTGTAGACGTAGGGTTCGGTGCGGTGGATGTCGGAGATGTCCTCGATGTAGGCGGGGCAGGTCTTCTTGTAGACCTCAAAGGCCCGGTCGCCGTGGCCGAGGACAGTCTCGGCGCAGCTGATCCACGGGTTGTTGTGGCAGAAGATGCCCGCGTTTTCCTTGTATCCCGGAGGATAGCTGGAGATCTCACCAAGGTTGAGGCGGTAGGTGGTGTAGGCGGGCTGCAGCAGCACCACGCCGTACTTGGTATCCAGCCGCTCTTCCACGCTCTTGAGGGCCTGTTCCGCCTGACCGGTCTCCTTGCCGATGCCCGCCATGACGCACATGCCCTGCGGCTCGATGAAGATCTGGCCCTCGTCGCATTCCTTGCTGCCGACGGGCTTGCCGAAGGCGTCGTAGGCGCGGCGGAACCATGCACCGTCCCAGCCGGCGGTCAGCGCGGCCTGTTCCACCTGCGCAATGGCGGCGCGGGCGTCGGCGGCTTCGTCCGGGAGGTCCCGGTGGCCGCACAGGTCGGCGTATTCCTCGCCGTATTTGACGAACATACCGGCGATGAAAACGCTCTCCGCCACAGGGCCTTCGCTGGGGCCGGTGATCTGGAAGCTCTCGCCCGGATGCTCGGAGAAGCAGTTCAGGTTCAGGCAGTCGTTCCAGTCGGCGCGGCCGATGAGGGGCAGACCGTGGGGGCCGAGGTGGGTGCGGGTGAAGTTGAAGCTGCGGCGCAGATGCTCCATCAGCGGCTGGGCCTTGCTCTCATCGTTGTCAAAGGCCACGGACTCGTCGAGGATACTGTAGTCGCCGGTCTCGCGCAGATAAGCGGAGGTGCCCGCGATCAGCCACAGCGGGTCATCGTTGAAGCCGGTGCCCACGTCCCGGTTGCCCTTTTTGGTCAGGGGCTGGTACTGGTGGTAGGCGCTGCCGTCCTCAAACTGGGTGGCAGCGATATCGAGGATGCGGCTGCGGGCGCGTTCGGGGATCATGTGCACGAAGCCCAGCAGGTCTTGGCAGGAATCGCGGAAGCCCATACCGCGGCCGATGCCGCTCTCGTAGTAGCTGGCCGAGCGGCTCATGTTGAAGGTGACCATGCACTGATACTGGTGCCACAGGTTCACCATCCGGTCCAGCTTTTCGTCGCCGGAGTCCAGCTGCAGGGCGGACAGCAGGTCGTCCCAGTGGGCAGCCAGCGCTTTGCGGGCCTCGTCCACCTGCGCGTCGGTGGCGTAGCGGGCCATCATGGCCTCGGCGCGGGCCTTGTTGATGACGCCGGGGGCGGTGAACTTTTCGGCCACCGGGTTTTCGATGTAGCCCAGCCCGAAGAGGATGGTCTTCGTCTCCCCAGCTTCCAGCGTGAGATGGAAGTGGTGGGCGCCGACGGGGGCCCAGCCGTGGGCCACGCTGTTGGAGCAGTGCCCTGCCTTGACGGCTTCGGGTTCTGCCGGGCCGCCGTACACGCCGCAGAAAGCGTCGCGGCTGGTGTCGAAGCTGGTGACCGGAGTGTTGGCCCAGAACACAGCGTAGTGGTCGCGGCGCTCGCGGTACTCGGTCTTGTGGTAGATGGCGCTGCCCACCACCTCCACCTCGCCGGTGGAGAAGTTGCGCTGGAAGTTGGAGCTGTCGTCCATGGCATCCCACAGGCAGAACTCCACATAGCTGAACACATCCAGCGTGCGGGGGGCGTCTGTCTTGTTCTCCAGCGTCAGGCGGTCGATCTCGCACGCATCGCCGCGGGGCACGAACAGCTCCTGCTGGGCGCGGATGCCGTTCTTCTCACCGGTCAGGATGGTGTAGCCGAGGCCGTGGCGGCAGCTGTAGGAATCCAGCTCCGTCTTGGTGGGCTGCCAGCCGGGGTTCCAGATCGTGCCGCCGTCGTTGATGTAGATGCGGTGGCCGTCCATATCCAGCGGGGAGTTGTTGTAGCGGTAGCGGGTGATGCGGCGCAGCCGAGCATCCCGATAAAAGCTGTAGCCGCCGCCGGTGTTGGACACGAGGCTGAAGAAGTCCTCGCTGCCCAGATAGTTGATCCACGGCAGGGGCGTGCGCGGGGTGTCGATCACGTATTCCCGGTGTGCATCATCAAAATGTCCGAATTTCATAAGATCTGTTCCTCCTTTGCTGAAAAACAGGAAACGCGCTGCAACCATCAGAAAAGCGAAAACGATTGAGAATGCGCCGCAAAGAGAAAGAGAACGATTACGCTGCTTTAAGCATAGTCGATTCCGCGCCGAAATTCAAGGGGGTTTATGAAATATACAACACACCCGACGAAACACGCTCTTTGGTCGGCTTGTAAGAATTTTGTAATTATTTTGAAGGAAGCAACGCACTTTTTCTCATAAAGCGGGAAGGGCGGCAAAAATCCGATGGAGAGGAAACCGGAGCCAAAACCGCCCAAAGCAGCAAATCGGGAAAGAAATTTCCCATATATAAAGTAATTATAGAAATCCAGCCTTTGCTTCGCCCATTGACGAAACGCCGGAACGAAATTTCATTCGAAAAACAGCGAAACTGACCGAAAATGGAGCAAACTGCATAATTTGGCCCCGGCACAATCGAGCAAACTGCCAAAATGACTCTGTTTAGCACAAAACTTTTGATTTTGAGCTTGATTTTTGGTACGGAATGCGCTATATTGAAGTTGCGAAAACGATTTAGGATTCGTTCAGAGCCGACAGGTTCCTGAGAGGAGGACGACGAAATGTCATCCCTGAAAGATCTGGCGCAGGAATGCGGGGTCTCGGTGGCAACGGTGAGCAAGGCGCTCAACGGCCAGCCCGATATCTCCGAAGCCACCCGCGCCCGTGTCCGGGAGGCGGCCCGCCGGATGGGCTATGTACCAAACATGGCGGCCCGCTCCATGAAGACCAACCGTACTTACAACATCGGCGTCCTGTTCGTGGACGAACAGCAGAGCGGCTTGGCACACGAGTATTTCTCCGCTGTGCTGGACAGCTTCAAAGTCCGGGTCGAACAATTGGGCTACGATATCACTTTTATCAACCGCAACCTCGGCGGCAGGACGATGACCTACCTAGAGCATTGCCACTACCGCGGGGTGGATGGAGCCGTGATCGCCTGTGTGGACTTCAACGATCCGCAGGTCATCGAGCTGGTGAACAGCGATGTGCCGGTCGTCACCATCGACCATGTGTTCAACAACCGGATGGCGGTCCTGTCCGATAACGTTATGGGCCTGTCGGCTCTGGTTCGGACGGCATACGCCCAAGGCCACCGCCGCATCGCTTTTATCCACGGCGAGCGCACCGCCGTCACCGAGAACCGCCTCGCGGGCTTCTACAAGAGCTGCGATGAGCTGGGGCTGGAAGTTCCCGATGCGTATGTGCGGGAGGGCATCTACCACGACGCCGCCCGCTGCGCACAGGAGACCAAAGCCCTGCTGGCTCTGCCGCAGCGGCCCACCTGCATCATCTTCCCGGATGACTTCTCCGCCATGGGCGGCTACAACGCCATCCAGCAGGCAGGGCTGCGCATCCCGCAGGACATCTCCGTGATGGGCTACGACGGCATCTACCTCTCCCGCGTCATGAGCCCCAAGCTGGTGACCTACCAGCAGAACACCATGATGCTGGGACGCACCGCAGCGGATAAGCTGGTGCAGATGGTCGAGCACCCGCGTGTGACGCTGGCCGAACAGCTCCTTGTGACCGGCAAGCTGCTGGATGGCAGCTCGGTAGGCCGGCCGCCCCAAATTTAGTTCCCAAGCTCCGGGCGGACCGGAGTTTAGAAAAAATGGATTTAGGATGAACGAGAAAACCATTGAAGGAGGTTTTTCATTATGAGAAAGATTTCGCGTCGTAATTTCCTGCTGGCTTCTGGTGCAGTCGCAGTGACCGCAGCGCTCTCCGCATGCGGCGGCAGCTCTTCTTCTACCGCAGGCTCCACCGCTTCCTCCACCGCCGCTTCTTCTGCTGCAGCTTCTGAGTCCGCAGCCGCTGAGGGCAAGGTCCTGAACATCTGGTGCTGGAACGATGAGTTCCAAGGCCGCTTCAACGACTATTATCCCGAAGTCTCCGAGGTCGCCGCGGATAAGTCCACCACCACCCTGAAGGATGGCACCGTCGTCAAGTGGACCATCAACGCCAACGAGAACAACAACTATCAGAACAAGCTGGACGAGGCCCTGCTGAATCAGGACTCCGCAGCCGATGATGATAAGATCGATATCTTCCTGATCGAGGCCGACTACGCCCTGAAGTACGTCGATTCCGATTACGTTCTGGATGTGAAGAAGGACATCGGCCTGACCGATTCCGATCTGGCTGGCCAGTATCAGTACACCAAGGACATCGTTACCGTCGATGGCAGCCAGCGCGGCACCACTTGGCAGGCAACGCCGGGCCTGTTCGCATACCGCCGCAGCATCGCTAAGGATGTTCTGGGCACCGATGATCCCACCGAAGTGCAGACCTACCTGTCCGACTGGGATAAGTTCAACGATGTCGCCGCACAGGCAGCCGCAAAGGGCTACAAGATGCTGTCCGGCTTCGATGACGCATACCGCACCTTCTCCAACAATGTCGCAGCACCTTGGGTCAGCGGCACCACCGTCACCGTCGATGAGAACATCATGAAGTGGGTCGATCAGACCAAGGAGTACACCGACAAGGGCTACAACAACCAGTCGAGCCTGTGGGACTCTCAGTGGGCATCCGATCAGGGCCCCACCGGTAAGGTCTTCGGCTTCTTCTACTCCACTTGGGGCATCAACTTCACCCTGCTGGGCAACTCTCTGGCAACGCCTACCGCCGAGGGCGGCAAGGAAGAAGTCGGCAACGGCATCTACGGCGACTACGCAGTCTGCGAAGGCCCTCAACCTTATTACTGGGGCGGCACTTGGATCTGCGGCGCAGCAGGTTCCGATAACATCGAGACCATCAAGGACGTCATGCAGAAGCTGACCTGCGATGAAGCCATCATGAAGCAGATCACCCTCGACACGCAGGACTACACCAACAACGAGAAGGCCATGAACGAGATCGCCAACAGCGATTATAAGTCCGACTTCCTCGGCGGCCAGAACCACATCGCTCTGTTTGCAGAAGCTGCAACCAAGATCGATATGTCCAACGCCGGTCCTTACGATCAGGGCCTGAACGAGAGCTTCCAGAACGCCTTCAAGGATTACTTCACCGGCAACGTCGATGAGGACACCGCAAAGGCAAACTTCGAGACTGCCATCAAGGAGAAGTATCCTGAGCTGACCGATGTTGTCTGGCCCGCATAAGAGTTGGGACGACCTCATAAACAACTGAAATAAAGGGGGCGGGCCGGACGCTGTGTCTCGCCCGCCCCTTTTTTTCCTGAAAAACCGTCAGGAGGCAGTCACATGGGAGAAAAAACGAATAAGAAAGGGTCGATCAGCTACGCGAAATGGGGCTACATCTTCATTGCGCCGTTCTTCATCATCTTCGCGGTATTTCAGCTGATCCCTCTGGCATCCACCATTTATTACAGCTTCTTTGAATATTACCGCAGCGGCCTGAAGGTCATCGGACCCGATTTCGTGGGCTTGAAGAATTACGTGACCCTCTTTGCAACAGATTTGCCGAAGTATTTCGGCAACACCCTGCTGCTCTGGATCATCGGGTTCATCCCGCAGATCGCAGTCTCCCTGCTGCTGGCGGCGTGGTTCACCGACCTTCGCCTGAAGCTGAAGGGCCAGACCTTCTTCAAGACGGTCATCTACATGCCGAACCTGATCATGGCCTCGGCCTTCGCCATGCTGTTTTTTGCCCTCTTCTCTGACAACGGCCCCGTCAATGCGGTGCTGGTCGGCATGGGCATCCTGAAGCAGCCGTTCAGCTTCCTGAACACCGTCTGGGGCAACCGCGGGCTGATCGGCCTGATGAACTTCCTGATGTGGTTCGGCAACACCACCATCATGCTGATGGC